>MPLU02312228.1_pt1 | contig 23883 bp, 15 predicted proteins | sample 1617381 | NCBI WGS metagenome assembly MPLU02 (sample SAMN05944801, study PRJNA350692) | marine metagenome | biome: marine; feature: ODZ; material: water; isolation source: 90 m water sample filtered on 0.2 um supor filter | place: Pacific Ocean | collected 2012-04-08 | depth 90m m
AGGAAATCGAACGCTTTACCAGTAAGAAATCCGCCACGGATCCAAAAGACATAGAGAGCAAAGATGAGGACGAAAAACCAAGTTTGCCCGCAAAACCTGGATTTAACCGCTTTGTCTGGAATATGCGCTACCCCGGACCGGAAGTGAAAATTGATAAAGCGCTTGAAAAGCCTGCTTATAAACCTTTGGGACGTGGAGAAGGTTTTCCGACTGGAGGACCTATTGCTCCTCCGGGAAAATATCAAGTACAGCTGAAAACATCATCGGCTGAAATCACACATTCTTTTGAAATTACTAAAGACCCACGTTTAAAAACCTCTGCGAAGGATTTTGCCCAGCAGTTTGAACTATGGTCAGAAATCACAAATCGGGTTTCAGCAACTAACTCAGCAATCAACAAAGTTCGGAAGATAAACCTGCAAATTACTGAATTACTTGGACGTGAAATATTCACCCGGTCTGCCCCTGAAAAGTCATTAATCGCCGTCAAGAAAGCCACGGAATCACTTATGAATAAACTCAGTCAGATTGAAAATCAATTGACGCAAAACCAATATGAAACTCCTTCCGACCGACTGCGCCACCCGACCATGCTCAAGCAAAGAATGGAAGCTTTGGTGAGCGTAGTTTCTATCTCAGACGCCGCTCCTCCTCAACAAGCTTATGCAGTTTATGAAGACTTGAGCAGCAAAATAGGCGATCAACTTGCGCTGTTGAGCAAGCTCGAAAAACAAGATTTGCCGCGTGTAAACAAGCAGATCGAACAAGCCGGAATTCCTAAACTGCAGGCTTGAGATGTTAGGCATTCCCGGACTGCTCAAAATAAGCGCAGCGGATTTCATTGTCCGTACTGCCTATCAAATGGGCAAGACACCGCTGTTGCCGCTCTTCGCAGCCAGCCTTGGTGCAAACGCCACTATTTTGGGACTGATCGTTTCGGTTTCAACTTTAACCGGAATACTGCTCAAACCAATCTTCGGTTTCCTCTCCGACCGTTGGGGGCGCTGGATTTGGCTTTTAACGGGGACACTGCTTTTTGCCGGAATTCCGTTCCTTTATCCATGGGTAACGACTCCCAAAGAATTGCTCATTTTACGTCTCATTCACGGATTGGCTACTGCGATTTACGGCCCTGTAACAATTGCGTGGGTCATTGAGCAGGGTCAGCAACAAGGAAATTCTGCTCGAAACCGCGCCGAACGTTTAGGCTGGTTCGGCATGGCCCGAAGTGGTGGTTACCTGCTTGGTCCAACGATTGCCGCTGCACTTTTGTTAGTCTTTGAACCATCAACAGTTTTTACACTCATTGGTCTTTTAAGCTCCACTGCGTTGTTGCCCGTGTTGTTACTAAAAAATTCAGCTCCGGCTAAAACACCCTGCTTTACTTTACGGCAGCAAACAAAATCAGCATTCCAGGCAGGCATCAAGACTCCGGAACTATGGCTTGCAGGAAGCCTGGAATGTGTAGTCTATCTCGGCATTTACGCTACAAAAACTTTTTTGCCGCTCTATGCATTGGAATCCGGAATTTCGATTTTGTGGGTTGGACTTTTCTTTTCGGCTCAGGAATTATTCCATTTGATCGGACGTCCATTTGGTGGACGTTTAAGCGACCGTTTAGGTTATCTGCCGGTTGCTGCTTCTGGAATGCTGCTGGCTGCAATTTCTCTTGGATTGTTACCTTTGACAAACAGCCCTCTCAATCTGCTCATACTCGCAATTAGTTTTGGGCTTTCACAAGCCTTAATTTTCCCTTCAACACTGGCGCTCTTCGCGGAGAAAATGGATACACGTCACACCGGAACAGGTGCCGGAATGATTGGCTCCTTAAAAAATTCTGCTAAAGTAGCAGGACCGATTCTCGGAGGATTGCTCATACATTGGCAAAGTTATGCCTGGATGTTTTGGAGTATGTCCATTTTGCTGATTCTCTGGAGCCTCGTTTTGCTGCTCAATCTGCTCAGTGAAAAAACAATAAATCCACAAAGAAAGTACAGCAGAGCGTTTCCAGTTAATACCTAAACTGACCTCAAAAAGTAAAAACAATTCGCCCTCAATCGTAATTTATACCTTCCTGCTCACAAGTGTCTTGCCTTGCATTTGCAGAAAAGCTTAACATGTAAGATTAATTTTTGATAGAAAAACACAGTTTGACTAAAATAGAAAATTAATGAAAACATTATATATAGGCGGATTAGTTTTTGACGGCATCGGTAATTTACTGGAAGATCACGGAGTGTTGGTAGACGGAGAACGGATTTCCAAAATAGCGCCCAGCAGTGAGTTTGAGGGCTACAGCGGTGAAAAAACTGACACTAGCGGCGGAACTCTTTTACCTGGGTTGATCGACTGTCACGTCCATCTGGTTTATTGCGGAGAGGCTGATCCAAAGTCGAGTCTGCTGAAATTGGGTCCCGGTCAGATTGTGATGAACGCATTCGAAAATGCTCAGAAAACTTTAAGCAGCGGTGTCACCTCAATCAGGGATTTAGGCGGACGTGATTATTTGGAATTTGCTGTGCGTGATGCGTGCAATTCAGGAAAGCAGCTTGGTCCGACAATTATGGCCGCAGGTAAAATGATCTGTATGACCGGCGGTCATGGAAATGCTTTTGGTAGAATTGCGGATGGACCGGATGAAGTTTTGAAAGCAGTACGTGAGCAAATTCATGCCGGATCTGACGTGATCAAGTTGATGGCCACCGGTGGTGTGATGACACCAAGAGTTAATCCGGAAGACGCGCATTATACGGAGGAGGAGTTGCGAGTCGGCGTCAATGAAGGACATCGTTTTAACCGCACATGCGCCAGTCACGCACAGGGTACAGCAGGAATTTTGAATGCGGTACATGCCGGAATGGATTCGATTGAGCACGGAATTTTCATGACGCAGGAATGTCTTGACGCAATGCTGGAAAAAGGGACATATCTGGTGCCGACACTTACGGCGGTCAATAATATTTTTCTCAATCGAGACTATGGTATTCCGGCTTTTATCGTGGAAAAAACAATCCGTGTGCGTGAACGTCACCATCAGTCGATAAAAATGTTTTATGAAGCCGGCGGTAAAATGGCGATGGGTACCGATGCCGGGACTCCATTCAACGTTCACGGTGACAACAGCCAGGAACTTCAGTATATGGTTGATCTTGGTATTTCAAACAGTGATGCACTGAAGATTTCAACCGCAAATGCCGCAAACTTGATGGGAATGGAAGATAGAGGGCAGATTCGTGAAGGTGATTTTGCAGACTTGTTGATTGTTTCCGGAAATCCGTTGGAAGACATTTCCGCAGTTGCTGACCGTGGTAATCACAGAAGTGTCGTTAAAAATGGTTCATTAGTTCAATTTAATTAAGTTGTCCAAGAAGAAACATGACAGTGATCAAAGAGATTAAACTGTTACATGATGAAATGACAGAATGGCGTCGCGACATTCACCAGCATCCTGAACTTAAGTTTGAGGAAAATCGCACTTCGGATCTGGTAGCAGCAAAGTTGGAGGAATTTGGCATAGAGATTCACCGTGGGCTCGCGAAAACCGGTGTTGTAGGAACAATCCGCAACGGTGATGGGCCTTCAATTGGCTTGAGGGCTGATATGGATGCTTTACCATTAGAAGAAAAAAACACATTTAAACACGCTTCAAGCAATCCCGGCAAAATGCACGCGTGCGGTCATGACGGCCACACTGCGATGTTGCTTGGCGCTGCTAAGCATTTAGCCGCCAGCAAGAACTTTAGAGGCACTGTTAATTTAATTTTCCAACCTGCTGAAGAAGGCGGCGGCGGCGGTGAATTGATGATAAAGGAAGGTTTGTTCGAAATGTTTCCTGTTGATTCAGTCTATGGCCTGCATAACTGGCCCGGTATGCCTGCCGGAACTTTTGGAGTTGGTTCCGGACCAATCATGGCCGCAGCGGACATGTTTGATTTAACGATAAACGGCCGCGGTGGACATGCTGCTTTTCCTGATCAGTGCATAGATCCAATCGTAGTTGCATCACAAGTTGTGAGCGCACTACAGACCATTACGAGCCGCAACACTCATCCCGTAGATTCTGTGGTGATCAGTGTCACACAAATACATGCGGGTGATGCCTACAACGTCATTCCGGACAGTGTACGGATGCATGGTACTGTACGGACATTTCAAACAGAAACACGCGACAAAATTCCTTCGTCCATGTTACGTGTAGCAGAAGGTGTCTGCGCTGCCTACGGTACAACTTGTGAACTTAACTATATGTCAGGGTATCCTGCGACCATCAATTCAGTACCGGAAACAGAAATTTCCGCAAAAGCAGTTGTAGATTTACTTGGTGAAGATAAAATCATTCTAAATCCAACACCCAGTATGGGAGCAGAGGATTTTTCATACATGCTGGAGGCTCGTCCGGGCTGTTATGTCTGGCTTGGTATTGGTCCCGGAAAAGGTGAAGCAGGCTGTATGCTTCACAGTTCACGCTATGATTTTAACGATGACGTCCTGCCAACCGGTGCCAGTTATTGGGTGAAATTGGTGGAAAACGAACTTCCTGCTTAACTCGAAATCAAATTAATTTTATAATATTATGGAAATCAAAGGTACAATTAAAAAAATATCAGCAACAGTACAAATCTCGGAACGCTTTCGTAAACGTGAGTTTGTGGTTGAGTATGCAAGCAATCCGGATTATCCACAACCCCTGCAGTTTGAAATGGTCCAGGACCGCTGCGAATTGCTGGATCCTTTTCAGGAAGGCCAACAGGTTGAAATTTCTTTCGACTTAAGAGGACGTGAATGGACCAATCCACAAGGGCAGGTGAAATATTTTAACACCCTCCAAGCATGGAAACTGGTTGCAGAAAAAAGCTCAGCAAATCCTGCTGCTCCAAAACCAGCTAAAACCGAAACCGGACCGATACCGCAGGAACAACCCGGCTGGCTGGAAAATGAGACCTCTGATGATTTACCTTTTTAAAAACGTTCACTTTCTACTATTTTCTTCAAATCAACAATCAGTAAAATAATCAATGTTAGTCATTTTAACCCCGGACACTGACGAAGCCAGTGAAGAATATAAACAAACGTGGAAACATCTTCGCGGTTTAGAAGATATACGTTTAAAAAAACACAAAGTGCAGGGCAGAGGGCAGGGTTTGACCGAAATTTATTTAATTGGTAACACTGCCAAAGTAAACCAGGAAGAAATCGAATCACTGCCTGCAGTTGAGAGAGTCGTCCGGATTTCCCACGACTTCAGAATCCTGGGGCGACACTCACAGGAAACTGGTTCAATTGATTTTGAATACAACGGGGTTCGTTTTAATCAGGACAGCTTTCACATTTTCGCCGGTCTATGCGCCGTTGACAATCCGGCAAATGTTGAACGTATGCTGAAAGCACTGCAGGAGAATGGACAGGTATGCACCAGAATGGGAGCATACAAACCGCGTACAAATCCCTATTCTTTTCAGGGGCATGGTAAAGAATGCCTGCCCTATGTTTTTGAGTTGGCAGGGAAGCATGGGATCAAGGTGGTTGCCATGGAAGTAACCCATGAGGCACACATTGAGGAAATTGATGACTGCCTGGAAAAATTGGGAAGACCAACTGGTGTAATGCTGCAAATTGGTACACGAAACACGCAGAATTTTGAGTTGCTGAAAGCTATAGGGAGACAGCACACATACCCGGTTTTGCTGAAGCGCGGATTCGGAATTTCTTTGAGTGAGTCTCTCAATGCTGCAGAATACCTGGCCAGTGAAGGAAACAACCAGGTTATTTTTTGTTTGCGAGGGATGAAAACATCGTTCAATGAGCCGCACCGAAACATGGTCGATTTTGCTCATTTACCTATAGTCAAACGTCTGACCCGTATGCCGGTTTGTATCGACCCTTCACATTCCGTAGGTACAAGGGATTCTTCACCGGATGGAGTTTTGGATGTTTTACATTCAACATCACAGGGAATAATTTCAGGCGCGAATATGGTGCTGGTGGATTTTCATCCTTCACCAACCGAAGCTCTGGTGGACGGCCCGCAAGCGTTGACTCTGGATGAATTACCAAAGTTTATTGAAGATACCAGAATTACGAGGGAAGCCTACAAACAACGTGTTGCACTTTGGAAGTAGAAATAGTCCTTACTTTTCATATTTTATAAAGTGTTTTTATAAAGTAATTTAGTTTTGACTCAGAAAGTCTGCTTCCGTACGACCTTTTTCTTCATCAACAAAAATGAACAGCACTGCGCCGATCACAAATAACACAATTATCGAAGCAATGCTCCAGCGCGCCGCCTCTTGACCAACCTTTGTAATTTGTTCCGCAGTAGGAGATTCCGGCATGAGCGCATTCCGCATCATCAATCCTACGATACCCATCAAAGCCGGTCCAATAATCGCGGCGAATTTGCCGAGCATATTGTAAAATCCGTAAAATTCTGCAGCCTGATTTTTAGGGATGAGGCGGGAGTAATAGGAACGGCTCAGCGCCTGGATGCCTCCCTGTACCAGACCAATCACTATTGCCAGCACATAAAATTCATATTTCTCACGCATCATCGTGCCCCAGATTGTCACGACTATATAAACTCCAATAGCGAGGAATATTGACGGCCGTACACCCCAACGCTCCCCTAATCTTCCAAAAATGAGTGCTGATGGGAAACCTACAAATTGCACTATCAACAGGGCAATGATCAGATCATTCGATGCAAAACCGATCGATATCCCATAATCCACCGCCATCTTAATGATCGTATCTACACCGTCTATATAAAACCAGTAGGCCAGCAAAAACAACAGTACGGTTTTTAAATGACGTATTTGCTGAAAAGTTCTATAAAGTTGCTTAAATCCTTCAATGATTGATCCTGCCTGCCTCTCCTTTTTTCCAGTTTCCGGTTCTGGAACCCATGCTATGGTAATAAATGTAAATGCTCCCCACCAAATCGCCACACTCACAAACGACCAGCGCACCGCCTCACCTGCATCAGCAAGTCCGAAGATCGTGGGTTGGAGAGTCATCACAACATTCAGTAAAAACAGCAACCCACCACCGAGGTAACCCATGGCAAATCCTAAACTGGATACCGTGTCTACCTTTGATTCATCCGCCACACTGGGCAGCAGTGAATCATAAAAAATATTAGCTCCGGAAAAACCGATTACTCCCATCACATAAACAAAAACCGCCATCATCCAATCACCTTTTCCTACCAGATACAGGCCTGCAGTCATCAAGACACCTAAATAGGCGAAGAAAATCATAAATTTTTTCTTCATGCAACCTCGGTCGGCAATTGCTCCAAGCACAGGTGCCATCAGGGCAACAAGCAAACTCGCGATTGAATTCCCGAAACCGAGCATCGCGGTACTCTGATTTACATCTGTGCCGACACTCCAATACTGCTTGAAAAAGATAGGGAAAAAACCCGCCATAACAGTGGTGGCAAAAGCTGAATTTGCCCAGTCATACATGGCCCAGCCCCAGATTATTTTGCGTTCCTGTTTCATCTTATGTCCTTAGAATGGTACTTAAGTTAATTGATTTTGGCAGCTTCCGGAGTCTCATGATTTTCTTTAACTTTTTGCTGAATCAGCTTTGAAATCTCGAGTGCTTCATCATTCGTCATTTCAATGGCAGTGACTTGGTGTATCCTGCCGTCCACTGACTTAAGTGCCAGCAAAATACCGGTGGGACATGTTCCGACTTCCAATTCCATTTTAGCCATTAGTTAACTCCTTGATATATATTTAAAGCAAAAAGACAAAATATTTAGTGGATTTTGACTATATTCACATTTTTCTACAAGCTGAAACGTAAAGGATCTTTCAATTCTTTGAGATATTTGCCGGATTCTGTTAAAGTTATACTCAACTTTTAACTCATCTTTACAGCCGCTAAAATGCTTATTCATGGATAACGTCTTTTATCTACTTTCTGCAAGCTCTTCCTGCATAGAAGGCATTTCTCTGAGCAAAAAAAATAACAATGTCTTCATCACAAAAGAAAGTGTTGGATTTTCCGCACTGAACGAAACGAATTCAGATGAAGAAAGAGGCACTGATTCAGAGCAGTGGATTAAGCGGATCGGCAAGTTTTTAGACAGTCAGCAATGGCGGAATCACGCGATAACTTTTCTGTTGCCTGCAGAAGATGTGACTTTCCGCAAAATTACTTTTCCATTTCAGGAACGTAAAAAAGTAGAACAAGCACTGCCTTTTGAGTTGGAAGAGGATTTGATGGGTGACCTCGCGGATTCCGCATACAGTGTGCAGGTGCATTTGATGTCAGAGCAAAATTCAGAAGCCCTGGTTTTGTTGATGGAACGTCAGCGTTTAGAGAAACTGCAGCAGCTATGTCTGGAGCGTGACTTGTTAATCCGGAACATTGATTGCGCCGCATATGCGCTTTTCCGTTTAAAAATTAATGATAATTCAGCCTTGCCTGAAGCTCAGGACTTGTTTCAAATTTACCTCGGCGGTGATGAAGCTTTCGTGAACACTATCAGTGACGGTCGTTTGGATGAAATCAAGATTTTTCCCAATAGTATTCCTGAAATCCTCCGGAAACACTCCTCTGCCACGGAAACAACCCTGCCGACTCTCCTGCAGGCTTTCGCCAAAACTCAGGAGATGCCATATAATGCGGAAAGTAATAGTGCGGAAGCTGAAGTTTTTCTCCAACTCAAAGAGGAATTGCGCTGGTTATGCGCACAGCTTACCCTGCATTTACGCATAAAAAATTACAGTTCAGAAAGTCAAATTGAAGTCCATGGAATCTTTGGACCGCTGATTAAATGGGATGGCGTTGTCTTCCGGATACGTTCATTCCCACTGCCTGAAGCACAAGCTTTTGCTGAAAGATCGGGAGACTCTTTAAACTTTTCCTCAAGCTCGGATGTTGAGTTAAAAGAAGAAAAAAAAGTTGCTCCAAAGCTGGATGCAAAAACACCGGACACGCTTGAAGAATTGATGGTTGAGGCAAAGCAGCGTGAAGAATCAGACGAACAAACGCAAAACGACAGCTCAGCGACTGATCTAAATGGCGATGCTGAAAAGGCGGAGGAGCAACTGTATGAGCAGGAGAATCAGACTGCTGAACTGGATGCTGTCAATCAACAGGAGTCACTGCTTTCACTGACTGCACGCAAAAATTGGGGGATACTGGGTGAGTTGCGTAAAAAAGCAGAAATATTTCTGGAACCACACAAGCTGAGTCTCTATCACGAAAGTACTCCGTGGAGACGTTTTTTACGGAGAAATCGCGGCGCGGTAGCTGTTGCGGCAATTTTAATGATTACAATTTCAATAAGTTTTGTCTGGCAGACAAGTACAAAATTAAACCTCCTGCAGCAGGACATAGCACGCGCGGAGCGTCTGGTAAAAGCTGGACTGCGTAGAGCTTTACCCCAAACTTCTGCTTCAGGTGTTAGTGCCTTGCTGATAGAACTGCAGGAGAAAATAAAGAAGCGCAAAGACTATATTGAAAACAGTATAAGATTTGAGAAGCGCGACTATTTTAATTTGAAATTTCTCAACAATATTTCCACCCTGTTGGATGTAGACGCGCCTTTTCAAGTGGACAGTTTAGAATATGCGCCCGAACGCTTTTCACTCAGTGGTACTATTGACAGTTATGACCGGCTTCAGCTTTTAAAAAATAATTTGCAGGAATTTGAAGAATTTAAGGGCCGGAACATTATCGAAAGTAACCGTAAAAGTCCGGAAGGAATAGTTTACAGAATTACAATTGAATTAAAATAAGCAATAACATTTTAACTATTTTTAAGTGCACGTGAAATCAAGTATAAAGAACTCCAACAAACAATCCCCTACAGTAAACGGAAGCGGACAAGGCTATTTCACCCAGCCTACAGTATTCCAAAATCAACTCGTCTTTGTCAGTGAAAACGACTTGTGGCAGGTTCCTCTTGAAGGAGGACGTGCCCAACGCTTGACCAGTGCACGCAGTGAAACTCATTCCCCCTCCTTTTCTCCGGACGGACACTGGATTGCCTGCTGTACCATGGAAGAAGGTGAACATGACGTTTATTTGATGGAATCCCGCGGTGGGCCACTCCAGCGGCTTACATGGTTAAACAGTGTGACGCATATCGTTGGTTGGTCACAGGACGGACATTATATCTGGTTCCGCAGCACGCACCAGGCTGTTCACAGTCGGGGCAGCGACGCCTGGCTTTATCAAGTCTCACTCAACGGCGGCCCTGTAGAACGCCTGCCTTTCGGTCCGGCAATGACTGCAAATCAGCAGTTGAGCGGAAAAAAGGGCATCGTTCTGGGACGCAACACCCTGAATAATTCACGTTGGAAACGCTATCGTGGGGGAATGACCGGCGAAATCTGGGTTGACGCACAGAATACAGGAAATTTTAAACGTTTGTTTGGTGATCTTCAGGGAAATCCAGTGCGTCCGTTTTGGTTGGGAAGAAGGCTGTGGTTTATTTCAGATCATGAAGGTCTCGGTAATTTGTATTCCTGCACTGCTCAAGGCAAAGAATTACGACAGGAAACTTTTCAAAAAGAATACTACGTACGTTTTCCAGTAACAGATGAAAAAACACTTGTTTATCACGTTGGTGGAGAACTATGGAAACTTGATCCTCAGGAAAAAGCTTCTGCTAAACGTGAAGCACAAATAAACATAGGCTGGCATTCAACAAAAACCCGTTTACAGCGTCGATTTTTTTACGGCGAAACATACTGGGAAGAAACCATGCTCCATCCTCAGGGACATGAGATCGCTTTAACTGCCCGTGGAAAACTATTTTCGATGCCGCTTTGGGAACAGGCGGTTCGTCAACACGGAATTCGTGACGGCGTACGTTATCGCTTGCCCTGTTGGCTGCCTAACGGAAATTTGGCTACAATTTCGGATGCATCCGTAGTACAGAATAAAACAACAAAACTTTCTGCTATGGAAGAACAGCTTGATATCTTTGGAGCATTTCCGTCCGAAACACCTGTTTGTTCGCACAAACTTCCTCCGGGACGTATCCAGGAAATTGCAGTTTCACCACGGCATCCGCACCTCGCGTTGACCACCAGCCGGATGGAACTTTTTTTAATCAACGCAGATAGCGGACGTATTAACAAACTTGATCACTCTAAGGTACGTGAAATCCGTGAAATAGTTTTTTCTCCTGATGGAAGATGGGTGGCTTACACAAAATATTTGAGTCTGGAATTAACCGCGATTTTCCTAATTGACCTCAAACCTTCTGCAAACGGCAAACGTGTAAAACCGTCAGAAGCATTTCAAATTACACAGCCGGTACGCTACGATTTCAGTCCCTCTTTTGATCCGGATGGGCGCTGGTTGTTTTTTCTTTCATCCAGAACATTCAACCCTATCTGGGACACTGTCCAAACAGGCACCTCATTTTCCCGCTCAATGAAACCGTATCTGCTGACTCTGAAAAAAGACGCGCAAAATCCTTTTATAGCAAAACCGCATGCCCCGGGACGTGAATCAGCTGAAACGGAAAGCGGAGTAAGTCCGGCAGCGCAGGATGATAAAAACCTAAAAAATAAAAAATCTCCGGAACAAAAAAACATTGCCGTTGAAATAGATTTAGACGGAATTGCGGATAGAATTATTGAATTCCCGGTTGCAGAAGGTGTTTACGAACAAATAACAGGTCTTGTAAACAAAGTTGTTTTCAGCGAATTCCCACTCTCCGCAAGCTTTGATGATCTTGCGGCTGAAGATGATCTGGAAAAAGATGAAGGTATCTTGTGGATGTATGATTTTGAAAAACAGGAAATTGAAACAATAGTCGACAATGTCGGTTTTTTACAAATTTCCTCAGTCGATGAAACCGAAAATTCCGCACGTACCATGCTCTACAGTTCGGGTGATCAGTTGCGCGTTTTGGAAGCAGGAGTTCCTGTCCCGGAAGAGCTTAAAGCAGAAAAACATTTTTCCAGAAAAAGCGGCTGGCTTGATTTGAACCGTATCCGCATTTCGGTGCAGTATCAGGAAGAATGGACGCAAATGTTTCAGGAATCATGGCGTCTGCAAAAAGAGTTTTTTTGGACTGAAGACCTCTCCGGAGTTGACTGGGAACGAGTTTATCAACGCTACGCACGTTTATTGCCGCGAATTGGTTCGCGTTCAGAACTCTCTGATTTAATTTGGGAAATGCAGGGTGAACTGGGGACATCTCACGCATATGAATATGGTGGTGATTATCCGTATGTGCCGCGCTATCCGGTCGGATGTTTGGGAGCGGATATCGTTTTTGACTCGAAGCGGCGCGCATGGATTTTTCAAAAAATATATTCAGGTGATATTTGGAAAACCAACGAACATTCACCTTTGGCAGAACCAGGCGTTCCTGTTTCTGAGGGTGATCAACTTTTAGCAGTCGGAGGAGTTCCGCTTGATGAACACAAAACTCCCGGAGAATTGCTCGTGCATCAGGCAGGTCAGTTTGTCCCGCTTACCGTGCTTGAAGGCGGCAGCAAAAAGAAGGGTACAAAAAGAAGCGTAGCGGTTAAACGTCAAGTCGTAGTAAAAACCCTGATTGGTGAACAGGAAGTGCGTTACCGAGAGTGGGTCGGGAATAATGTGAAAAGCGTTGACTCGCTGACTGCTGGACGCGTCGGATATCTGCATCTTCCGGACATGAGTACCCACGGAATAGCGGAGTTTCATCGAGGTTATTTAGCCCAAGTTGACCGTGAGGGTTTGATCGTTGATGCCCGTTATAATGCAGGAGGTATGGTGTCACCGCTCATTCTGGAAAAATTAGCTCATCGGCACTTGGGTTATGACGTACCACGCTGGGGATCACCGGAATCCTATCCTTACCACACTCTACGCGGGTACTTGATCGTGATCGCCAATCAGTTTACTGGCTCTGACGGTGATATGTTCACGACAAGTTTCCGGCAACTGCAACTTGGACCTCTAGTCGGAAAACGCACGTGGGGCGGTGTTATCGGTATAGACGGACGTTATCAACTGGTGGACGGGACAACAACAACTCAACCTCAATATTCCATCTGGTTCCATCATGCGGGATGGACGGTTGAAAATCACGGTGTTGATCCTGATATTGAAGTGGAAGACACTCCGCAATCTTTTGTTAAAAATGAAGATCCAATGCTCGCACGTACTGTTCAGGAAATGCTACGGATGTTAAAAGAAAAACCTGTCCAGTCCGTAAGTTATTCGCCATCACCAAGACGCTTACTTCCGGATTGAGATAAATCTGCAGAGTAACTGATTTAAAATACTTTAAAAAGTTAATCAGAAATTGTACTTGTAAAATTAACCATTTTTTGAGAACATATAAGGATTACAAATAATTATTGCCAAGACTTCTCTTAGAAAAATAATCCATGCAACTAACTATTCAGCCCCTGATTGATCTTGCCAATACTGACCTGGAATTACAGACAAGTATTTACACCCGCTCACATTTGGAACGTCAGATCGATACTGCAAGATCGGTTGTTGACCAACACCAGAAATTATTTGAACAAAAGAGCAACGAGCTTGAGCTCTTAACCAATGAAGGTAAAGAGGTAAAAAACAACATCCAAATTCAGGAACAGTTGATCTTACGTCTCGATGAACAAGTGCCAAAGATTCGTAATGAGAAAGAATTTGCCGCAAGCAAAAACCAGCTAGAGGAAGCCCGAAAAATGTTAGGTTTACTGGAAGACAAAATGCTTGAACTAGATATGAAAAAAGAAGATCTGGATCAGGAAATAGAATCTGTCAACAGCGAACTTACTGAATCCAATTCCGCATTTCAGGAAGAAACATCCGGGCTCTTGAAAAAACAGGAAAAAGCAGAAAAGAAGATCGCAAAACTGGAACCGCGACGTAACCGTCTACTGAAAAAAATTCCACAAAACATCAAACGTTTTTATGAGCGTTGTCAGGGAAGCGGAATTTCAACACCGGTTTGTGCCATTCAGGACAAAAGCTGCAGTGGTTGTCACATGGTTTTATTACCACAGTTGGTCAACGAATTGATGGCAAATCCGAATGCACACAAAAACTGCCCCTACTGTTCACGCATTTTGTACTTTCCGGAAGTTGAGAAAGAGGAAGAGTTAGAGTCTTAATCCGGATTTTCACACTCTTTTGTATTTAATAGTTGAGCAACTTTTGTTTCAACAAAATACAATCATGAAAAAAAATGTTGCACTGTTTATATTTACGCTCACATTTTTTTTCGGTTGCGCTGCATCAGCACCTTCCGGTTTTTTATATCGTGCAGAAAAATCGATGGAGGTACGCTACCTCTGTCGAATGCCTTATCTGGACACATCTGCTCCGCATCAATCCTGGAGCAAATCAACCCCTTCGTGGATCTTTCTTAACGAAACAAAAGTCATCGTTTATTTTAAGAATGACCGCACCTTTGTGCTAGCCCGCACTTCAGAAATCACTCTGCCTCCAGGAAAATACCGTTGTATACTTTGAAATTTACTTACTGATTTTATTCTTCAGTCTGCATAATTTTCTCCATTAAGTATTTTGGCAAAAACATCACGATCCACATTACCGCCGGAAGCAATAACCGCCACTTTTCTGCCTATATTTTTCGCTGAGTCTTGTAGCGCAGCAGCAATTGCAGCAGCTCCTGCACCTTCGCAGACATTATGAGTGCACTCATACATCATCCGCATTGATTCCGCAATTTCTGTATCGCTAACCTGCACAATCCTTTCAACACCTTCCCAAATCAGTTCCAGTGCAGATTTTTCCGGCACACTGCAGGCCATTCCGTCTGCAATCTTAGTACTGACCGGAGACTCAACGGGACTTCCGGAACTGAATGATTCAGCATAAGCACTGGCATGAGCGGAGACTACTCCGACGATTTTAGTCTTCAAGTTTAATGCATCACGAGCCGCAAGCATTCCGCAAATTCCGGAACCTAAACCGATAGGAACGTAAGCAACATCAAGATCTTTGACCGCTCGCAGCAATTCCAGGCTATAGGTTGCAACTCCGGCAACTAACAGCGGATCAAAGGAAGGCACCATTTGCAAAGATTCTTCATCTGCCAGGTTTACCGCAAATTCACGCGCGGTCTGAAATTCATCACCATGCTCCAGCAGTTTCACACCAAGCGCTCGCATGGCGGCATTTTTCTCCAGACTGTTTCCGTGAGGAACCACGATAGTGGTTGGAATTCCGTGACGCTTTGCGGCAAAACCCACAGACTGACCGTGGTTTCCACGCGTCGCGCAGACCACTCCCTTCGGGATTGCAGAAGAGTTTGCAAGATGCGCAAAATAGACCAAACCACCGCGGATTTTAAAAGCACCGTTCGGTGTATGGTTTTCATGTTTAACCCAGACTTCTGTACCTAATCGATCACAAAGCAGGGGCCAGCAATATTGAGGAGTCGCCTGCATTTCCGCATAAACGATATTTGCTGCTGCTGCTATTTCATCAAGTGTAATTTGCTGCATATTTATGAACCTTATTTGTTATTTGACACAGCAGTTAGTTCCGCCATCACCTTGTTGATCATCCGTAATCCGGACTGGTCTTTGAGCGTCAGAATAGATTCCGGATGAAACTGCACAGATGCCACTGCTAAAGTTTTGTGACGCAGTCCCATTATCAAACCGGAATCAGTTTTCGCGGTGACTTCCAGACATTCCGGAAGTGAAGCCGAATCAACATACAGACTGTGATAACGTCCTGCACTGAATGGGTTCGGCAGTCCAGCATAAAATGAATCTCCGCTGTGCATAATCTCTGCAGACTTACCGTGAACCGGATGTTCAAGAGTCAGCAATTTTCCACCAAAATGTTCTGCAATACCCTGATGTCCAAGACACACGCCAAAAATCGGAATGTCCCTTTTGAGTGCTTCGCCGACTAATTCCGGAACTTTTTGTTCACTTGGAAATCCCGGACCTGGTGAAATGAAAAGTAAATCAGGAGAAATCTCATCCAGCATCTGATACGGGAATCCGGAACGGAGAGTGATTACAGTAGCTCCAGTTTGTCTGACATAACTTGCTAATGTGTGGACAAAACTATCTTGATTATCGACAAATAAAACCGTTTTTGACTCACCTGTCTGCGGCAAGTCAAAATCAACTGAGGCCGGCGGCTTGCTGCCTAAAGTCGCGCCCAAAAAGGCTGAGGCCTTGATGTGCGTTTCCCGCTCTTCTGTGGCAGGATCTGAATCATAAAGTAAAGTAGCTCCGGCTCTTACAGTGGCTTGTCCGTTTTTCAGATGAACTGTGCGCAAAGTCATTCCGGTACTGACATAACCATTAAACCATAAAAATCCGATACAACCGCTGTACCATCCACGCGGTGAATTTTCCATATTTTCAATGGTCTGCATGGCAGCAGGTTTTGGTGAACCGGTCACGGTACAAGCCCACATGTGGGTTAATATCGCATCAACTGCATCCCTGTCCTTGTTTAAAATACCTTCCAAATGATCTACTGTGTGAATCAGTCGCGAATAACGTTCCAGCAAACGCCGGCCGATTAAGTGCACACTACCCGGTTCACAAATCCTCGCCATATCGTTACGATCCACATCGGTACACATCGTTAGTTCAGATTCTTCTTTTTCTGAAGAAATAAGATCTTTTATCCTTTCCGCTGTTTCCATCGGATCATTACCGACAGGTACTGTTCCAGAAATTGGGCTGGTTTCAAAACGATCTTCTTTAACTCTTACATACATTTCCGGTGACGCGCCTACCAGTTGTTCTGCACCCATGTTGATCAGAAAACTGTAAGGACTGGGATTTTGAGTACAGATTCTTTTGAATAAAGTTGAGGGCTGCTCTTCAAAAGCCGTAGAAAATGCCTGTGAAAGTACAACCTCAAAAAAATCACCTCGCCGGCAACCTTCTTGTATTTTTGCTACTTTCTGCTCAAACTCACCTTGAACGTGATCACACTTTATTTTCCCATCCGCTTTTGTTGAGACACGCGGAAATTCAGCACCGGTATTCCACCAGCTTTCTGTCATACCCTCCGGTGTATCTATATGATATTCAATTTTGTATGCCTCTTCCTTTTGCCGATCAACTACCACCAACTCAACCGGTAAAAACAAATGGCAATCTGTTTGTTCAGGATCACGTTCGTGCTTTGCTTCAATATTTTCAAATTGATAAACCAAATCGTAACCAAATGCGCCGTACAGGCCCAGATAAGGGTCAACGCTGCGGAACAGTTCAAATATTTGGCGAATCACAGAAAATACACTGGGCTGGCGGCTTCTTTCCTCTTCCGGGAAAAAATCCGGCCTTGGCTTCACTGTCCCTGAAATTTGTATTGCAGCTTGATCGGTAGCATCTTCAAAAACCAGTGCCTCTAAATGAGGATGATTTACCAAAACTGGTGCAATCAATTTAAGCAGTCGTGTTCCATTTGGATTGAGTGCGTTAATTTCAAACTGTTGTTTCCTGGCAATCAGCTCCAGCGCAGGGTGTACAAAGCCCAAATCCCAACGTGAATACCGATCCGGAACTTCGTAGTTGCTAACGAAAAGCGCACCTTTTTTAATATCAATATATTGATATATTTTATCGAGGGCATGTTCTGCATCCAAAGGAGTAATCGCCTTTTCGATTTTAATACCACCCTGAGTTGTAAATGTAGAGTTGTTCATGATATTTTTAAATTGTGTCACTGCCCGATTTCAGGCATCAAAAAACTGCTGGATTATTGTATCAGAACAGGATTTATCTGCAACCTGCAACATCCGCTATTTGCGTACAATATTGCGCAAAGACCGAACCAATACCGTTCAAGAAGGACGCTGGTGAAAGTCCTCTCAGCACTAGGGTTTGAGATAGTATTAACTGTCTCCGGCATTTCTAATGTTATTGATAAACTCTTTTACTTTCAGCAGATCTTTAATTCCAGGTTCGCTTTCAACTCCGCTACAGACATCCACACCCCAAGGACGTACTTTATTGACGGCGTCTGCGACATTTTCAGGTGCCAGACCACCCGCGAGAATCAACTTTCCCATTGCGGAAACAGTTGAAGCAAGCTCCCAGTCAATTTTTTGTCCGGAACCTCCGTAATGTGTTTTGCTGTATGCATCCAGCAAAAAAGTTTCACCACCGTAATCCTGAATCTGCTGCGGCTGAAAATCCGGAGAAACACGGAAAGCTTTAAACCAGGGCACAGTTATTTTTTTGCAGCTTTCAGGCATCTCGTCGCCATGTAACTGCGCCAGATCCATGCCTGTTTCACGCATTATACTTTCCAGAGTATCCGTAGATTCATTAACAAAAACGCCCACGGTGCTCACTGATTCGGGAAGTCCGTCGACAATCTCCAGGGCTTTTTCCGCTGAAATGTAACGTGAAGAACCGCTCCAGCAATTAAGTCCCAGCCAATCCGCACCTAATTCAACACATGACAAAGCTTGTTCAAGACTGGTCAATCCGCATATTTTAATGATGGGAGAAAGAGTAGAATTATTCATTTTCATTTGCTTCTGGATTGGTTTTTTCTATTGAAACGCTATAATGTAGAGTTGTTCTAAGATACGGTGACTCACAAAATAAGCAACGGATAATTCAAGATAATGTTATGTCTGCTCAAAATTCTGCCTTTTCATGGCAAGAAGACAAGCTTGTTCTGCAGATTTTCCTGCAGCCGAGTACCTCTCAAAATGAATGGTACGGACGTCACGATGGTCGAATACGTATACGTGTGACTGCCCCGCCGGTTGGCAATCAGGCAAACGCGGAATGCGTGAAGTTTCTTGCGAAATCCTTAAAAACCGCAAAGACAAACGTGAGTATGATACGTGGGCAAACCAGCCGGGCAAAAACTGTTGAAGTGCTGAAACCTGACCCTGACTGCTGGAAAAAATTTAACAGAATTGGTAGCTGATTAAACAGGCAAGCAACAGAGAATTCACTGTTGTAAAACAGACATAAAAATTAAAACTGATCATTAAGCTAAATACGTGCTAAAAAACGCTGCAAAATATTACTCGAATAAACGCTCCGACATTATCGCTTTTTTGCTGACAGTCTTTTGTTTTTTCCTCACCGCATCTGCTGCGTCTGCACAGTGCTGGACCAGCGACTTGGGTGAAGAAGAACAATTGGCAGTGGCACGTGAGACATATGCAGATGGCCTCTACTCCGCGTCCATTGAAACCACGAAATGTTATCTGGATCAATTTAAGGAAAGCGCGGCACGGGAAGAGATTTATTATCTGCGTGTAAAAGCTCTACGAAAAGGTGGAGACATTCAGGCATCAATCAAAGCTTTTGATGAACTGAAGAGAAATTTTCCACGCAGCAAATCATATCTTGATGATGAAGTACTGCAGCGTGGCATTATTCTGGTACGGACCAGAAAATATCCCCTCGCAATTAAAACCCTGAATTCACTGCTACAGGATTACCCTATTTCAAAACTCAGAGATGATGCTCATTATTGGCTGGGTTATGTTTCTTCATTCAGTGCGGAACTTTTACGCAAAAAAAATAAACAGCAGGCACTACAGGAATATAAAACTTCCATTCAGCATTTTAAGAATAGTGACCCAACTGCCTTAACCCAAAGTCAACAACAGGAACGCTGGTATTTAATCGGACGTGCATGGTGGTTTCTGGATGACATCTCGAAAACAGAGGATGCGTGGAAGAAGTATTTGAAACAATCAAAGTCCATCAAACCAGAAAAGGCTTTGAATCTTAAATATCAGTTAGCTGCTAAGTTTCAGCAGATCAAAAAATATGAACAAGCTGAAAGCTGGTTCGCACGGATTGTCAAAGATCACCCTGACTCAAAATTAGCTGCCGGATCTTCATTTTGGCGGGCGGAAATGGCATACGCTGCATCACTTCAACAAACAGAGACTGCTGATCTGGGACCAAAATCAGTCATCCGTTTGGTGAACAATTACAAAATATACTTAGCAAAAAAGGATAAAAAACACCTCCCGCTTGCTTATTACCGTATTGGTGTTTTAGAGCAAAAACACCAACCGCGTGAAACAATTATTGCTTTTCAACAATATTTAAGTACGAAGGACAAAACCTATGCGAGTGAAGTTCAGTACCGTTTGGCTTACCTCTATATTGAAAGCAAACAACTTAAAAAAGCAATTGAGACTTTCAGCAATTATTTAGCTACGAAGGACAAAACTTATGCAGATGATGCGCAATATCGCTTAGCTTATCTCTATATTGAAACTAAAAAGCCTGAAAAGGCAATTGAGACATTTAAAAAATATCTCAAAAGCGGTAAAGGAAAATATGCTGTTGAAATCCAAATCCGGCTGGGTTACCTCTATATCGAAACTAAACAACCGAAAAAGGCGATTGAAATTTTTAATAAATATCTCGCAAGTGGAGACACTGAACATCTTGCTGAAATCCAAATCAGGTTAGGCTATCTTTATATTGATACAATACAGCCGAAAAAAGCGATTAAGATCTTTGAAAAATATCTCTCAGGCAAAGATACAGAACATGTTGCAGAGATCCAAATTCGTTTGGGCTACCTCTACATTGAAAACAATCAACAAAAAAAAGCAATTAAGATCTTTGAAAAATATCTCGCCAGTGGCGTAACAGAGCATTCGGCGTCAATTCAACAGCGGTTGGCTTACCTGTATGTTGAAACAAAACAAAATTTTCTCGCAATTTCACTGCTCGAACAAGTTCGGAAGCATCCTGATTACCAGCAAAATCAGGAGCTTTTGCAAACATTGATGGTGCTCTACCGGGAAACTGTTTCAAAAGAAAAATACGTTCAATTCCTCTTGAGTGTCAGAAGTGACCCCAAGTTGGATGACCAGGTGCGTCACGGATTTCAAACTCAACTGTTGTTCACTTACTTTGACCAAAACAAATGTGAAGAACTTATTGCGGAAATAAATGGCAAACCCGGTTATCTGCAAAAATCGAAAAACACAAACCCAGAAGAATGGCAACATTTACAGTACCTAAAAAGCTCTTGCCTGCTTGAAACAAAAAAATGGGAAGAGGCACGCATAGTTTCCCGTAATATACTTGAGAGTGAAAAATATCGTCAACAAGCAATCCAGATTTTGTTGGAATCTCACAAACAGTTGCAGGACTGGAAAGCCATTACCTGGGAATTTCAGGAAATTTATGACAGGAAAACCCCTGCGATGACCATCTCTTATTTTCAACTTTGGATTTTCGCTGCTCAACGTAGAACAGATTTTCAACGTCTTGAACGTATAAAAATTATTGCTGAACGCTGGAAAAAAGCATTTCCTGAAGATACACAAAATTTGACACAGCTTAACCTTTACATTTCCAGTGCACGTTTACAGGACTTGACAGCACAGGAAAACTGGACAGGTGTCTCTACTTTTTTACGCAGTGAATATAAGGCAGGAAACATCCCGCTGAATGAACAGTATTTCCCCCAACTGCTCTTTGCAGAACAGAAGCTAGGAAACTGGGGCGGTGTTTTGAGTGCATACGCACTCTTGCGCACACATGATCAACAACGTGCGGATAATCTGGATGCACTGATCAGCCAAGCCAAAGCTGCAGAGAAACTAGGCAAGAAAGAGCTTTCAATTTCATTCTATCGAAAAGCCTTAAAAGTAAAACCGCAAACTGAAAAAGATAAAAGGAAACAGGATGAAATCCGCAAATTCCTCGCACAAGGTGCTTTCCAGCAATGGATTGAAAAAGCAGAATGGTCAAAAGTCACAAAAGCAATTCACCAGCAAGTAAGAGCAAAAAAGAGAATCCTGGATGAGCAAAATTTTGAACTGCTGATTTATGCCGAAAACCAGAAAACCGGCAACAAAAAATATAATGGAATCCTCGAAGCATATGCGCTGCTTGCTATTTATAACAATAAAAAAACAAAAACTATCGAAGCAAATATAGTACAGGCAAAAGCGGCAGAGAACGCAGGCAAAAAAGAGCTTTCGCTCAATTTTTATCGTCAGGCTTTAAAAATAAAGCCGCTCAACGAAACAGACAAAAGTAGGCAGGCTGAAATCAGAAAATTCCTCGAGCAAAGTTCTTTCCAGAAAATGATTGACCAGAAAGAATGGTCTAAAGTGACCAAGACAATTCACAAAGAAGTGAGGGCAAAAAAGCGGGTGCTGGACGAAAATAATTTTAAAATGCTCCTTTTTGCTGAAAACAAGAAAACCGGCAGTGCAAAATATAATGGGATCCTCAATGCATATGCACTAATGGCAAATTATGATAAAAAAAAGACACTGACAGTTGAAGCACTGATTGATCAAGGTTATGCCGCAGAAAAATTAGGTGGTTATAAACGAGCAAAAGGATACTATAGAAGTGCTCTTAAAAAAGTGCCTGATAAGAATGTGAACCTTGTCCTGCAGTTGGTTGAAGAGCTGACCCGGCTTTATGAACGTTCCAAGGATTATAAAGCGCTGGTACGTACATACAAGCGGGCTTACAGTGTGCTCAAGAAAAGTTCACGACCTAAAAAGGAGTACCAAACTTATGCCTACCTGATCGGTTACCATCAGTCGTCTCAGCTTAAACAGACTAGCAAAGCCCGGATCTGGATGCTGCGTGCAGATGGCGGAGGTAGCTCCAACCAGGAATTACAGGCCGCTTTTTGGGTGGCCCAACTTGACCGTGAAGCAAATAAAACGGACAAAGCACTAAAACGTCTCAAAGAATTGGCCGGCAGGAAAATCCCGAAAAACTCGTCGATATACATTCAGATTCACTTTGAACTTGGCACATTATATCATTTCAAGGAACAGTGGAAATCCGCGCTACGCCATTACCGGCTGGTTGCAAAAGCTCGTGCTCCTTCAGAATTAAAACAATTTCAAAATGCAGCCATACAAAAAGCAAAAGAGATCGACAATTATCTTAAATCTATAGAAGCTTCTCAATAATTAAACAATACTTAAATCAACAATATTTTCTAAACAGCAGCGTGGCAATTTTCGGATTTGCACTATACAAACTTAAACAACAACTGAGGCGAATTTGCCTGCATGGAATGTTAACACTGTTTACGGTTGCACTGCCTTTCGGCGCATATTCAGCAGACCCTTCCGCCCCTAATCATCTGACAGTGAAAGGGCAGGTGAAACTCTCTTCCGGAGCAGAAACATCTCCGGAAGGACTTGACGTGATATTATTGAAATTTGTGCTCAGTCCTGAAGGAGAGGTAACTCCTGCCGGACCTCAGGGCCGTGTCAAAACCAATAGCGGCGGCGGATTTGAGTTCCTTAAAGTCAAGCAGGATTTACGTGCAGGTTATCAACTGGGAACACGGGTGGAAGGTGAATTATACAGTTCAAAAATATTTTTCATGAAAGCCGGAGAATCACTCATTGAAACAAACATTATTATTCCGGGCATTTCTTCTGCAGTAGAGAAACTGGAAACCTCCCAAGTCTCACTTGTGATTGAATCCGGATTAGGAGCGGTTACAGTGACTGAGGTTTTAGTGTTCCATAATTCTACGGCAGACAAAATTGATACCAGCACTCGGCCCCTTGTGCAGAAACTACCTGCAGGAATAGAAAATTTCCGCATGATGGACAGTAAGTCTGGCAACTCAATGAAACATCAACTGGAAAAAAATGTTTTAAAAATTGCCTATATTTTTCCTAGAGGAAGCACCCAAATTATTTACCAATATATCCTCCCTGCCTGGTTTGGCGGATTAGAAATAAACAGGGAATTTGAGCATTCTCTGGACGTAGTTGGAGTTTTTACACCAATCGAGCGTTTGCAAATCAAGTCCGACGAACTGAGTTTTTCCGGTAAACAAAATTTAAATGAAACAACCTTTCTAACCTGGAAAAACAAAGCATCCGCTTCGAACAGACTGAATTTTAAGATCAGCAATGTTCCAACAACATCTCTGCAGTATGCAGGTGTTTCAGTAATAATC
>MPLU02112789.1_pt1 | contig 23875 bp, 23 predicted proteins | sample 1617381 | NCBI WGS metagenome assembly MPLU02 (sample SAMN05944801, study PRJNA350692) | marine metagenome | biome: marine; feature: ODZ; material: water; isolation source: 90 m water sample filtered on 0.2 um supor filter | place: Pacific Ocean | collected 2012-04-08 | depth 90m m
ACTCGAATAGGTCTTGAGATTTCGCGTTAATCCATTGGTAGCAATGACGTGCAGTTATTCCTTGGCCAGGGGTTTGCCTGATTTATGTCAAGGAATTCCCCAGGGAAGAGCTCGCTTGATTTGAGCCCTTACTCTGTATCGGTATGGTATTGAGCTTTGCGTGCCAGGTGGATAGTTACACTTCAATAGTTGCAATCCTCTTTGCTGGCTATTGGTATGCCTGTTAACCGTCTATTCCTTGTTGCGCTATTGAGTGGGTATTCAATGGTAGGAACTTCTGCTATTGCATATCCACAAGTTGAGATGGATGCCTGTATAAAAAGTGCAGTACCAAACGTTATTAAACAAGGCCTTGATGCAACTCTAAATGATGTAAGAAAATACTGTGACTGCACGTTGAGGAGAGTTATTGACGAAGACAAAGAAATTAATGCATCTATTAGATACTGCAACGCAAAATTTGTTTTCAAATCTATCTAGGGAATCACTTATTCCGGCTGCCTTTCAGTTAAGGCAGGACCCTGAAGATATTATTTTCCGTTGTCTGCAAAATTTGGTGTTAATAGTGGCTCAACTAGGCTGCGGAAATGATCACCGCGAGCTTCAAAATCTTGATATTGATCAAAACTCGCGCAGGCCGGTGAAAGCAACAGGCAGGCGGCTTGATGCTCTAGTCCTAGGGCAATTGCTAATGCAACAGCATCGTTGAGGTTGATGCAACAGTGCAGATCTCCAGTGAAGTCAGATGTTTGGATTAGCTCTTTTAGTTCGGATGCACCTGCTCCAAATAGCACCACAGCACAGGCCCTCTGATGCAATTGCTGCAGCCAGCCAGAGGCATCACCCTGCTTGGTTTGTCCGCCAGCTAGTACAACAGCAGGGGTGGGGACGGCCTGGAGGCCCACGCTGGCAGCGTCATAGTTAGTGGCCTTGCTGTCGTTGAAAACGCTCATCTTCTTAACTTGCCCTAGTAGCTCGAGCCGGTGGGGAACTCCTGGGAACGAGCGCAGGCTGGCCTCGATCGAATGTGCAGTAAGGCCCGCTTTTCTGGCTGCGGCAGTAACCAACAGCAGATTTTGAAGATTGTGCTGTCCAGGCATGGCCAGGGCCGAAGCGTTAAAGAGCGCTCCTTGCTGTTCCCTAACTAGCCCTTCAGTATCAATCCAAAGGTCGGCGGGATTATCTGGATTGCCAGGTCCTTTGCTGCTTACCCACAGCCCATGGCCCCAGCTGCTTCTTTGACTGCTTAGATCTGGATCATCACCATTGAAGATACGGATCTTTGAGCGCTCCAGTAGGCCGCGCTTGATCTTTCGGTAAGCATCGATGGTGCCGTGACGTTCAAGGTGGTCGGCAGTGAGGTTGGTCCAGATGCCTATGTGTGGGGCAATCTCTGGGGCTGCTTCTATTTGGTAGCTGCTGAGCTCCATTACCAACCAGTCGGGGCGCTCTGCGTTTGATTGCTGCCTGCTGAGTGCGATTTCGGCTGCGGCATGGCCAACATTGCCGCCCATTGGTGCCTTGAGGCCATTGCTTTCAAGTACATGATTGAGCAGGTGAGTAACCGTTGTCTTGCCATTTGTGCCGGTAATAGCGATCCATGGCAGATCACTTAGGTTTCGCCAGGCAACTGCCATCTCTCCAAGGATGTTGATGCCGCGTTGGCGCAGTTCATTCAATGTCGGGTGGTTCCAGGCGATGCCAGGGCTGATCACCACAGCATCAATTTGATCCAGCCAGGGGCTGAAGCTGGCTAGCTCTAGAGGCTTTCCTAGCTCCACATCAATTCCCTGCAGACGTAGATCAGCTGCCAAGATTTGGATATTGGGCTCGATGCTGCGCTCAAGCACTGTGACCCGATGCCCCTTTGCCTTTAGGAGTCGTGCTGCACCGATGCCGGAGCGTCCAAGCCCCACGACCACAGTGCGGACCATCAATGTTTCCTGTTTCTGTAAGGGAAGTGGGCGATACTGGAATCGAACCAGTGACTCCTACCGTGTCAAGGTAGTGCTCTACCTCTGAGCTAATCGCCCGCGTGGCCCTTCGTTCAGATTGGTTGTCAGCGGCTGTTTTCTAAGCAGCGAAGCTAGCAGCCTGCGGATACGAAGCTTTAGTGACGCAGCATTTCAACTCGCCAGCGCTGACGCTTGGTTATCTCCAGCGCGAGCACCTCTAGCGTGCCTCGATCTTGAAGTTGCAGGCGATCGCCTACCAAAAGTTCTCGACTTGTATGTCGCACTGGTTCCCAATTGAGGCGAAGGCGACCCTCTTTGATTTGATTCACGATCTTGGCTCGCGATAGGCCGAAGCCGGCTGAGGCGATTGCATCTAGCCGACAAGAGGCTTCTACGCTGCTCAATCGGCGCTTTAGCCGTTGGGCTGGTGGTTGCAGTTCAGTTATGGCCACGGCTTCACAGTTGATTTCTACCTCTCGCACTTTGCTGCTGCAGCCATTGAGCTTTGCGGCCAACTCGGGGGTGCAAAGTGCTTGTGCACCTCTGTCACCACGGATCCAAATGTCCCCTAAGTCTTCCCGTTGAGCTCCGATGGCCTCTAGGGCCTTGAGGATGTCTATTGGGCTGACGGGATCAAACAGGAAGTTGCCTTCCATCAGCATTCCAAGGATTGGTGCTGATGATGGAGATGTGCTGTTGTCGTCATCTTCGCAACGGCTGCAGCGAAGCCGCCGGCGTTCAGCATTGGGGTAGCCACCGTCAGTTTGCCAATGCAAATCAGTTAGGGACATCAACCTTTGCAGCGCTTCTTCCCTTAGTGGGGCAGAAATGAAAGGGCTCCAGCTGGGCTGCCATGTGCGTAGCACCTCGTCTGCTTGCCTGAGCAGTCCTTCCATCCCTTGTGGATCCCGGCAACCCTTGAGTAGCTCTTGCCGGGGCAATATCACAGTTCGCTCAGTCTTGTTATCTCGAGGGGATTTGCTTCTCGTAGCATTTTCCAGGGCAAATCGATACCCATCGGTGTCTCCAATAGCAGTAGCCAGCGGCCTTGCTGATGGCGATTACGCAGCATGCGCACGTCATCGGGGTTCTCAATTTTTACGCTCATGGCTGCTGCATAACTACCCATCCAACCGGAAACCAGGCCTAGGAGGCCGCCGATCAATGCTGCGCCCAAGGTGCCGTAGCGGGCAAAGGTGTCCATATCCGTCATTAACGTCATGGCGATACCGGTAAAGAAGCCAAAAGGCAGCAACCAGAGGATCATGAGCTTTTGGCGCATTTTGCGTGCCAGCTTTGGGCTAAGCATCTCGACTGAATCGATGTCTGTTAATGGAAGGGTGTCGCCAACACCTTGGACAGTTAAAGCAGTTGGTTCCTTTTCGTTTTTTTCTGAGCTTGTGGGCTCCATTAGCTGGCAACGGGTTAAGGGCGTTTCTGCTGCCCTTAGTTGTTGATTCAGTTGATCAGCAGGGTCCCTTTCGGCGAGAACAAGAACACAAACGGCCATGCAGCCACTCCTCAATAGTTTGAATTCTGAACCCTGTTCTGTGGCCTATGGGGTTTAGCGCATGTAGATCTCTACAGTGCCCTGCGGCAGTTTCGCGCTGGTTCATGACGAAAGTTCTGGTTTCAGACCCTATTGACCAGTCGGGGATTGACATCCTCACTCAAGTTGCACAGGTGGATCAACGTGCGGGACTTTCCGAGGAGGAACTTAAGGGGATTATTGGCGACTACGACGCATTGATGATCCGTTCTGGCACTCAGGTGACGGCCAATGTGATCAAGGCTGCTGAACGTTTGCGCATCATTGGTCGAGCTGGTGTTGGTGTCGACAATGTCGATGTGCCGACAGCAACCGAGCGGGGTGTTCTGGTGGTGAATTCACCGGAGGGCAACACCATCGCAGCGGCTGAACATGCGTTGGCTTTATTGCTTTCGCTTTCTCGCCATGTACCTCAAGCCCATGCCAGCACTACTGCTGGGGGATGGGACCGTAAAAAATATGTAGGAAATGAGCTTTATAAGAAGGTTCTCGGTGTTGTTGGGCTCGGCAAAATTGGCTCCCATGTGGCTCGAGTCGCTAATGCCATGGGCATGGAGTTGATTGGTTATGACCCCTTCATCTCTGCTGAACGTGCACAACAGATGCAGGTTCGACTGGTCAACTTAGAAGCTCTTTTTGAGCAGGCCGATTACGTCACATTGCACCTGCCTCGTACCCCGGATACGGAGAACCTGGTGAATGCAGCATTACTGGGCAAGATGAAGCCGACAGCAAGGCTGGTGAATTGTGCTCGCGGTGGCATCGTTGATGAAGCGGCTTTGGCTGAGGCTGTATCCACTGGAGTAATTGGCGGGGCCGCTTTAGATGTTTATGCCAGTGAGCCTCTGGCCGTGGATTCCCCGCTGCGCTCTGTGAAGGAGCGGTTGATTCTTACGCCTCATCTGGGTGCCTCTACAGAAGAAGCACAGGAGAACGTGGCTGTTGATGTTGCTGAGCAAATTCGTGATGTTCTGCTTGGTCTGCCCGCTCGCAGTGCCGTGAATATCCCCGGCCTCAGTGCAGAGATCATGGAGCGGCTCAAGCCTCATTTGCAGTTGGCTGAGACTCTGGGATTGTTGGTTAGTCAGCTATCTGGTGGTCAGGTGCAGGAGCTTGAAGTTCGTCTTCAGGGGGAGTTTGCGCAGCATCCCTCTCAGCCCCTGGTAATTGCTGCTCTAAAGGGCTTGCTGACTTGTGCTCTAGGTGATCGGATTAATTATGTGAATGCCTCTTTAGAAGCCAAGGGCCGTGGCATTCGCGTACTTGAAGTGAAAGACGAAACAAGTCGTGATTTCGCTGGAGGTTCCTTGCAATTGACTACTCGTGGTGACCAGGGCGGTCACAGCGTCACTGGTGCAGTGTTCGCCGACGGAGATCTGCGCATCACGACTATCGATGAATTTCCGGTAAACGTGCCGCCCAGTCGTCACATGCTGTTTACCCGTCACCGAGATATGCCTGGGATCATTGGAAATTTGGGCTCAGTGCTTGGCGAGCACAACGTCAACATTGCCTCGATGCAGGTGGGTCGACGCATTGTGCGCGGTGATGCGGTGATGGTGCTCAGTGTTGATGATCCGATTCCGCCCAACCTTCTGGCCACTATTCATGAGATCAATGGCATTCAGGAAGCCCATCCGGTCACGCTCTGATCAATGCAGCTGAGATGAACTCTGCTTCGGCACTTCTTTGGTGGCGTCTTGAGCTGCCCATTCCCTATGAGTTAGAAGAGTCACTTTTCTGGAAGCTCACAGATCTGGGCTTGTATCGAGTTGCTTTCCAACATGCGCCAGAGGTGCCTGCTGAACGCACCCTGCTGGCTTGGTTGCCGACTTCTGAGTGGTCTGAGTTGGATAGAGATCAGCTAATGGCCAGTCTGCGGCCTTTGGCTGAACCCTTTGGCTTGACATTGGCCAATCCCATTTGGTGCCAGGTTGCAGATGAGGACTGGAGCTTGGGTTGGAAAAAACATTGGCAACCCGACCCTGTAGGGCAGCGTTTGTTGATCTTGCCTGCTTGGTTGGAGGTGCCGGAGGAGCACTGCAATCGCTTGGTTCTGCGCATGGATCCTGGGAGTGCTTTTGGCACTGGCAGTCACCCAACTACTCGCCTTTGTCTGGAGGCGCTGGAGAAGAACCCCCCGCAGGGATTGAGGGTGGCTGATCTTGGCTGTGGCAGTGGAGTGCTGGGCTTAGCAGCGCTTGGTCTTGGCGCCAGGCAGGTATTGGCTGTTGACACCGATTCTCTGGCGGTAAGTGCTTCTAGAGAGAATGCAGAGCTCAATGGTCTCGATTTAGATCGTTTGCGAGTTGCTCTCGGTTCGGTGGACGCTCTGGAATCACTGCTGCAGGGGCAGGCTGTCGATTTGCTGCTTTGTAACATCTTGGCGCCTGTGATTGAGGCCTTGGCACCAAGTTTTGATCAGTTGCTGAGCTTTAAGGGCCGCTGTTTGTTAAGTGGCTTACTGGTTGATCAGGCGCCAAGGCTTACGGCCGTTCTAGAGGCGCTGGGATGGCGTGTGAGCTGCCTAACTAAGCAAGGTCAATGGGGATTGCTGGATGTCAGTAGAAGCTGACTTTGGGCATTTTTCCCATAAGCCAGGGTTATCAGTGCTCGTTATTTGATTGGCCTTGGCCTGTTGGCTAGCCAGAACACTCTGCAATTGTGCTCAGCCGGTGTAAGAAGGAGCGATCCAGGGGGACAACTTCTGGATTTCTATGCGTTTCCATCCATTCCATGGCTTCCTACAAAGTCACCCTGACGAGTGAGTCAGAGGGCCTGAACAAGACCATTGAGGTCCTAGATGATTGCTACATTCTCGACGCTGCTGAAGAGCAGGGCATCGATCTGCCCTTCTCCTGCCGCGCCGGTGCTTGCTCTACATGTGCAGGCAAGATCACAGCTGGTTCAGTGGACCAGTCTGATCAGAGTTTCCTTGACGATGACCAGCTCGGGGCTGGTTTTGTGCTGACCTGTGTCGCTTATCCAACCTCTGACTGCACCATCAAGACTCATGCCGAGGAAGAGCTTTATTAGCCTTTGAGGCATCTGACTCTTTTTTGCTCAGGTCTTGCTAATTGAGATCCCTTCAGCCACCCTCAGCAGGTGGCTTTTTGCTGTCAGGGTGGCAGTGATTGCTTTGTTGTAAATCTGATTTCTGTGGCCATTGCCAGAGCTGATATAGATGTTTTGCTTAAGCACGGCAGCATAAATGCTAGTCCTGGTGGGCAATACAGCTTTCGTGTGATCGGTCCATGTTGTCGCTTGTTTGATCGTCAGGAGCTGCCTTGGCCCTGTTCTCGACTTGCCTGGCGTACCAAAGAGCCAAGTTGGCGACGTGTGGGCCGTCGTTTTGTTCCGGATTTAGCAGCCCGTCGTTGCCCGTCCTATGCCGTAGAGCTGCTACAGCCTGGTTCTAAGCCCACATCTACCGTGCTTACTCTCTTCTCTGAGCGTTTTACACCGGGTCTACAGGAGTGGTGGTACAGCCGTAACCCTCATTCAAAGGAGCCCGCGAATCTTCTGCCTGCCTCGATGTTGATTGCCAATGATTAAATCCCGTTGGTCTTTCGGCTGATGGCTGAACTGGTTTTTGCTTGATTTTTGGCTGGACTTAGCTGCTTGCAAAGTTAGATCAGTTAGGAGTTCCACTACGAGCAAGCTTGAAGAATCTTGCTTAGGCGGTTGCTAAGAAAACTGAGGAGCCCCATACTCCGACTTCTGCGAGCGAAGTCGGAGTAAAGATCATCTGCCCTACAGCTGCTCAAAGAATTTTGAGCAATAAAAAAACGGGTCTCAGCAATCGCTGAGACCCGTTTTTGATAATTGGAGCTTTAGGGATCAGGGAGACTTGTAAAAGATCAGAAGTAGATCTTTCCTCCACCCCACTGGTTGGGGCCCATCACCTTCGGAGCGGTGAGGATGTAACCCGCTATTTGGCTCAGTTCATCGTCGTTGAGATTGCGCATCTGAACAAAGATGTCACTGCTGCTTGTGCTGGGGTGGGTGTCGGCAATGCTGTATTCCCCGTCAAAGGACGAAGGATCCTTCATGAAGGCGACTAGGGCATCAACGTTGTCACGGGCAGGTGTTGCCAGTGCAAGAGTTTCAGGGTCAAGACCAACGTTTTGATTGGTCTTGGTGATGCCAGCGTTATGGCAGGTGCCGCAGTTGCCTTTGAAGAGCTTGCTGCCTGCCTTGATGTCTGCCTCGCTGAATGTCACCTGTTGTCCGCCTGGGCTTGCGGGAACGGTGAGAGTCTCGGCATCCCATTGGGCAGCCATGGCTGGAGAGCTGATGCTCAGGCCAATTATTACGGGCAAAGCGATCAATAGTTTGACCAGGGACCGTCCCAGGGATACAAAGAGAGAGGCCATGTAAGACGCCGGATACTGACGGAAGCGACAACATTTTGTATCACGGAGCGGCAGCTATAAGGCTTGTAATCAAGAACTGTTGCAGCTTGGAGCAACTTCAAGGCTGAGAAAATCCTTAGCAAGGATGGTGTTGGGGAAGATTGTTTGGGCTTCCTTAAGCAGGTCATTTGGTGTGACCGGATTGCCAGGTGCATAGCGAGGACTGAGGTGGGTCAGCACCAGCTGACCCACGCCGGCTTCAGCCGCTGTCTGGGCTGCCATGGTGCTGGTGGAGTGTTGCCGCTGATAAGCCATCTCCGCTTCACCATGGGCAAAGGTTGCTTCATGGATAAGAAGATCAGCGCTTTTGGCTAGTGCTACAGCCGCTTCGGAAAACACCGTGTCGGTGCAGTAAACGATGCTTGCTCCCGGGCGATCTGGTCCGCAGAATTCCTGGCCATCAATCACGCGACCATCATCTAGACGCACCTGTTCACCGCGTTTGAGTGCGGCATAGACGGGGCCTGGTGGAATATTTAGGGCTTGGGCTCTCTCTAGGTTGAAATGGCCCGGCTTGGGCTTCTGCTCCACTCGATATGCGTAGGCCGGCACTCGATGGGTGAGTTTGGTGCAACGAACCAGGATTTCCTTGTCTTCAAATAGCACCACGTTTTGATCCGCGGCGTCCTGTACACGATGCACTTTGAGGGGGTAGCCAATCCTCGTGGAGCTATTACGCAGTACACCTTGCAGATAGGCATCAAGGGGATCAGGGCCGTAGAGGTCTATTCCTTTGCTGTTGCCAGCAAGTCCGAGGCTGGCCAAAAGACCAGGTAGGCCAAAAACGTGGTCACCATGCATATGAGTGACGAACACTCGCCTTAGTTGGGAAAGACGTAGGTCACTGCGCAGGAACTGGTGTTGGGTGCCTTCTCCACAATCAAATAACCACAACTCAGCACGTTGCGGCAGCCGCAAGGCCACGGCAGAGACGTTGCGGGCTCTTGTCGGTACGCCCGAGCTAGTGCCGAGAAAGGTGACCTGCACGGTCTTTTATTGCCAATGATCATGCTGCCATGGCTGGGGGCCTGGCCTGGTTGTTGACATCGGGGCACACTGAACTGCCTTATTGAGCAGGTTTAGTGGGTCTGCCAGCACCAATCTTGGCTATGGGGTTGGTCGGCGGGTTGACACTCACGGCTCTCAGCCCTGCTGCTCAGGTGATTGCTGCACAGGAGCCGGTAATTCGGGTGCTGGTAATGGAATCAGCAGCTTTACGTATTCGAGCTGATGCTGCGCAGCCTTTGTTGGTAACAGGCTTGGGTTCCGGCGAGCAGAAGATTGGCGCTCTTTCGGTTCGCAAGCAGCGTGGGCAGCTGCAGCTAACCGTTGAGGGGCGTTCGCGCAGATTGGCTTCCCTTGGTTTGGAGCGTGAACTAAGGGTTCGAAGTGAGGATCCTCGTGGGATATGGCTGGGTAGGCGTCGCTATCGCGGTGAGTTGAGGGTTCGATCAGTTGGCGGGGGTTTGCAGGTGGTTAACCACCTTGGCGTTGAGGACTATTTGGCCAGTGTGGTGGGTAGCGAGATGCCGGAATCTTGGCCGCTGGCTGCGCTTCAGGCACAGGCTGTGGCCGCTCGCACTTATGCCCTTAGTAAGCACGGCAAAGCAGGTGGTTTTGATCTCAAGGCCACCGTCTCAAGTCAGGTGTATCGCGGAGTGGAATCTGAAACCCTCAACACTCGCAAGGCGGTTGAAAGCACCCATTCCCTGGTCATGGTTTATGGCGGCAAGTTGATCACTGCGGTCTTCCATAGCAGTTCTGGTGGGGCTACAGAGGCCAGCGGAGCGGTTTGGAGAGAGCATCTGCCCTATCTGGTCAGCGTGCCTGATCATGATCAACACAGTCCTGTTCATCAGTGGGACATGTGGTTTGAGCCGCATCAATTACGAGTGGCGTTTCGTGAGATCGGTGGTGTAAACAGCATCAATGTGCTGAGTACTACCGGCACAGGCAGGATTCGCCAGGCCCGTGTGCAGGGGCCTGGTGGTGATCTTTTGCTCAGCGGTAGTGAGCTTCGCCGTCGATTGGGATTGAAGAGCACCTTGGTGAGTTTTGAAATGCTTGCGTCTAAGTCTGCGAAGCCTGTTTTAGGCGTTTTGCCTTCGCGATTCCCCTCAACCTCTGGCGCAAACTTCCTTCCTGGCTCTGGAACGGCGTTGATTGGATCCTGGCGTGATGGGGCAACGGGCGAGAACCTGCCTATCTCCAGCATCAATGCAAATACAAGCTTCCAAGGCCTGACCCCGCCGCCGCCATTGCCGCCCCTGCAGGTTCGATTGTCGCGGTTTTCTCGCCGCAAACAATTGCTGCTGCTTGCTAAGGGGCAAGGTTTTGGTCATGGCGTTGGCATGAGTCAGTGGGGTGCCCATGGCCTGGCGCAACAGGGTGCAGATTTCCGGCAGATCCTTAATCACTATTACCGAGGTGCCGAAATTCTTCCCTATCGGCAGCAACAGGACCCTTCCTTGGCTCATCAACTGCCGTTCTTGTCAGCTTTGAGGGGGTGAGAAAGTGGGTGAACCTGCTTGAAACTGTTGCGGCCCCCTGTCGCGTCTCTGCAAGCTTTTGCGAGCACGATCACGGTTCGGAAGGACCAAGCAAGCCTTGTGGAAGCGGTCGTAGATGCTCTTGAGCAGCGTTTACAAAGGCGACTGAGGGCATCCACCCCTAAACCCCTTGGCTTGGCCACAGGGCGGACGATGGAGCCCATCTACGCGGCTTTAGTGGCTCGACTGCAGGATTGGCCAGCTGCAGCGCTAGAGCAGCTGCGCCGGGGTTGGCTCAGCTTCAATCTCGATGAGTACGTGGGTTTAGGAGCAGATGATGCGCGTAGCTTTTCTGCCTATATGGCCCGTCATCTTGGTGAGCCATTGCTGCTAAGCCCGCAGCAGTTGCATCTTCCCGATGGGGAGGCGGCTGATCCACAGCAGCAGGCTTGCCGCTATGCGGATCAGTTGCAGAGCTTTGGTGGTGTTGGTGTGCAGCTATTGGGTTTAGGGAGCAATGGTCATGTGGGCTTCAATGAGCCTCCCTGCGGCCCTGATGCGTCTTGTCGGGTGGTGTCACTATCGAAATCCACCAGGCAACAGAACGCGGCTGCTTTTGGCGCTGATCCAAGCAAGGTGCCGCTTAAGGCACTCACTCTTGGTTTACGAGAAATTCTCGAGGCTGATGAGATTCATCTGATCGTGACTGGTAAAGCCAAGGCTGAGATCCTTAAGCAGTTGCTTAATTCCCCATGCACTGATCAATTGCCAGCTAGTTGGTTGAGGCATCATCCACGGGTTGCACTTTGGGTAGACCAAGCAGCTCTTAATGGCTAGAAGATAAAGATAGAAATATTTTTCTCAGTAAATCCCTTGAGTTAGAGGAGGCCAAAATCGATGAGATGTGAAGTGAAATTCTATGTTGCAGGCCAGGTCTTTCTGAGAATGTGATTTATAGGGATTATGAAGAAGCACTTGATGAGGTTGCACTTGCTCGTAATCCCAATGCCAGGGTATTGAGTGTTGCTGAGGTGTTTAATAATGATAGAGAAGTGACTTAAATAGTTAGAAGGTGTGATTGCATTTTGACGGAAAGTTTTTCAATGGAGACCTCATATTCTTTTAGAAGTTTATTCACAGATGAGTTGAATTCATTAGAAATATGGCTTGGAAATTTGTTATTAATGCCGTTATTAGCTTATTGCATGTCATCTAGGTTAGAGCTGATGCTATTTACATCATCGAGTTCATCAAGTGCATCAAGTAGTTGAAGGCATTGTTCACTGGTTTCCTTGTCTGTTTGGGTGATAGTGGTGAGTGGTCTCCAGCAGTGTTCACACCCTTCAATATTCCAGCCATGATCCTTTAGCCCATTCTGCAGGGCTTCTAAAGCTTTAAAAGGGCCATACACCAAAGCACCCTCGTCGATTAATTCATAGCCATCAGCTTCGATTTCAATCAAGTTTTCGAGCAGTGCATCTTCTTGAAAGTTGCCTTCGCTTTGCGCAGATTGTGCTCTTATATGCACTTCGCTGCGTTGCTCAAACAAGTAAGCCACGCAGCCGCTTTCGCCGAGATTGCCGCCATGCTTATTGAAGGTCAGGCGCAGCTCTGCGGCGGTGCGATTACGGTTGTCGGTTAGCGCCTCAACGAGCACCGCTATTCCGCCAGGACCATAGCCTTCATAGCGGATTGCTTCGAGTTGACATGTGCCGTTTTGACCGTGGCCGGAGCCTTTGGCAATCGCGCGCTCAATATTGGCCGCAGGCATTCTTGCTGCTTTTGCTTTGTTGATCGCGGTGCGCAGTTGAAAATTGCCGGCTGGGTCTGCGCTGCTTCTTGCTGCAACAGTGATCTCTCGTGCCAGGCGGGTGAATACAGCACCCCTTTTGGCATCCACCACCGCCTTGGTGCGTTTGATCTGGGCCCATTTGCTATGGCCGGCCATGGCTAAGGCTGATCATGTCTTTGTTTGGGGCTGCAGGCTAAGGGCGGCGGCCTCCTTGATCAGAATAGGGATCATCCCTTTGCGTCGAAGACCACTTTGGGTTTCAGCGTTGAGCTTTCTTCCAAGCAGGCCATTCCTGCCACTTCTCCTGCGCAATCGAGCATCACGATCATTTGATCTGCGATGAATTGATCACGCGGTTGCGGCTCAGGTGCAGCTTGGTATCGGTCTTGGTTGGCCGTGATTTTGCGACCACAACGCCAGCTTTCCTGTTCTTCCTCTTTGAGTTGCAGCCGCGGCAAGTGGCCGAGGGCAAGTAGGGGGGGGAATACAACTGGTGGAGGTGTCAACGGTTGCTCGTGACGATCTGGCAGAGGTACAGCCTGATCTTCCTTAAATCCAAGCGCTTGGGTTCTGCGTAGCTCTGCCAAGCAGCCGCCGCAGCGGAGTGTCTCCCCAAGATCTCTTGCTAGGGAGCGAATGTAGCTGCCGGCTGAGCAATGCACATTGATTTCAAGTTGGCCGACGTTTTGATTCCATCCCAGCAGTTGCAACTCATGGATGCTGATTGTTCGCAGCGGCATCTCTAAAACTTCCCCCCTGCGTGCTCTTTTATGGGCGCGTTCTCCCTGCACATGTACAGCGGATACTTGTGGGGGGCGTTGCTCAATAGTGCCGCGGAATTGATCCAAGCATTGATCTAATGAACCAAAACTCAGATCTGGCCAGTCCTGACGTTTGATTACGTCTCCACCAAGATCATCTGTGCTGGTTCTCAGCCCCAGTTGGATGATTCCCCTATAAGTTTTGGCTCCTGGTAAATAGGGCAGCAGCCTGGTGGCGCAGCCAAGAGCGATTGGCAACACTCCAGTCACTGCTGGGTCAAGGGTGCCGCCATGGCCCACTCGGCGTATACCAAACACTTGCCGTATTCGGCTCACACATGCATGGGAAGTGAGACCAGCAGGCTTATCGATCACCACAAAGCCGAAGGGCCTATCCACGTTTTTAGCGTTGATTAGCTTCTGACTGTTGCATCCATCAGCACATCACTTGTATCAGCAGCCAATGAGTTATCGGCTGCTTTTGGTAAGAAGACCAAGAAAGCTAAGGATGTTCAGTTGGAGGCTGCAACGTTTATGCGCTTGCGATTGCGCAGGCCGCGGCGAATACTTTCGAACTTCACAGTCCCATCTGTTAAAGCAAACAGGGTGTCGTCCTTGCCTTTGCCAACGTTTACACCTGGCAAAACCGAGGTTCCTCGTTGGCGGATCAAGATGGATCCTGCGGTGACGGTTTCGCCGCCATAGGCCTTAACACCAAGTCGCTTGGAATTTGAATCGCGTCCGTTACGTGTGGAGCCTGTGCCTTTCTTATGAGCCATGGGAGGTAATCAATCTTGAGGTCAGTGTATTTAAGGGGGTGTTAGCTGATGGCTTTACCGTCTACTGAAATGGATTGAACCATCACCCGCGTGAGTTCTTGACGATGTCCATTTTTGCGCCGCGTCTTTTTCTTTGGGCGCATTTTGTAGATGATCAGCTTGGGTCCACGACGGTGAGCCATCACTTTGAGCTCCACGCTGGCGCCTTTGACGAAAGGCTGGCCAATCGTGGCGTCCTTCTTGCCTTCCTTCACCAGCAGAACATTCTCAAGGGTGACGGTGTCATCAACATCGGCATGGAGACGATCGATATCGTAGTAACGGTTGGCTTGCAACCAAAACTGTTGGCCAGATGCCTCAACGATGGCGTATGAATCACTTTGGTCTTTGGCTTTTGATGCAGCGGGTTCAGCTTTTTCGGCGGGTTTCGCCTTTTCAGCAGTTTTCTCGGCCATGGAGGGTAAGACGCGTTCAGGCTCGGAATTTGCATGGCCGGGCTGTTAGGCGCCGCACCGTTCTTACCGATTTAGCCTGACTCGCAATCGAAGTACAGCCAATGATCATCATGCTTCTAAGTCCCTTTCGTCAAGATTTTGATTTGAATTGACCTTTGAAGGGCGAATGGCCAAGCTGGCATCAATCCACAGCTTTGCTGATCTAGATGGGATCTCATTGATGGTTTCTTGGCAGCAGTCTGCACTAGAGGTGCATATAAATGACTCTCTGCAGGACTATCGCTTAGCCCTAGATTGTTGTGATGGCTGATCCTTTTGAGATTTATCGACATTCAGTTCTCGCAGGCGTTTACTTTTTTTCTATATCAATCGGTTCTGAATTAATAGATGCAACGGAGGCTTCATCATGAGCCCACGGAAGACCTACATCCTCAAGCTTTACGTAGCGGGGAATACCCCCAACTCGATGCGTGCCCTTAAAACCCTACGCAACATCCTCGAGAACGAGTTTAAAGGTGTTTATGCGCTGAAAGTGATTGACGTACTCAAGAATCCTCAGCTTGCAGAGGAAGACAAGATTCTGGCCACTCCAACTCTCTCCAAGATCCTGCCGCCACCGGTTCGGCGGATCATTGGTGATCTCTCTGATCGGGAACGGGTTCTAATTGGCCTTGACCTGCTTTATGACGAGATTTCCGAGGGCAACCTTGAGGGTGGAACCCTAGATCCATCGATTCTTGATGCGTTGGCAGACGATGACATTGCCTCATCAGATTCTTAAGGCTCGCGGTGCAGCTCTTTGTTATTTGCTTTGTTCTCTCTAGCGTATGAGTAGAACGTCCTAACTATGCATTCTTCTAGTACCAGTGGCTCCTCTCAGATTCAGGTGCAGAAGCTTCCTACAGGGATTGAAGGCTTTGATGACATCTGCCATGGTGGTTTGCCAACGGGGCGAAGTACGCTAATCAGCGGCACCTCTGGTACCGGTAAGACAGTTTTCTCGCTTCATTTTTTGCACAACGGCATTACACATTTCGATGAGCCGGGAATATTCGTCACCTTTGAAGAGTCTCCTCTGGATATTCTTCGCAATTCCGCCAGTTTTGGCTGGAATCTTCAGGAGATGGTGGATCAAGATAAACTTTTTATACTCGATGCTTCACCTGATCCTGATGGGCAGGATGTCGCAGGGGATTTTGATCTTTCAGGTTTAATTGAAAGGATTAATTACGCCATCGTAAAGTATAAGGCGAAACGAGTCTCGATTGATTCAATTACGGCAGTTTTTCAGCAATATGATGCTGTATCTGTAGTGCGTAGAGAGATTTTTCGTTTAATTGCCCGCCTTAAGGAGATTGGAGTTACCACCGTTATGACAACGGAACGCATCGAGGAATATGGCCCAATTGCACGCTATGGCGTAGAGGAATTTGTCTCCGATAACGTTGTCATCCTCCGCAATGTTCTTGAGGCCGAGAAGCGTCGACGTACGGTTGAGATTCTCAAGCTACGTGGCACAACTCATATGAAAGGAGAGTTCCCATTCACTATGGGAACTCATGGAATTAGTGTATTTCCATTGGGTGCAATGCAACTTACACAGCGCTCCTCAAATGTACGAATAAGTTCAGGTGTTCCACATCTTGATGAAATGTGTGGAGGAGGGTTTTTCAAGGATTCGATTATTCTTGTTACGGGTGCTACAGGGACTGGCAAGACTCTTTTGGTCTCTAAGTTCATTGAGGATGCTTTTAGAAATAATGAACGCGCAATTCTTTTTGCTTATGAGGAGTCGCGAGCTCAGTTGCTTCGCAATGCCACCAGTTGGGGGATTGATTTTGAAGAGATGGAAAGGGAAGGTTTGCTAAAAATTATTTGTGCTTATCCTGAGTCGACTGGCCTGGAGGATCATCTTCAGATAATCAAGTCTGAGATTGGTACCTTCAAACCATCTAGGCTTGCTATTGATTCGCTTTCGGCCCTTGCGCGAGGTGTGAGTCTGAACGCCTTCAGGCAGTTTGTGATCGGAGTTACTGGTTATGCAAAACAGGAAGAAATAGCGGGATTCTTTACAAATACTGCCGAGGAATTTATGGGTAGCCACTCGATTACCGACTCCCATATCTCTACCATCACTGATACTATATTGCTGCTTCAGTATGTTGAGATTCGCGGTGAGATGGCGCGAGCAGTGAATGTATTCAAAATGCGAGGCTCATGGCACGACAAGAGGATTCGCGAGTACGTTATTACAGATAATGGACCGCAGATTAAGGACTCATTCTCCAATTTTGAGCAGATCTTCAGTGGGGTGCCCCATCGCATTCCTAGTGAAGACCGTCATGATCGATCAAGGCTGGCCGAGAACGATGATTCGGATGATTGATTTATTCAGAGGATGCTGAATTAGATTTCAATGCCCTGTTCCTGTTGACGAGTCTTCCTCTCTGATTGAAGCATTAGTTCGTCTGCATCGGCTTGTTCAAGAGGTAGATCGAACCAGAAGGTTGTACCTATTTCTACTTCGCTGGCCATGCGTATTGTGCTGCCATGCTTTTCGATTATGCCGCGCACAATTGATAGCCCTAGGCCAGTGCCAACTTCCGTATGCACAGTATTTTCTACGCGATAAAAACGCTCAAAAATATGTTGTTGATCGTTTTCATTAATACCTGATCCAGTATCTGCTATCTCCACTCGAAGCCTCGGAAGTGGTGATACAAGTTCGCAATGAGGTGCTGAATTAATGGACTCTACCGGGGCCATCTTGCAGGTGTCAGGCCATGAGTATGCCCGCACCATAAGGGTGCCTCCAGGACGGCTGAATTTGATCCCGTTGCCTATTAAATTGTCTAGAACCTGCAGCAGCAGATCCCAGTTGCCAAGGATTGTTGGTAGCAGATCGTTCATATTGAGCGCAAGATGAATCTGTTTTTCATCAGCATTTAGCCGATAGTTGCGCATGGTCTGCTCTATGGCGGGGCGAAGATCCATTGGCTCGAAATGTACTGTTCTTCCTGATTCCAATCGAGAAAGATCGAGTACATCGTTGACTAATCGAGCGAGTCTGTCAGTTTCGTCGTTGGCAATACCTAGAAATTCTTTTTTTTGTTCTTCGCTGAGTTGATCGCCGAGATCGTGGAGGGTTTCTACGTAGCTCTTAATGTTGAATAATGGTGTTCTTAGTTCATGAGATACGTTGCTAATGAAGCGGCTTTGGGCTGCATTTAGCTCTACCTCTCTAGTCAGGTCCTGCACGGTAATTGCAATACCTTTAAGCGTCTCTTTGCTTTGATCTCGCACTGACTGAAGCACGATTCGAAGCGTGCGTGGTGGCTCTTCAAGGCTGCAACGTAGATCATTGCTTTCATTGATATTGCGGAGTAGGGATTGAAGGGGATCATGAAGTTCGTTTGAGATTATTTCGGGCAACTCATTGAGTAGCTCTTGACCCTCAAGGTTTCGCCCTTCCCAGCGAAATAGTCGACGTGCTGTTGGATTCACCAGCACAATTTGCCCAAATTCATCGAGGAGCAATGCTCCATCAGCCATCGTGGCAATCAGTGATTGTTGCTTAACTTGGGCAGCAGTGAGCTCTTCAATATTTGCAGCGTCATAGGCTTCCAGTTGGGATGCCATGGCATTGAAGCCATTTAGTAGTTCTCCTAGTTCCCCTCCCATTGGCAGGGCGATTCTGGCTTCAAAATTGCCGGAGGCAATCGCCCTAACTCCGCGTAACAGTTCTTTTACAGGTCGGGTGATAGTTAATGCGTTGAATACTGCGCCGAGAATTACAAGCACCCAGATGGAAATGAAGACAACAATAGTTACTTTTCTGGTGAGGGTTGCACTGGCAAGGGCTGTTTCATTGGGGTTCACTCCTAGGGCCAATGTTCCCAGATTTTCTCCCTTCCAGATCAGCGGAACAAAGACATCGGTTAGTTGGCCTTGAGGTGTTAGATGCTGACGAACTAATGGGTTTTCTGGACGCTTTGGTAGCTCTGTCGGTAATTCCAAATGATGGTTGAGCTGCAGTTCGTTATTACCGCTAATGGGGGGTGCGCTAATCGGGATTCCCAGATAGACCAAGCCATCTGGATCAGAGAAGAAGATGTAGCGAAGACTGCGTGAACGCCAGAATTGTTCGGCAACAGTTGCTAGTTCTCTGTCACGTTTTTGGGCTACAAGTTCAGTGACGTTTCCTGATAGCAGCAGGCCTAGATCTCTGGCGTAGCGGGTGTCATTCATCACTGCATCCTTCTGGATGCTGTTAAGCACGAAGAAGGTGATGCCTGTCATCACTAGGCTCACAACAAGTGTGGCGATGGCCAGCAACTTGGTCTGCAGGCTGAATTCCGCCCACCAGAGATAGATGCGTTGCCACCAACTGGATGACTCAGGCGGTTGATCGCCACCTTCTGGTGGCTTCCATTCTGTGATGGCTGGCGAATTACTGCTGGCCATCAAGCCACGTATCTTCAGCCCATATTAGGACTGCCGCACCTGGTGACCAATATCGTGGCGGTAGGTGATCCCGTCGAAATGCACCTGGCTAAGACCTTGGTAAGCGGCAGTGAATGCCTGGTCAAAATCATCAGCTTGAGCGACTACCGCCAGCACTCGCCCGCCGGACGTCAGTTGATGTCCCTCTTCACTGCGGCGGGTACCAGCATGAAAAAGTTGTATTGAGGCATCTGGCTGTAGCTGAATCTCGAGGCGGTCACCCTTACGGGGGGCTTCGGGGTAACCCGAGGCTGCAGCTACTACACATGCGCTGCAGCGGTCCACGATGAACAGCTCTGGTGCCTGATCGAGGCATCCGAGTGCACAAGCCTGCAGTACTTGTGCGAGTTCTGGACCCATCAGTGGCATCAGAGTTTGGCATTCGGGATCACCAAAACGGCAGTTGAATTCGATCACCTGCGGACCAGAGGGGGTGAGCATTAATCCGGCATAGATGACTCCTCGATAGTCGATGCCTCGCTGCTTTAGAGCCTCAAGGGTTGGTTTCAATACCTGTTGGTGCACGACATCTAGGCCTGCCGCATCGAGCAGGGGAGCAGGGGCGTATGCACCCATTCCGCCTGTGTTTGGCCCCTTGTCCCCGTCCTTCAGTCGCTTGTGATCCTGGGCTGGAGGTAGCAGTAAAAGCCGTTCACCATCGCAGAGTGCGAATACTGATACTTCTGGACCTTCTAGGCGTTCCTCTAGTACCAGTTGGCAACCAGCGGCTCCGAAACGGCCGCCAAAGGCATCGTGTATTGCCTGAGCTGTTGCATCGATGCTGTCGGCAACTGTGACCCCTTTGCCGGCAGCAAGGCCATCAGCTTTGACAACCAAGGGTTGTCGCACCTGATCAAGCACGCTTAGGGCCTCTGTTTCTGTATGCACTGTCCAATGCCTTGCTGTTGGCACGCCGGCTTCGTCCATGAGGGTTTTGGACCAGGCTTTGCTGGCCTCGAGTTGGGCGCCTTGGGCTCCGGGGCCGAATACGCTCAGCCCTGCATCGCGAAGATCGTCAGCTACACCTGCGGCTAGGGGGGCCTCTGGGCCTACTACAACCAGATTGATCTGACGCATCAGGCAAGCATTAATCAGACCTTCGACATCGGTTTCTGCTATCGCGAGGCATCTACAACCTTGGTGCTCTTCTGTGCCTCCATTTCCTGGTGATACCCAGACCTCTTCAACGCCGTTACAGCGCAGTAGTGCCCATGCCAGGGAGTTTTCACGTCCACCACTGCCGACAACAAGGAGCCGTTGAAGAGGTGGAAGGGGATTGGGACGGGTTGTGGACATAGCCATCGAAGCAAGCAGGGATGGGGAAGCCCCCTAGGTTTGAGTAGGCCGGGTCTCGCCAGACGAATCCGTTGCCCGCTTCCATTTTTGTTGAACGACTCACCTCTATGGGGATTAACTCCCTTCCTCTTACTGTTTTGCTGCTGGCTGGTATCAGTCAGGCTGCAGCTTCGAATGTTGTGACTGACCCAAGTGCTCCCGTTAAGGAGCCCATGGCTGAAGTGGTCTATCGGCAAGTGTTGCTGGAAGGGGCAATGCCTGATCTCACTGCAGCCTGTGCTGATGCAGCCCTTTTTGGGATGGATTTGCGCCTTCAGGAACTTCGTGATCGGCTGATGGTCATTGCTCCGGCTCCACAGCCATTTGATGTTGTGATCGCTAATGCTCGGGCACTGATGGTATGCAAGGCTCCAGATAGCACTCAGACCGTGCTAAGTCGTTTTGGCCCAGCGCCCGGACAGCAACGTCGGGATTGGTTGTTGCTCTCATGGCAGGCTGCTAACGCAGCCCTGGACCATGCTCGAGCGTCTTTAGCTTTGCGGCGTCTGGCGAATGGCAATTTAACGGTGTTGGATTTCGAGCCGCTCACCGTTGGTTATGGAGAGGATGGCCTGCCTTTGACTCGCTCTGCTCTTGATCTTCTGGCGGAACATGAGCTTTCTTTGGGGCGTTCGGGTGAGGCGGCCATTGTTCTTTTGGCAGGACGTACCCGTGGAGCATTGGGGGCCCGCCGCCTTGCTTTGGCAGCAGAGCTACTTCAGGATCTTGGCAATGATCAACATTCAACACTGTTGGAATCAGCTCTCGACCAGGCGGCTGTCGATCAAGCTTGGGGGCTTGCAGAAGACTTGCTGCGATTGCAGCTGAAGCTTGATTTGGAAGCTGGTGGTGATGGTTCGAGGCCAAGACGACGTTTAGAGCGCTTGGCTACGCGTCTTGATGATCGCTACACCCTCTGGCAGCTCATTCGCGAAGATCCAGATCAACAGGAGGCTGCAACTTCTTTAGAGCAGGAGTTGCGCTCACCTCGTCAGCCTGGCGGCCATGCTGAGCTAGGAGTAAGTCCTGATGCATCTTCTGTTTCAGTGCCTTCAGAGTCAAAATGACGCCTGATCACGGTGAGCTGCTTTATGAGGGCAAGGCTAAAAGGGTCTTTGCTTCTGATCAGCGCGATCGAGTATTAGTCGAATTTAAAAATGATGCCACGGCGTTTAATGCGCTCAAGCGGGCTGAACTTGATGACAAGGGTCGGCTTAATTGTCAGATTTCGGCTCGACTTTTCGAGATCTTGGAGCGAAATGGGGTGCCAACCCACTATTTAGGGTTGGCGGGTGACACTTGGATGGTGGTTCAGCCAGTCAAGGTAATTCCCATTGAAGTGGTGATACGCAACGTTGCGACGGGATCTCTTTGTAAGCAGACGCCGATTCCAGCTGGCACAGAGCTGAGTCCACCTTTGTTGGATCTCTACTACAAGGACGACAGTTTGGGTGATCCCCTGCTTACTGAATCAAGGTTGGAGCTCCTCGGATTGATTAATCCTGAGCAACGCTTAGAGATCGAACAGCTTGCTCGCAGCGTGAATGGTTGGCTGTTGCCATTTTTCGAGAGTTTGGATCTATTGCTGGTTGACTTCAAGTTGGAACTTGGGGTTAATAGTTCCGGCAAACTTTTAGTGGCTGATGAAATTAGTCCAGATACATGCAGACTTTGGGATCAACGAAATAGTGATCCAAAGGCTCGCATCCTCGACAAGGATCGTTTCCGTCAGGATCTAGGTGGAGTCATTGAGGCCTACGGGGAGATCCTTAAACGGGTCCAAGGGGTATGCGCTAATCCTTACAACTGCAAGTAATGTCAGCGCACATTTAGCGGCATTACCGCCGTTTTTTCTCTCCCATGGCCAGCTCTCTACCTAGCGGACCCTCGGACGCATTGCGGCGAGGCGCATTTGGCCTGGTTCTGGCCATGCCGCTTGTCGCCGCGCCTGTTCGCGCTCAGACACCTGAGCCGGAAGCTCAGCCACCAGTCAAGGAGTTGATTGTTGAAGATGAAGCCCAGGTGGAGGAGCCTCGAGTCTTGATCACTGAAGTGATCATCGAAGGTGTTTCAGGTCATCCAGAGCAAGAGCGTATTGAACTAGCGGCTTACGACGCCATGGTTGTGCGGCCTGGCAGCCGTGTGACTCGAGCAGAGCTAAAGCGTGATCTCGACGCGATTTATTCCACGGGTTGGTTCTCTGATGCGCGCATAGAGCCGATTGACGGTCCCCTGGGGGTTCAGATCGTCGTGCAAGTTCAGCCGAATCCATTGCTTACCAAGATTGAGCTGGATCCATTGGATGCAGAGCTTCCGGAGTCTGTGGTTGAGGAAACGTTTAACCCTGACTACGGCAGAACTCTGAATCTCAACGAACTTCAGTCTCGTATGAAGGAGTTGCAGCAGTGGTATGCAAGTAAGGGGTATTCCCTGGCACGGGTTACCGGGCCCACTCGGATCACTGCAGATGGAGTTGTTCAGCTCAAGGTAATACAGGGCACTGTGGCAGGGGTGGAGGTGCAGTTTTTGAACAAAGAAGGTGATGCCACTAATGAGAAGGGAGAGCCGATCAATGGAAAGACCAAGCCTTGGGTTATTACGCGAGAGATCTCTATTAAGCCTGGAGAGGTGTTTAATCGAAATCAACTCGAAGCAGATATCAAACGTCTTTACGGCACATCACTATTTAGTGATGTGAAGGTGACCCTGAAGCCGGTGGCGGGTGAGCCCGGTAACGTCACTATCATTCTCGGGATTGTTGAACAGTCCACTGGCTCTTTGTCAGGTGGTTTGGGTTATAGCCAGAGCCAGGGTGTTTTTGGCCAAGTGCAACTTCAAGATAGCAATCTTCTAGGTCGAGCATGGAATATGGCATTGAATATTACCTATGGTCAGTATGGAGGATTGGGGAGTATTAGCTTTACCGATCCTTGGATTAAGGGTGATGCTCACCGCACCTCTTTCAGGGCATCCTTATTCCTTAGCCGAGAGGTCCCTCAGGTCTTCCAGAGTCAAGATACTGGCAATATACGCAGCGTTAAAGATTATTATGATGGGGGCTCTAGTTACGCTTATCGAATAGACGACAAGCATAATCCTGCTGGGCGAAAGTTTGATTCTGTTTCGAAAGCAGAGAAGGAATATCCAAACACCAGTTGGTTTGATTATGAGGGAGATTCTGTCGCTTTGCAGAGAATTGGCGGCAGCATAGTTTTTGCAAGACCTTTAAATGGTGGAGACCCTTATAAAAAGGCTGCTTGGAATGTATTGGCTGGTTTGAATATCCAAAAGGTTAAGCCGATTAACTTTACCGGCGATAGTCGTCCTTATGGGGCGGCTGATGTTAAAGACAAAGGTACTTCTGATGACAATGTTATATGTATTGCTTTTGATTGCGCGGATGAGAATAATCTTCTTGGCGTAAGGCTGGCGGCTACTTATAACAATTTGAACGACCCTCGCAATCCAACCTCTGGAAATTTCTTTAGTTTTGGTACTGAGCAATTTGTATCTGTCGGGGAACATTCACCTACTTTTAATCGAGTTCGAACAAGTTATACTCACTTTTTCCCAGTCAATTGGCTGAAGATTGCAAAGGGCTGTCGTCCCAAGCCAGGCGAACAAGCTAATTGCCCGCAGGCTATTGCTTTTCAGATCAAAGCAGGAACAATTCTTGGTCAGTTGCCACCTTATGAAGCCTTTTGTCTCGGTGGATCTAACTCCGTAAGAGGTTGGAATGATTGTGATCTTGCTGTAGGAAGAAGTTTCGCTGAGGCAACGATTGAATATCGATTCCCAATTTGGAGCATTGTTTCTGGTGAGGTTTTTGTTGACGGTGGTAC
>MPLU02137368.1_pt1 | contig 23845 bp, 21 predicted proteins | sample 1617381 | NCBI WGS metagenome assembly MPLU02 (sample SAMN05944801, study PRJNA350692) | marine metagenome | biome: marine; feature: ODZ; material: water; isolation source: 90 m water sample filtered on 0.2 um supor filter | place: Pacific Ocean | collected 2012-04-08 | depth 90m m
CCGTCGGCTTGTCGTTGATGTAGAAGTTCCCCGCCGCGAATCGGAGGGCGTCGAAGGCCCTCTGAACGTCGTCCTCGTTGTTCGCGAAGATTGAGCCGGTGAGGGCGTATGGTGATCCTTTGTCACACATCTCAAGCACCCCCTCGAAGTCGTCGTCTTCGTACACGTACACGGTGAGAACTGGGCCGAAGATCTCCTCGCACATCGTCTCGGAGACAGGGTCTCTGGATACGATTATCGTCGGCTCGATGAACCATCCCTTGGAGTCGTCGGAGCCGCCTCCTGCGACTACCTCGCAGGTCTCGGCGCTCTTGGCTCGCTCGATGTATCCGGATATCTTGTCGAATGCCCTCTGATCGATGACCGCCGTCATGAAGTTGGAGAAGTCTCGTGCGTCGCCCATCCCTATCTTACTCACCTCTGAGCACAGTTCGTCCCCGATCGAGTCCCAAACGGAAGAGGGGATGTACGCCCTGCTGGCCGCGCTGCACTTCTGTCCCTGGTACTCGAATGACCCCCTTAGGAGGGCTACGAGAAGTCCTCGATGGTCGCAGTCCGGGTGTGCCACGACGAAGTCCTTGCCCCCGGTCTCCCCGACGATCCTCGGGTATGACCTGAGGCCCGGAAGCGCCTTGGAGATCTCCTGCCAGAGTCCCTGGAATGTCGAGGTGGAGCCGGTGAAGTGGAGCCCGGCGAAGTCGGGGTTGGATAGTGCTGCCTCGGTGATCGCAGCTCCCGAGCCCGGAAGGAAGTTGATCACCCCGGGAGGGAGTCCAGCGGCCATCATGAGTTGCATTAGCACGTAGTTCGAGTGGTACGAGTTCCGGCTCGGCTTCCAAACGGATGTGCAGCCCACTATGGCAGGTGCGCTAGGTAGGTTGGCTGCTATGCTTGTGAAGTTGAACGGGGTTATTGAGAGGACGAAGCCCTCCAGCGGACGGATCTCTGTGGAGTTCTCGACCCCAGAGGGGGAGACCAGAGGCTGCAGGTCTTCATGGAATCCACGGGCGTAGTGGCAGTTGAACCTCCAGAAGTCGATCAGTTCGCAAGCAGAGTCTATCTCCGCCTGGAACGCTGTCTTCGACTGGTTGAGCATTGTCGAGGCGTTTACTCGCATCCTCCAGTCTCCGGCCAGAAGGTCAGCACACCTCTCGAACACCTCGCACCTCCCCTCGAGTCCGAGAGCGATCCAATCATGCTGTGCGTTAACTGCTGCTTCGCACGCTGCATCCATCTCTGCCTTTCCAGCTAGGTGGACGTTTGCGAGTACGTGTCCATGGTCGTGAGGTACAACCTGGGTGACCGTGTTGCCAGTGAAGACGAGTTCCCCGTTGATCACGCAGGGGATCTCTATGACCTCTGATAGTTGCCTGTCTATCTCGTTCTTCAGTTCGATCCTCTCTGGGCTTCCCGGAGCATATCCCATGATGGGCTCATTTACTGGCTGGCTCATGGGTTGAGTGGGGGACAAATCGTCTAACATAGTTTCGCAGGGGGAATCTGATCTACTCCCACTCCTTTGGCTGTCCCTTGTTCTCCTTCTTCCATGCCCTGTAGCATGACTTGCAGAGCGAAATCTTGCGGACCTTCCGTGATATCCCAGAGGACCCCCATACGTCAACGGCCCTGTCATACGCCATCTTCCTACCACCAGCCTTCTTGTCCGCCCAGTTGCCGCATCCCTTGATGTCGCAGGGCACTTCTCCGACGAACTCGGCCTTCTCCCCGATAGCGGAACCGTCTTTGCCGCCAGCGGAGGCGACCCTCCTCTTCTTAGCCCTGGACTTGAATCCCATTGAGTCTGCGATAATGGGGGCCGATTAGAAGGTTGCTTCGGACAAATCGATGTCGAAGGGCCCTCCGGAGCTGGCTATGGAGGCCAGGCGGTCGGGGCCGACGCCGACGCTGACCACAGGGACTCCCGATATTTCCTCGATCCTGGACAAGTATGCCCTTATCGGACTCGGTAGCGAGTCCATCCCCTCACCTTTCCTGGATTCCTCGGCGATCTGGATCCACTCTGACTCCTCCATGGCCGGGAATCCTGGATGGGTCTCGTAGACTGGTTTGCACCTGCTTAGTTCCTCGGAGGAGGAAGGTAGGTGTTTCACCTCCTGGCCATCGAGTTCGTAAGAGGTGCAAATCTTCAGCTCATCCAGGCCCCCTAGAACGTCCAGCTTTGTCACCACGAGACCGGTGTAGCCGTTGAGCCTCTGACTCTCGTTCAATGCAACTGCGTCGAGCCAGCCTGTCCTTCGGGGCCGGCCTGTGGTCGTCCCGAACTCGTGCCCGACAACTGACATCTGCTTTCCTGGCCCCTCTTCGAGCGATAGTTCGGTAGGGAACGGCCCGTTGCCTACACGAGTGGTGTAGGCCTTGGTGATGCCGTAGCACTGTTCGATGTGGCCCGGATGGATTCCAGCTCCGTGGGTCGCATTGGCTCTGCAAGTAATTGATGAAGTGACGAATGGGTATGTGCCTTGATCGATGTCGAGCATAGCCCCTTGGGCCCCCTCCAGGAGTACTTGCTCGCCCCGAGATAAGGCCGAGTCCAGCATGGGCCCAGTCGCACGTATGGCATTCGAGAACCTCTCATGAATCCAGGCCAATTCAGAGCCTAGCTGATCGGGATCGACCCTATCCTTGACGCCGACGGTGGCGAGTTGGTCGTTCATCCTCCTCGCCATATCCCCTATCTCTGGCTCCCTCCCCAACAACAGTCCGACGTCGACGAACCTGAGTCCGACCCTCTCGGTTCGATCTCTGTAAGCAGGACCGATGCCCCTGCCAGTCGTTCCGACTACCTTGTCAGCAGAGTCGTATAGCCTATGGAACGGCAGGATGACTGCTGCCCTCTCACTGATGAATAATCTCTCTCCCTCGGGCTTTTCCCCGGTGAGTTCGGCCCACTCTCTTAGCTCCCTATCCAAGACCCAGGGGTCCACCACCATGCCGCACCCTAGAACTAATTTGCAATCACTGGCAGTAATTCCCGAAGGAAGGAGGTGCATCTTGAGAGTGGTCCCTCCGGCCACAATTGTATGGCCTGCGTTATTGCCCCCCTGGAAGCGGACGGCCCACTGCGAATTGGGTGCTAGTTGGTCTATGGCCTTGCCCTTGCCCTCGTCACCCCATTGGGCACCGAGCACTACGTTGGCTGGCACGTGACTAGTAACACGGCCAGAGGTGTTTGAATGCTTTGGAGGGAGGACTTGAGACCGGGGGTGCGTGGGAAGCGATTATGAATGCCAGTCAGGTCGCGCGACAACATGGCACAGAGACATCCTGAGGCGGAAGCGAGGCTGTTGATCAAGTGGATCTGCATGAACTGCTCCGCAACTCACCGCGCTCACGGTGGAGTCAAGCCTCCTCGATCCTGTAGGAAATGCGGTTATACGAAGCTAAGGAAGAAGGCTGCAGAGCGCAGGTCGACATGAGCATCGCGTCTGCTGGACTCGAAGGTTTCGCCCTCAGTTTGGGACTAATCTTAGCGATAGGCCCGCAGAATGCTTTCGTTATGAGGCAGGGACTGAAGGGTTCCCATGTTTTCGCAACGTGTCTTGCTTGCTCCTTGGCTGATGTCAGCCTGATTGTCGCAGGCGTACTGGGAGTTGGGGCATTGGTCTCTAGCATAGAGGGGGCAGAGTCGTTGATCGCCTTCGGCGCGGCCATCTTCCTTTCTGGATATGGTCTCCTTAGGGTCAAGTCATCGATGAACCCGGGGACAATAGATTTCGATGGAGTAGCAGAAGGCAGTTTTTCGGCCACAATGGCGGCACTATTGGCCATTACTTTCCTGAACCCCCACGTCTATTTTGACACTCTTCTCCTCATCGGCGGGACCTCTACTGGATTCATCGGAAACGAGAAGTTGGCCTTCGGCATTGGTGCTTCTATGGCCTCGTTCGTATTCTTCTTCTCGCTTGGTTTCGGGGCAAAGAGACTGTCCGGGGTTCTGAACAGACCCGAGGCTTGGAGGGTTATCGACAGAGGCATCGCCATCGTGATGTTCGTGATCGCAGGTGCCATAATTCGGCCATATCTATGATAGGATTTCACCCAATGCGGATACCAATGACTCAATTTCCTCTAGGTTGTTGTCGACGTGCGGAGAAACGCGGAGCAGGCCAGATCTGCTGGTCACTAGGATGGAGTATTCCGATTGGAGACGCTCTGCGACCTCTATGCTGCTGTTCCCACTTGGAAGTCTGAGGCTGACTATTGCACTCCTCTCGGAATCCGACAGCGGGGAGGCGATGTCAATGCCCAGTCCACTGATCCCCTCAACTAGGGAGTCGACGAGTTCCAAGTCATGCCTCCATACCTCTTCCATCCCGATACCAACCAGCTCGTCGATAGCAGCAGCAAGCCCTAGTGCCGCTCCAAAGTGTATGGTGGTGTACTCGAATCTGCTCGCATCTTCGGGAAGGACTAGCCTGTCCGACCTTAGATCCCATAGGTCGGCGTTGCTTCTGAAACCTATGAGCCCGGGATTTAGATCTCCGACCACAGAGGGGGAAATGTATCCTACTGCCGCGCCGTAAGTCCCCCTCAGCCACTTGTAACCGGAGGAGACGATGGCGTCTGCTTTGGTGGAATGGGCGTCTATGGGGACCATCCCCATGGATTGGGTGGCATCCACAACGAGTAGTGCCCCTGCCGAATGGGCGGCTTCAGAGAGTTCCTCGAGATCGTAACGCTGACCATTGGAGTACTCCACATGTGATATCGTGACGACAGAGGTCTTCTCATCGATCAATGACAATATATCACGGGCATCGGTGTACAGGGAATCATCGTAGTCTGCGAGTCTGATATCCGCACCATTTGATTCGCAGACCCTGGCCCAAGGATAGACGGTTGATGGAAAGGCGGCTCTGCTGGAAACCACATTTGACCCCTCTGGCGGCGATATTGCCCATGCAAGAGAGCAGATTAGTTCGGTTGCGCTTGAGCCGACGCATACATCGCCGACCTCGCACGAGAGGAGTTTCGAGGCTGCGATTCTTAGAGGCAGCATCCCTTCCTTCTCAGCAGTCCCATCGAACTCTGCAGCCCCGCCCCTAGCCAGTGAATCGGCCCATTCAGAAGAGACGCGATGTGCCATTTCGGAGGTCGTGGCAACGTTTGCGTAGGAGAGGTTGGTCCATTGGGCCATATCTAACAGGTTTTCTGAGGGGGTCAGGCTCTTCAATTCTCAGGAGCGACTGACTTCGTTCAGCATCTCTTCCAGTGCAGCTTGTATCTGAAGGCACAGAGGCCCATAGTGACCGGGCAGATTAGGGTCGTTGAATATCTCATCCAGTATCGAGGCAGTCATTCCGAGCCTCACGTCCATGTCCTTTCCAGCATTGAGTAGCCACTTCTCCACGGCGTCCTTTGAGGCGGAACGGATGTTTCGAGGGACTTGGTTGTCATCTAGCTGAGCGAGTACCTGCGCAATCTGCTTGATGCGAGCATCGATATCTGACAAGGTCCCATCTCCGGGCCTTCCAACGTAGGCCCCTCCTTAAGCACATCCCAAAGTGGGCCGGGTCACTTCCTCGCAATCCACGATGACCATGGCATGTTCTCGCTGTTGGCAAGGCCATGCCCTGTTCCCTCTGAGCCAAGCGCTATGATTCCGACTTCTGCGCCATCCTCCAGGCACTCTTCCAGTGCCCACATGATAGATTCCTCCAGATCATCGCCACCGAGGATCCTCTCAGCCACCCTGTAGCTGAGCATGCCCCTGGTTATCGCCTCGCCTATTCCAGTAGCGCCCACTCCGACTCCTTTCTGGACCCAGAAGCCGCATCCCGGGAGCGGCACATCCCCTACCCTGCCAGGTGGTCTGTCGCTGCATCCGCCGGTACTAGTTGCGCAGGCGATGGAGCCTGAACGGTCCCTGGCTATCACGCCAACAGTGTCAGTTGCCTCCTTGAATGGCGGTCTACCCTCTACTGGGGAATTGGCAAATCCCTTGGCGTCTGCCCAAGCCCTTGCCCCTGCCCCAGTAAGGCCGTTTATTTCCTCGTCGAGTAGATCGGCTGCGACCCTGATCGGATTGGGAGTGTCCTCCATTGCTATGACGAAGCCCATCCGGCCGTCCGAGACCTGGATTGAGGCATCGAGAAGAACTGACCCGTCTGTCCTGAAGACGGAGCCCGTGCCGGCGTTGAAAGCGGGGTCGTTCTCCAGGACTACACATGCCTCCACTGCTGCTTCGACTGCGGATCCTCCGGACTCCAGCATCCCCGCGGCTATCGCTACTGCCCTCTCCACGTTTGCGAGCCTCTCCGGGCCCGCTCCTGCACCGCCATGGGCGACTACTGCTGGAATGGACATACTCAGTTACTCCCTGGCAGAGGCTTTTCCCCCCCGGGCGCCCGTAACCGGAGTTGAAGTAAGAGTGCTGCTAGGAAGAATAACCCGGAGACTCTGAAGCAAGTATGGTATGACCAAAGCCCCGTCCCCTCAACGGTGGATGACCATATCACTGCTGATAGGAACGGCCCGATTATCCGGGCCAGAGCCCCCAGGCCCTCCTGCGCACCCATTATGGTCCCAAGCTCGTGACCCCCGTCCTTTGTGGCGAATGTCAGTAGCGAGCTCTGTGTGGGCATGAAGACCCCGTTTCCTATGGCGAAACCGGCGCATGATGCGAATATCAACCACCTGGCCTCTGGAGAAGCATAGGGTATGCTGGAGATTCCCAGTCCGGCTAGTGCAGTACCGACAATCATCATCCCTCTGAGGCTAAATTTCCTCGTAAGAGGCCTGATCAAACCCCCTTGCACGATGACTCCAATCAAGCCAACGAATGCAAATGCCCAGCCGTTGTCCCTCTCGCTCCACCCGAGCCCACCGCTATCTGCATCCATGGATGTGAAGAGTATGAAGGTCCCATGCATCATTGTGAATCCGATTAGAAATAGGAAGTTCACGTTGACCAGTGATGAGATGGTTGGCATCCTCATCACGGAGGTGATTCTTGAGAATGTCTCTCCTAGATGCGATATCGGTGACTTATTTGACTCGGATCTGGACTCTGGAGGTAGACTTTCAGGGAGTTTGAAGAATGCGAGTAGGAGAGCGATGGCGGACATCGCGCTTGAGAATATGCAGGGGAGAAGATATGGGTAGTCTCTCCAGAACTGGGTTTCGAATGGGCCTCCAAAGCCAGTAGCCGGATCGGAGAGAACCCCTCCGATGAAAGGGCCGATCATGAATCCGAGCCCGAATGCTGCACCTAGCATCCCCATCCTCCCGGCCACCTCGGCATCCTCGCTGATATCTCCGATGTATGCCTTGGCGACTGCGATGTTACCGTTCCCGGCACCGGCTAGGAAGCGAGCTATTACGGCCATGGCGAGGCTGCCGGACAAACCGAAGACGATGAAGAAAACCGAGTTTGCAGCGAGTCCGAACATCAGCACTGGCCGCCTTCCCAGGCGATCGGATATTGCCCCCAGTATCGGGGTTGAGATGAACTGTGCGAGAGAGTATGTGGCGATTACTATGCCCACCCAGAAGTCACGAGATCCCGTATCCAATATCCCCTCTGCCGAGGCTAGGTCTTGGATGAAGTATGTCAAGAAGGGGATGACCAGTGTTAGTCCGAGCATGTCCACTAGGACGACCAGGAACAGAATTGCCATTGGGGAGCGTTGTCTGGTAGCCATTGCTAACGGCACCGCTGCGAGGAGTGGCACTTCAAGAATTGGTTAGTGGTCAGGCTGATGGTTGCTTGTCTGTCCCGGTGGAGATGGTGTCGATAACCTTCGCTAGCCTCTCAACTAGGCTCACCTTCTCCTCCTTTCCGACCAGTGCGTGCTCCAGTACCTCGTCAAGCGAGTCTACTGCAAGAATCTCAACCTGTGATTCATACTTCTCGTCGATCAGAACGTCTTGCATATTCGACTTCGGGATGATGACTCGCTTGATCCCGGACTTAGCGGCTGCTTCTATCTTGGCGGAAACCCCGCCTATCGGAAGGACCTCCCCTCGTACGGTCAACGAGCCAGTCATTGCTAGGTTCTGATCTATTGGGACTCCTTCGAAAGCGCTGATGATTGCCGTGGCCATTGTTATCGATGCGCTATCGCCGTCTACGTTGTGGGTTCCAGGAAACTGTACGTGTAGATCGAAGTCTCTGATGTCTTTTCCAGTGAGCTTCTTCACTACTGCGCTGATGTTTGTCACGCTCTCCTTAGCCAGGTCAGAGAGTCCCCCTGTTGCGATGACCTGTCCAGACCGACCCTGTGTCGGGGTGACCATGGCCTCGACCGGTAGGACCACTCCTGAGTAGTCTGACAGACCGGTATCCGCACCTAGCACGGCTAGCCCGTTCACCCTACCAACCCTAGTGCCCTCGTTAACCAGCATAGCGTACTCGGACTGCCTCTCCAGGTACCTATCTGCCACCTGCTGCTCGAGTGGCTTTGCGATTGCCCTCGCCCTCACAACGTGCTTGGACTGAGTTAGTGGGGATGATTCCTCTGCAGCCAAGTCGCCTGCTATTCGAACGAGACCCCCGAGTTCACGAAGTCTTAGGGACAGTTTGCCCCTCCTTCCACTCCTCCTTTGGGCTTCCTTGAGAACTAGCGATATTGCCTGCTTGTCGAAGTGTGGAATTGACTTGCCGGTGCCCTTGACCATCTCGTTCCTGACCTCCTGTGCGATGAAGCGAATCAGCCTTCGCCTGTTCCTCTCCGTATCCTTCATGTCTGTGTTGACGTAGACCTCGTATCCGTAACCCCTGATCCTGCTCCTCAATGCTGGATGCATGTTCTGGATGCTATCCAGGTTGCCTGCGGCGACCAAGATGAAGTCGGTAGGGACTGGCTCTGACTTAGTAAGGGCTCCCGATGACCTCTCGGAGCGGCCGCTGATGGATAGTTCCCTCTCCTGCATGGCAACTAGGAGTGCCTGCTGCTCTTCCATCCTAAGCATCCTAATCTCATCGATGTAGAGGACCCCTTTGTTGGCTCTGTGTACTGCACCGGGTTCCACTCTCTCGTGAGCGGGGGTTGCTAGGTCGGCTCCTGATTGGAATGGATCATGCCTGACGTCCCCCAGAAGCGCGCCTGCGAGGCTCCCGGTTGCATCTATGAATGGGGGCTCGTCACTCCTCTCATGCTTGATCAGAAGCTTTGGGATATTGGACTCATCTCCTGCGGTCAGCCTAGTCCTGAGGAAGAAGTAGCCGAACACCAAGATGAATGACCCGAATATGAACGTGAGAATCTCTCCCGACGAAATTGTCGCTAGCAAGAGTGCGGCGCCGACGACTAGGGCGATGAAAAGGAGGGTCCTGTTTGTCCTCTCCCTCTGCTGCCGCACATGGGCCCTGCGCTCGGCGATAAGTCTGGAGCCCCTTCCTGCTGGGACGGTGCGAACCTTCGGCTCGTTCTCGTCCTCGTGGTTTCTGTACACCAGGATGTCCTCTAGCTGCTCGGGAGGTAAGAATTCGGTCATCGAGCGAGCTAGCATGGACTTCCCGGTGCCGGGCTCTCCGACCATGATCATGTGCCTCCTCTGCTCAGAGGCCTTCCTGACCACAATCGATGCTGCTTCCTGGCCTATAACCTGATCAACCAGTTTTGGAGGAATTGGCACATTCTCAGTGGAATCGATATCCAATCCTTCGATCCAGTCCTCTACAGGAGTTTCGCATACTGGATCGGTATCGTCGGAGACGCCGAATGCAGAGCCGTCTTCCCACGAGTCGAGAGGATCCTTTGGGGGGTTTTGTGCTTCTGCGTCGGGCTGGTCCTGTTCCGTCATGGCTATCCCTCGGGGACTTTCCTGCTAGTAGCACCTTCTTGAAGGTGCGTCTGTGCAGTCTGCGACGATGTTCCCTATTTCTGCCTCTCGAGGTACTGTTCTCCGTAGTACTTCCATTGCTCCATGGTCCAGCCCGAAGGGAGTCCTCCCTCGGGAAGGGGCGGGTGTATTCCTTCGGGTTGCTCAAAGTCCACTACCTCTTCCTGCTGCTGAGTGAGGTTTTGTGGAGGCGAGTATGCTGGTTTGGATTCTTCCTCCCTACTTCCGCCGATCGCCCCTGAGAAGTAAAGACCTGCCATCGTGCCGCCCCCGACAAAGACCATCAGAATCAATATCGCAACAATGATTTCTATCGCAGAGAGGCTCGAATCGCCCTCTCCCGACTGCTGGTCGGCTTCCTTGTCATCTTCCCCCTCTACTTCCGGAACGGTGGTTTCCGGCTCACTCATGGTTGGAACCAGAATATCCATCTGCTCGGGAGTGGACCTGTCCCATCCATCGGCATCTATCGCCTTCACTGACAGAGTTAGGTAGTCGCCTATTGAGAGCCCTGCCCCATCCGAAGAAATCGCCTGGAAGGGGCCAAGTCCGTCAGAGGCTCCAGCTGAATGGCATATCCCCACTATTCCGTTGCAAATAGACCACCTTACCTCAGAATCGACCAGTTCCACATCCCCATCGTAAACTATTGTGATGGTCGGATCGGAGCCGATTTCGAAGTCTTCCAGTTGGACATCTAGGACGCCCTGGTCGAAGTCTGTTTCCCATGAGAGTGGCTTTGCGTCTAGGATAGTGACGATGAACTGCGATGAGCTCCAGTCTCCATGGCTATCTATCAGTGTAAGTTTGACGTTGTGCTCCCCGGGTTCCTCCCACATCATGTTGAGGACTCCGTTGATATGGTCGAATTGTACTGACCCGGGTACTCGGGTGTCGACGTCGACCCATATTTCCTCGTCTGGATCATCGACGTCTGACATCAGTGGGAGTATTCCGACCGATGCAGACTCACCAGTCTTCATGGTAAGCCCTTCTAGGCTGGAGATGTCCATCACAGGAGCGTCGTTCACGTTAATCACGAAGAAGACGACCGAGGTAAGGGATGACTTTGCCCCATCGTCCGCCATAACAACGACTTCGGCGACGCCGTTGTAGTCTTCGTTGGCTGTTATCGCGGTGATTGTTTGGTCCGTTATTGAGACGTGAATCAATTCTTCGTTACTATTCGAGACGATGGAAATCGAGAGATCAGAAGCTGGAACCGGATCTCCGTTCTCATCTGAGTCCGATAGGAACCCCGTCAGTATTGTGCTGGCTGAACCCCCTTCGAAGACCGCCTGAGTGGGTATGGGGGACCATCTGGGTGCTCCGTTCTCGATTACGTTGAACAGCAGCAGACCCGTGTTAACGTCCTCGCCATCATCGATGGAGATTGAAATCCCCTGAGGAATTGGGTTGCCCATCGAGTCATCCAGGATTGACTCAAAGAGAACGGTAATCTCGGAGGTGGCTGAGTTCCAACCCTTGAACTCAGGATCAGAGCTTGTTATGGAGAGCATAGACAGGGGAGTCTCGGCATCTCTGACAAGACCAACAAGCGAAATAGACTCGGTGGAGCCTATCTTGACCGTAGGGGTGCCGACGAATCCGGCATCGTTGCTGCTCAGGACTTTGGGGAGAGCATTGCTGAGTTCAAAGGCCTCGCTTGTCACTAGCCATTCGCTCTGCTGCCCTGCAGCATCCTCCCACATTACCCTAGTGTCGTACTTTCCTGATTCTGCATTTGGCGGGGTCTGTATCGTGTGGACATAAACAGAATTTGCTCCTGAACCCTCCATTACAGGTTCAGAGATCCAAGAGGACCCCCAGTCGTGATCACCAGACTTTGAGTACTCCATCTGAGGAGTCATTGAAGACATATCGTCAATCAGATCATTTGGCAAGGCGGACGACTCGAACTGAACCTGATCCCCTCTTTCGAAGGTTGTTGAGCCGGTCGCTGATGGTTGCGAGGGAATTGGCGGCAGGTCATGTAATGCGACATCATCGACATAGTCGTTCGAGGAGTTCCTGTCACTCCCCATGTCGAATAGTTTTGCGCGGAATGTGGATACTCCAGAGGGGATTGCCTCTATTTCCGAGGTATCGAAATCGATCTGGTGAAGGAAGGAGCCTGCGACTCCAATCGTCCCAATCGACCGCCCTCCGAGATAGACCTCGTCCGAGCCGCTGATGATGTAGATTCCAAGTTCACCGCCCTCCGAGTATTGTTCAACGCCATTGTTGGAAACCCTGGTCGATATCTGCAGAATGTCTCCTGGAACGAAACCAAGCATCTGGTTTGTGTTCTCCACCTCGAAATCCAAGATTCCTACGTCGACCAATGGTCCCATGTCGGGATCAATCGAGACCAGGAACTCGTTGTAGGATGTGTGGGGGCCGTCCATCAGGGCCAATACTGGCCAGAAATTCTCCCACTGAGTGTTCCCTCCCCCTGCTCTGACCAGGCTCAAGGGAGTTACCCAAGTGTGAGACTCCCATGTCCCCTGCGTTAGGGTCAATTCCTGGAATCCGGAATCATCGCTGTTCAGGAGCCAACTCCTCCAGTTGTGGTGTGGTTTGACGCCATTGTCATAGGAGTCTGCTCCGACCTTCTCGGTCACGGCCCCGTAGACGAATACATCGACAGATGCGTCTGAACCCATGTATATTGCTTCCAAAGTGATTGAGACCTCTTCCGTGCTGGAGTTGAGTGACATTGAGAGCTCTAGCTGGAAGTCGCCGGTGGATGCATTCATGCAACCCCCATTGGAGAAGTCGCTGTCGTAGTAGTTCGTTCCCGATGCACCGACCTTGTAGCATGACCCTGATTGCCGATCTGCGAATGAGAAGGTTGGGTAGCCAGATGATGCCTGCATTATGTGGGTCTGCCGGTTAATCGGGCCGTCGCTAGGCCACCCCCCGCCACTGGACTCGAAGAATGAGACAAAGGTGAAATCCTCTGGGTTGGAAGTCTTTAGATTATCGAGTGAGGGAGAGGCACTGCTCATGCAGGGAGGGCACCAATGGGCTCCAACATACTCTCCGAAGACGGTGTGTCCTGGGCTTGAAGCATACCAAGGCAATTCCTCCTGCTCAAGTTCAGTCCTCTGGAAATCATCTACCTCTGGAACATCGATAATGGAAGAAAGGGGTGTGGCTGCTAGGAGTACGCAGACCCATAACGAAGGCTGAAGGAGTAGTCTTACGACCGATGCCATCGATTTTTCAGAAGGTATGGCCAGTATAATCATTCTCCCCGTGCTGTGGGGGAAAATATTGGTTGGCGATTGAATGACTTGAAAGGTTCGCCTTAATTCGTCGTAATCGGGTGAGAGCATAGGCGAATGGGTGGCATTGAGGGAGGACGATGGTAGGGCCTACCTCGTCCACAGGGCCCCTGGTGAGGTCAAGGTGAAGGGATTGGGCAGATTCGATGCCGAAAAGATGCTCGAGGGTTATTCTGTGGGAGATAGAATCACTGTCGGGCAGAAGTCACTATCGATAGTAAAGGCAAGTCTTCCCGAGGCCAGGAGGAACATGTTCCGCAGGGCCCAGGTTATCGGTGCTAAGGACGCTGGATTTCTAGTCTCGTGGATGGGCATAGGAGTTGGTTCAAAGGTTCTCGAGGGGGGACATGGGTCCGGAGGTCTTGCGATGCATCTAGCTAGCGTCCTAGGATGCTCGGGGACTCTGATTTCAGTTGAGAATCGAGTTGAGCATGCTGAGGTTGGCTCTTCGAACATGAGGAGGTTGGAGCAGGTCCTCCCCGAATTCCCCGACTGGCACCTCGTTGAAGGAGATCTATCTGGGGCGAGGGGCGAAATTGCTGACATTTGTGATTCGCTAGATGCGGCGATTATCGACATGGCAGAGCCTTGGACTGTACTATCCGAGATTGCCCCGCTAATTCGTATCGGGGGGCGACTGGCCTGCTACTGTCCGACCACCTCGCAATTGGAGAAATCATGGAATGAAGTCGAGAGGCTTGGCCTCATCGTGGAATGGAGTGGAGAGGTAGTTGAGAGGAGATGGGCCAAGGCGAGCAAAGGCGGCGTTAGGCCGGGAAACCAGCCGATGGGGCACACAGCTTTCCTACTGATCTCGGCCAAGATAGCAGACGAAGAAGAATGAGTGGCACTCAAAACCTTTCAAAGGAAAAGACTGTCACGCAACCTCATGAGGGACAGTTCAAACTGGAAGCCCACGTCATATCGTACGCACACCATCGGCCAGGTTGTCGAAAATGGGGGGGACTTGGTTGGTTCGGAAGTCACCATCGCGGGTTATGCCGAGACCGTCAGAGGGAGAGGCGCTATATGCTTCCTGATGCTAAGGGATGGGACGGGTTGGATCCAGGCATTCCTAAAGAGAGATAACATGGAAGACTCGTTATTCGAGTCAATCCAATCGGCGACCAGGGAGTCGACTATCCAAGTAACCGGAGTGGTTGCCAAGAAGCGCCCGCCTAAGGTTGCGGAAGGCGAGCCGGAGCCTCCAGCAGAGTTCGAGGTGAACGTGGAATCTGGAGCCATCTTGGCGGTGGCTGCGACTCCTTTGCCAGTGGGGGTTACTGACGAAGTGAATGTTGGACTCGATGTACGTCTCGATAACAGGCACTTGGATCTAAGGAGGGCTCATGTAAATGCGATGTTCCAACTTAGAAGCAGGGTCCTCCAGTATGGTAGGGAGCACTTGATCTCGGAAGGATTCCAAGAAATCAACTCACCGAAGATAATCGCTGCGGCGGCAGAGGGAGGTACCAACCTATTCCCGATGAAGTACTTCGAGACCGATGCATACCTCTCACAGAGTCCCCAGTTGTACAAGCAGCTTGCAGTTCTAGGAGGATTGGAGAGGGTCTTCGAAATCGGTGCGGCATTCAGGGCAGAAAAGCATGACACGTACAGGCATCTGAACGAGTTCGTCTCATTCGACATAGAAGGGGCGTGGATGGATGACGAGGACGTCATGGGGGTGCAAGAAAGGATGATACAACACATCTGGAGGAGGGTCTCGGAAAACGACATGCCCCTCATTGGAGCGGTGAACGAATTCAGGGAGTCACAGGGCAAGGAGCCCGTTACTGTCGAGGTCCCAGAACTGCCATTCCCGCGAATACCATACTGCGAGGCCATTGAGATAGTGAAGTCTGGAGGCGGAGAGATTCAGTGGGGCGATGACATAGAGAGCCACCATTGCGACATCATCGCGGCACAGTACCCGGGCTTCCACTTCATCCCCAGATGGCCGATGTCGATGAAGCCATTCTACATCCACCACAAAGAAGGGGAGGAGGGCTCAGAGGGAGGGCAGCTTAGCAGGGGGTTCGACTTGAACTTCGGCCGGGACGAGATGACCAGTGGCGGGGCAAGGGAGCACCGGGTCGAGGTTCTGGAGCAGAATCTACGGGACGTGGGTCTGGACCCAGCCGATTTCACATTCTACACCGATGGATTCCGGTACGGGGCACCGCCGCATGCCGGATGGGGCCTCGGAGTCGCTAGGCTGTTGATGGTGCTAACCGGTGCAGGCAATGTTAGAGAGGTCGTTCTCTTCCCGAGGGACAGGAGCCGAGTAACCCCCTGAAGATTCGTTTTACAATGGCATAGTAGCATTTATCCATGCATACGCCCATGAAGTGGCGATGAGCGAGGAGCAGGGGCAGGCAGTTGTCGAAACATTGGGTGGGCAGGACCTGAACCTCGACGGTTCGGTGATCAACCTCGCAATCGTTGGCAGCAGCAGGTTCTACGACTTCGAAATCTTCGAGTCGGCCTTGGGGGAGTGGATCTCCGAGAACACTTACCCGGACCTAATCATCGTCGGCGGGGCGAGTGGAGTTGACTACATGGCAGAGAGATGGGCGGACAACAACCTGGTTCCGATAGCCATATTCTCGGAGGAGTGGGATGACCCGCTGAGGAGCCTGATAGATAGGAACAGGGGCGAGGCCCCGAACTCGTTAACGGAGAAGATTCTCTCAGCGGCAACGCACATACTAGCGATGCCATCCCCCACGAGCAAGTGGACGAGGATAGTCATAGAAAGGGCGGGGTCGATCGGAGTGCCCACGAGTGTCGTGGAAGTCGAATAGTGAGTCAATAGCGTTCGGTTCCGCAACTATGCCTTTGTGCCGATCAATACGAGTGTCCCGGGCCAGCCTTCCTTGGGGCAAACCTGGAGCGTCTCGACGTCCGTGAAACCTGCACCCTCCAATCCATCCCGCCACTCTTCCACCGACAGGGTGGTCATTGGGACGCCAAGTGAATCGGGCCAAGAGATGCTGCTCTCATTCTCAAGATAGTGATCGAGTCCGAAAGCTACAGAGCCACCCCGAGAGAGCCAATCATCATTCAGTGTCTGGAAGAACCCCAATGGGTCCCCTAGGTAGTAGATGAACTCCATACTCAGTACGATGTCGACTTTCTCTTTCGGCTTCCACATTGGAAGGTCGCCCACGAAGTACAACCCCTCGGGGTCAATCGACCTTGCCTTGGCAATCATCAGTTCCGAGCCGTCGACCCCAGAACTACGATAGCATCCCGGTAGCCTAGCTAGCCTCCTAACAGCCCATCCATTGCCACACCCCACGTCTATTGCTGTGAATTCCCCAGGAGTACGTCCGATGACAGCAGAAATCATCTCCTCGACGCTTGGTGAATGCCCTGCCTCCATACCCTCGTCCCTGCCGAGTCTGGCCCACTCGCCAAATAGTTCCACGGCGGACTGCTCGGGCATGCTTACCTGTGAGAGCATGCATTTACCAATTTAGTCCTTCCAATATGGGTGCCTTTCTAGGCGGATTTCTCACCACTGGCCTCAGCTTTGGCAACTCTCTTCTTTCGATTCTTTCTCTTCTTGTACCAAGGGTATATCGGCCATTTGGCCCAACCCGAAATTATTGTGCCAAAGAAAGCAATAAGAAAGGCAACCATTGGCAGTAGAGCTTCTTCGTCTTCACCGAATATCAGACCATCGAGCAACGAACCATCCACCAGCAGGACGACCCACAAAGATCCGGTTGTAATGTGGGCCCACCGCCAAACCTGATTCGCGTTCCACGTACCGATGAATTTGAATCTCCCATCCGACTTGCTCCTCCTTTTCTTGTACCATGGGTAAAGGGGCCATTTGGCAAAACCTGTAATCACCACTGGAACCAACATGAGAAGGAACAAGGCTTCTCCGAAGGGGAGTCCTCCGATCTCGTTGTCGAACAGCGCATCACCGTTCAGAGTCTCTATCAGTAGTGAAATCGCTCCGAACAGAAGTTCGGACAGCCACAATGTTGCGAATGTAATGTGCGTCCAACGCCAAATCTGATTCACGGTCCAAGCCATCTAACATATTCGCGATTTATGGAAGTAAATAACTCCACTGCCGGAACGGAAACGTCACACCCCCCAGTCCCAGTCAGTCGACCATGAGCCTAATCATTTTGAATCCGATACAATTCGTGGCCAAGACCGGATAATGGTTAGGCCGCTAGTTCTGCTGGGCCTTGAAAACATAAGCCGCTAAGGCCCCACCCGCAATTTGGGGGGCGAAGTGTAGCCATGAGTCAGCGACGCCGATAGACTCCGTCAAGATCAGGGATACGGATACTGCGGGGTTGAATGATGCACCGGATATAGAACCCACAGTGAGGGCCCCTGCCAGAACTACGGATGCTATGGCAGCCCCATAGTACCCATTGCCTTCGGTGGACTCCGATGTGGCGACGTTCAGAATCACGTAGACTAGGGCGAAGGTGAACGTCAACTCTGCTGCAAGGGCGGGTACCGTATCCATTGCTAATTCCCCCACGTAGGTGTTGCTTGGCATAAATACGCTCGAAGAAATGACTGCCGCAATGACTGCTGCTGCCAACTGGGAGGCGATGTATGGGGCGACTTCGGACTTGTCGCAAGCACCCCTCAGATAGATCGAGATTGTCACAGCGGGGTTGTAGTGTGCGCCCGAGACGTGCCCGCCCGCGTATATCATAACCATCAGGGTTGATGCTATCGCGAACGGTGCGAGTTCCGAGGTACCAGACCCGAACACTCCCGCTAGGCAGATGGTCAGAGTCAGGAAGAAGGTCCCGATGAATTCGGTAATCAGTTTGGCTCGTAGGCTGTACTCGGTCATAGAAAGTAATCCCGAACGATAAGCAAATGAATTTTTGCGAGCGCTTCAGGTAAGCCGTGGTTTTTCTAACAACTTGGAAAGAAGGCGAGGAGTCAAGAAAACGCCCTTAGAGCCCGAAAATCATAATCTCCAGTAATATATGATGGTTTTTCCGGGATTTCCATGGATGACAATGCCATGTACAAAATACCAACGATTGACTTCTCCGTGCCAAGTCTGCTTGCATTGGCGCAATTGGGGGTTTTTGCCGTATTCACATACTGGGGTTCAGAGGGCGCCAGTGAAACTGTGGACTACATGTTCCCTCTGATTACTGGAATGGCGGGATTGTCGATCTTCCTTTCTGTCCCCAACGCGAGAATAATCGTTACTGCGGGAGTTCCTGCAGCGATGTTAATCATGTCAGTAGTACTTGACGATGCCAGTGAAATGGCATTTTGGGCCGTATTCATGTTCGTCATGATGGGGAGCATCAGCTATCTCCCTGCAATGGCCCTCGGTGATCCGACATTGGGATTGGACGACGCCACCAGGATGCAGCGTCTGGGCCCTCTCTGGGTAGTGTTCGCCCTGTTTATGATGTTCATGTTTGGAACCATAGAAGGGGCTATGGCCGGTGAGATCTCAGACGAGGACTCCGATGGAAATGAAATAATCATTGAGTTGGAATCGAATGAGCAAATGATTGCACAGGGTGCTTTGGCGATTGGCGTGATTGGGATATTGGTCTTCCTAGCGACAGGTGTGCTCGGCATGGAGATTGGTCAGATGCGCCCATGGCATGGTGGCGTCCTAGCCTCAGCCGCCATGTGTTTGACGGGTTACCTGTGGGTTACTAGTGATGATAATTTTATGATCGTGGATTTGGGGATGGTCCTGGCAATGTGCGGGATTCTGACTCTAGCCCCCTGTGCTGCTTACGAGGGCAAGGACAGTTCTTCGTAATCAACAGATTCGATTCTGCCAATACTATTTGTCGCATACCATCATAGCGGAAGGTGGCACGGCATAGTCGTGAAGAAAGCCTACCTGATTTCCATTTTGATGGCGATATGTTCGCTCTCCGGTTGCATGCACATGGTGCTTGACCCGACGGAGGGGGAAGAGGACGGCCTGTGGGTCATAGATGATGAAGGGGGTCAATCGGGAAATTGGGAGGTCGATGAGGCGTGTCTCGGCGAAGGCGGTTCGGAGAATGTTTCGACTTCTGAATGCCCGGGAGATGCCGAAAATTTGGAGCACGAAATCAACAATCAGACCCAGGAAGAGCCGGAGGAAGTGCAGGAGGTTTCGGGACCGATCAACGTCCCCCCGTGTAGCACAATCGCCTCGGAGGGACTCAATCAAACTAGCAATCCCTCGGAATGGCCCGAGATTAGGAATGGTCAATGGCTTGCGATAGATGGGCTAACCAACGTTTCATACTCTTCGATAGAAATCGGCAACGAATCTGACGTCGTCGTCGATTACCGGTTAGACTGGATGTGCGGATATACATACTCAGTAAAAATCCCGGGCGGGTATAACGCCAGCAACCAATACCCGGTGTTTCTCTACCTCCATGGCCAACTTGAGGACTCGGTATTCTTCAACAACATGCTAACAAACAACTTTCATGTTCCTGAAGATGACAAGTACATCATAGTAAGGCCATCAAAACTCGAGGTTGATTGGGATCCGAAGAAGGCACTGGACGTACTCGAGGACGTGAAATCGCACCTCAGTGTGGATGATGACCGAGTCTATCTTACCGGGCTGAGTATGGGTGGCAGGGGCACATTCATCGTAGCTGCTGCGTTGCCGGATTACTTCGCTGCGATAATGCCCCTCAGCCCGCACCATGAGCCATATTCCTACATCCCCCTTGCAAAGGACGTAGCGCACCTTCCGATTTGGATGAGCCATGGAACCGCGGACAACACATCCTCGTACGAAATGGCGGAACAGATGGCTGAGAATCTGGCCGATTTGGGTGCCGAGATAGAGTTTCACCCGGTTTTAGACGGGGGCCATTACATCTGGTTCCCCATCTACAGCGACCCCTCTGTCATGCAATGGATGTTATCTCACGTCAGAGGGCAGTAGATCAAACCGCAGTTCGGAAATCAAATCATTTTTCGCGTGCGAAGATGGAGATTACTTCCTATATTACTCCAGAACGGTTCAATTCCCTCAATACGATCACTATGCAAATTATGCTGATTAGAATTCCGATTGGCCCTCTCTTGATTTTCGATGAAGGCCTGAACCCCAGGATTGGTTCGGCCTTGCTTGCTAGTTTTTCTTCAATTTCGCCTAATGAGCTCATGAAGAAGCGCAATGGATCTTATTTCTTATGCCTTGGCCAGAATCGTGGCCACCCTGCTTGTGGCTCCGTACTTGTAATAGCGTACCCCCCCATTCCAATTACATGGGCGATCCCGATGACCTCATCGAAGCAGCGGAGAAAGAATGGTTAGAGGCATGGGTGTCTGGGCCGGGAGAAAAGAGATCAAAACTCCTAGAGACAGGCACGAGTGCACCGGAAATGGAATTACTGGACCACACGGGTAAATCTGTTCAACTATCTTCATTCTGGTCGGAAGGTCCGGCGCTGCTCATGTTCTGGCGCCACTTCGGATGCGGATGTGGGTTAGATCGGGGTTCAAGACTCAAAGAGGAATACGACGACTACATTTCCGCCGGCATCAGGCCCGTAATAATTGGCCAGGGCGAACCTGAGCGGGCGGCCTCGTATCGGGAAAAATTCGACATCCCTTGCATCATACTCTGCGATCCTGATTTCGACTCATACGAGGCATACGGACTCTCGCATTTCGGCGTCGAACAGGTACTCTACGATGCTCCTGAGGAGACTTGGTGCCACTCGAAGGATATAGGGGTCGACTTCCAAGAGGCTCGACGTGCCATAGGGCGACCCCTTGTCGACAATCCCTGGATGTCGACCGGAGAGTTCCTGGTCCTCCCTTCCGGGACGATTCGCACATCCTATGCATACCAGTACTGCTCAGACTACCCCGATCCCAGGGTTTTCCTAACTGCGGCAAAGATGGCATAGCGCCCCTTCGCTAGCAGTCGAAAGCCCATTCTCCCTTCCGCATCACAGGGGTCTTCTCGCCATCCTCTGATATCCCGTCTATGTCAAGATCGGCAGAGCCGATCATCCAATCCACATGGATATTGGACGAGTTGCCCCCTGCTGCAGCCACGGCATCCTTGTCGCTCCCGATTTCTTCCCTGAAGCACTTGGAGTAGCATTGCCCTAGTGCTATGTGACAAGATGCGTTCTCGTCGTAGAGAGTGTTGTAGAATAGGAGTCCAGATGCGCTTATTGGCGAGGAGTGTGGGACCAGTGCGACTTCTCCCAACCGACTTGCCCCCTCGTCAGTTTGGAGGAGTTTCAGGAATACCGCTTCCCCGACTTCGGCCCGCGCTTCCACTATCTTACCCCCCTCGAACCGAACCTCGATGCCATCGATCAGTGTCCCCATGTGTACCAGCGGCTTGGATGCTCGGACAGTTCCCTCTGCCCTCTCTGAGTGAGGGGTAGTGAAGACCTCCTCGGTCGGAATATTTGGGGTGCATGAGATCCCGTTCAGTGAGGTGCTTGCACCACCCTTCCACTCATGCCCATCTGCTAGACCCAGGGTGAAGTCGGTTCCCGGAGCTTTGTAGTGAAGTGAGTGGAAGTTCTTCCCATTGAGCCATTCCTGCCGCTCTGAAAGTTTCTCCTGGTGTTTTTCCCAAGCGGAAACTGGATCTTCGCTGTCGACCCTTGATATCGAGAAGATAGCTTCGGCTAGCGAAGCGATGGCGTCATCCTCGCTCTTGTCGGGGAAGACCTGCATGGCCCATGCACGACCGGGGTATGAGACGATGTTCCAGTTTGTGGCGAAGTTTGTGATTGGCTCCATGGCTGGCTTCGCTGCCAATGAAGTCGCTTTGGCGGCCCTGGATACTCTTTCTGGGTCCTGATCTGCTAGCAGTAGCGGGTTTGCGGCAGAAATTGCGAGTCTGGCGGTGTTGTCCTCGAATGCCGCCCCCATTGCCTCGAACATCCAACTGGGGGCCTTGTCCAGGCTCTCGTCTGTCGCGTTCTCGAATCTTGCTAGAGTGAGTTGTTCGTCCGAGAGTAGGGTTGTGACTACTCCGGCTCCGTTCCTGTAAGCCTCGGCTGCAAGCCTCCTGACAAGCGGTAGTGCCTCCACTGGCGAGGAAATAATCAGATCCTGTCCTGGCTGGAGGTTGAGGCCGACTCGTATGGAAACCTCTGCGAGGCGGTCGAGCATGCGGGCATCGAAGGGTAGTTCTGCGTCTGGAAGTATTGCCATGGAGCATTGTCCGAAAGGAGACATATTAACTCTTCAATCTGGGATTGAGGGATTTTTTGGGCCCCTGTCGGGCTCCCGGGTTTTACCTCCGGGGCACCCGTCAGGGGTTATGTTCGGTCGTCCGATCTGACTCGAAGTCCTGGGACTTCAGAAGTCGCTTGCGCGGACGGTCTTGCGGCCGTTTGCCTGGGCCCTTGAAACTGCATCTGACACAGCGGACTCTGCTAGAGCGTTCATTGCGCCCATTGCGTCTCCACCAGTGTTGCAGCCGTGTGCCTTGAAGGCCTCCTTGACCCTGCTTGCCACGACCATACCGGAGTCGGAGCTGCCGCTTCCGATGTCGTGCGAGCGGATCGTCTTGCGGCCATTAGAGCCGCATCGAGCCACTGCTGATGCAACCGCAGCTTCTACTGCTGCGTTTAGAGCGCCTGCGGCGTCTCCAGCGGTGTTGCACCCGCCAGCCTTTATTGCTTCCTTCATCTTGCTGTTGTAAACCATTGACATAGCGGGCCGGGCGAGCCAAAGCCCCATTTTGAAGGTTGGGGAGGCAAATACTTGCATTTGATGGCTGATTTGAGTGGTTTTGACCGAAAATGAAGGGTATCAATGACCCCTCCGAAGTTCAGTAACATGGGCAAACCGAAGTTCGCTTACCTGCTCCTCAAGGAGCACCCGTACGGCAGGGAGATGCTGAAGCAGATACTCTCAGAGGGTTTCGTTCCGGAAGTCATCATCGAAGAGGACTCCGGGGTTGCTGACGAGGAGAGGGAGAAGTTCCTGAAGAGAATCGAGGGCAACCCGATTGCGCCTCCGATAGAGGAGCAAGCCATGGATAATGGAGTGCCCATAATCTCCGTCCCAATTCACAAGTCTCCGGAGGTGATGCCACACTTGGAGGGTTTGGAACTGGACCTGATTGTATTCGGCGGGACTCGAATCATCAGAGGAGAGATTCTCGACTTCCCTTCCGACGGGGTGATTAATTCCCATCCTGGACTTCTACCGGAATGCCGTGGCTCTGCCTCTCCCGCATGGTCCGTCTTCCACGATATCCCGATCGGCTCATCGACTCACTTCTGCGACAATGGGATTGACACGGGGGACCTCCTAATGAGGAGGGAGATTCAAGTGAAGAGGGGTATGACTTACGAAGACCTCTGCTACCATACCCTTGTCCTCGCTGGAGTTCTAATGAAGGAGGCTTTGATGGCATACGAGAGTGGGGAGTGGCCAGAAATCAGGATGCACCAGGGGCAAGGCGAGCACCCGACATTCCGAAATGCGCCGGAAGAAGTGCTCGAAGTCGTCCGACAAAAACTTAGGGACCAGACTTATGCGCACTACTCGGACTAGGTGATTAGATGGGAGCGGGGCTTGCAGGTACGGATTTTCCCTTCGCAGATGGAGTACTGGATGGGAGGACCGCACTGGTCTGCGGCTCATCGAAGGGAATCGGTCGTGCTTGCGCACTTATGCTGGCAAGGGCGGGTGCAAGAGTGATAGCATGCGCTAGGACCATCGAAGACCTGAGCTCATTGGTAGATGAGATGCATGGAGAAGGCCACGAAGCAATC
>MPLU02020973.1_pt1 | contig 23742 bp, 14 predicted proteins | sample 1617381 | NCBI WGS metagenome assembly MPLU02 (sample SAMN05944801, study PRJNA350692) | marine metagenome | biome: marine; feature: ODZ; material: water; isolation source: 90 m water sample filtered on 0.2 um supor filter | place: Pacific Ocean | collected 2012-04-08 | depth 90m m
ATCGGGGACGCTGGTAAGCTTGTTACTTCTTCTAATGGTTCCGCTCAAACGTTTACGGTTCCTCCGAACTCAGGGGTTGCTTTTGTTGTGGGTACTCAGATCATTGTTCAGAACATTGGCTCGGCTAACTGCACACTTGCTGAAGGGTCAGGCGTGACGATTACGTCTGTTGATTCCAACAAAGAGATCGATGGTCAATACGCTTCGGCATGTTTGATTAAAACTGCCACTGATGCTTGGACACTTATTGGTAAGCTAGCTTAATAAAGGGGGCTAAAAATGACTTTTAATCCACTTATTTTAGGGTCGATACAAGAATCAGGTGCGTCAGCTTTGATGACCTACTCGACTACTGGATCACCTGTTCTTCGTACTTACAGCACTTATTCGTCTTTGACGTGGACAGGTTCAGGCTCGTTTACTATTTTGACTAATCCGAACAGTCTTACTTTCGATTATATGATTGTCGCAGGTGGAGGTGCTGGAGGAACTACTGACGACTGTATGGGTGGTGGAGGTGGTGGCGGTGGTGTTCGTGTGTTCACTGGCCAATCTTTAAGCATTGCGGCTCACACAGTTACTATCGGAGCAGGCGGTACTGCCGCTTGGAATGTAACTACATCTGGTTCGGGAGGTAACACTACCTTTTCAAGCAATACAACGACAGGTGGAGGTGGGGGCGGTAACCGTGACCCAGGAATAGGTTACCCTTCTTATGGATACCAAGTTGGACATAGCGGTGGTGCTGGTGGAGGCGGTGGAACTTCCAGAAGTCATCAAGGAGCCGCAGGTGGCGCAGGTAACCAAGGCAGTTACTCTCCTGTAGAGGGAGTTAATGGTGCTACGGGTTTCGTGGATTACTCTTATCCAACAGTAAATAATCAGGGTGCCGGCGGTGGCGGTGGTGGTGCCACTCTTTCGGGAGCGTCTGGTGGTGGAACTGGTACTACTCAAACAGCGAACTCTTGGGCTGTAAAAAGGAAAGGTTCTGCTGGGCAAACCAACAACTACATGACTGGCGCTACGATTACTGACCCTTACACAGGTGGGACTACTGCTTTCGGTGGAGGCGGTGGAGCGCCTCATGCTCAAAGTGCATATCCCGGTTTTGGCGGGCTTTTGTATCGACTTGATTCAAATGGCGGCGAGTATGAACTTGATTCCACTGGTTGTACTGCGGGTGGTACTGGTCGTTGCGGTGCTGGAAGTTCTGGTTATGGAGCAACGACTACTCCCGGTGCTGGAGTCGCTAATTCTGGTGGCGGTGGCGGTGGACGATACCCTGATGGAAACGTGTCGTCACGATTAGGAGGTAACGGTGGGTCAGGCGTTTTTGTACTTCGTTGGGTAACGGAGGGTTAAATGGCTCACTTCGCTGAACTAGACGAGAACAATGTAGTAGTACAAGTTCTTGTTATTGACAATAATGAAATGACTGTTGATGGTGTAGAAAACGAACAGTTAGGGATCGACTTCCTTAACAATCATTACCCAGATTCAGGTACATGGATTCAAACTTCTTACAACGGGAAGATAAGAGGTCGGTATGCAGGTGAAGGATCAGTTTATTTACCTGATCGTGACATTTTTCAAGTTGAATCGCAACCTTATCCTTCGTGGACTTTAGATGATGACGGTTATTGGAGACACCCAGAATCAGCAGGTGAATGGCTTGCAGGTCATAACTGGGATGAAGATTCTTTATCTTTCGTTAAACCTGACAGTCCTCATCCATCTTGGACATGGATTGATACTGAAACAAAGTCGGGTGGATGGTATGCCCCTGTTCCACATCCTTGGGAAGGGATCGCTCCTGAAGAAATTGATAATTCAACAGAGTATGAATGGAATGAAGAGACACAAACGTGGGATGAGATTGAATAATGGCTATTGACTATCGTCAAGCCAGCACAGACTACAGATTACCTTCTTACAACTATGACGGTAACGTTGCCGGGGTTGCGTACAGAAACGGATGGGATTACCGCCGTACATTAAAACTTTACAGAGGTGGCGACAATCATCCTATTTCAGCGGCGATTTCAAGTTCCGGTTCTGTAACTGCGTCTATTAACTGGACGAGTGCTTTAAGTTCTTCGGTTTCTTCTTCAGCTTCGATAACAGCCGTTATCGTAGAGGAAGCTTCTATCGCTTCAGCTATTTCAAGTTCTGCTTCTGTAAGCACAACTTTGCAGATGAACAACTTCATTGCTTCTGCTTTGTCTTCAACAGCATCAAAGGTTACAGTTATCATCGAAGAGGCTTCTATAGCGTCTGCTCTCACAGCAACGGCGACTGTTTCAGCGGCGATTGTTCTCGATCAGCCTATAGGGGCTTCGCTTTCAGCGGTGTTATCGACAGCTACTCTTATCATTGAGGAAGCTTTAATAGCGGCGGCTTGGACTTCGACAGCTAGTATGACTACTGTCATTCTTCTAAAATACCCTAAACCTAACGTAACACTCTCGCCTTCTAACTACCATGATGTTACGCTAGTAGCAAGTACAGGTTAGGAGATTTAATGCCAATATACGATAAAGGCGATTCAGTGCGTGTGACAGCAAGTTTCACTACTGATAGCGTTCTCGCTGACCCTACAGATAACGCTAATGATGTGACTGTTACTTGGCGTAAACCTTCAGGTGGCACAGATGCTACTCCTACGGCTACAAAAAGCTCAACAGGTGTATATTATGTCGATTTTACTCTTGAAGAAATTGGTATTCATTCAGTTCGTTTTCAAGGAACAGAAGGGGTTATAGCTTCTGAAGTTGTCGAATTAGAAGTCGGAGCTTCAGTATTTGATTAATACATATGGAAAAAATTAATCCCCAAGATATTGTCCAAAATGTTAGTAAAGAACGTGGTCAAAAGAATCGAGAGATTTTTTTAGAAGCATTAGCTGAACATGGAACTATAAGTAAAGCATGTTCTATCGCAGGTGTTACCCGTTCTGCATATGACAAATGGCGGCAACGTATTCCAGATTTTTCTGAACGTGCAGACTCAGCTAGACAATCAGCACACACAAGTGAAAAAGTTTCACACGATGGCGACTTTCAAAGTTTTCGTGAAGAATACTTTGGTCATCAGTCTCCTTGGTTCCATCTGAAAGCTATAGAAGCATACGAGAACACACCACCCGGAAACATTACACTGATTCTATGGCCACCTGAACACGGCAAAACAACTCTTGCAGAAGATTACTTTTGTTACAAACTTGCAACAAACCCTGAGTTTCGTATCACAGTAGGTTCAGAGGGACAGGATATGGCTAGAAAAATTCTTGGTCGTATCCGTAGCCGAATGGAACCGCATGGGCCTTTCCCTAAATATGTAGCGAAATATGGTCCTTTTGTTCCACAGAATGCGTCTGGTCGTAAAACTGCTCAAGCGTGGGGTGCTGATTATTTCAATGTGTTTAAGAAACAAACACATGATGAGCGTGATTATTCTATGGTTTCTTTAGGCTGGAGATCGAAGATTGCTGGTACACGTACCGACCATTTACATATTGATGACATTCAATCTCGTGTTTCGTTGAATCTAACAGAACAGATGTTCGAGATTTTCCGACAGGACTGGTTAACCCGTCCGGGTGAGAATGGTCGTACAAGTATTAACGGTACTCGTGTTGGTGAAGATGACTTTTACCAACGGATAATGGAACAGATAGATGACGACATTCTACGAGTAATTAGATTCCCTGCGATTGTTGCAAATGAAAAGGGAGAACCTGAACCGTTATGGCCTGAGATGTTTCCTATGGAAGCGTTAGACAGGATTCGTCGTAAGGTTGGTGAAGAGGCATGGTCACGTAACTATATGCAGGAACCTTCCAGTTCTTTAGAAGCTACGTTCACAGAAGAATCTATAAAGAAATGTTTGAATCCTTTACGTTCTACTTTGCATAATCCACCTGATAATTCGAGTATTTATATTGGTTTGGATCCTGCTCTTGGTTCTAATAACTGTGTCATCGCCGCTACACCACATGAAGGTAAGTTAAAGATTTTATTTGTAAGAGAAGATGTTGGGCTTACTCGTAATGAACAGATACTTGGTATTGTTGAAGATGCTGTTTTACGTTGTATGAAAAATGGAAGCACAGTTTCGGATGTAATCATAGAAGCAATGGTATTTCAAAAAGGTTTATCTCGTGATGAACGACTTATAGAAATGACTGAACGGTATGGGTTTCGTGTAAGAGAGCATTTAACTGGTGTTAATAAATATGATGAGACTATAGGTGTTCCTTCTATGGCGTTATCATTTATGCGTGAAGAAATAGAAATCCCTTACGCAGATGATCCTCCCACTAGGCATCAAGCAGATCAGTTAATTCGTCAACTAAAATCATGGCGACCATTAAAACGTGGTACTCAACTTAGACAGGATCAAGTTATGGCTCTTTGGTTTATATGGATTTTATGGAGACAAAGAAAACAATCATTTAGCCTTGACTCTTCACAATTCTCGTTTAAGGCACTACCTTGGAGTAGAACTAAAAAACCGACAAAGGTGCTTTAATGGCGTATACATTTGATGAAATAGTTGGCATTATACGCCAACGAGAAAATGCACAGACCCCTGTGCTTAAAAAAATGGTCGAAGTTAAAGAGCGGTATAACGGCGACTATGTAATTCCTTTGCCGACCTTAGACGAAGAACCAGTATTACCGCCACTGACTCCTGCTTTAATTTCAGAAAATATTGACGCAATCGCTCAAAGAGCCGCGTCTGTATCTCCTTTTATTGGATGCCCTGCTTTAGATGGGTTTAAAGAAAGAGGAGTTCGTTCACGCGAATATGGTGATATTAGACGGAGAGCGTTAAAAGCTACTTGGTCAGATCAGAATATGAAATTAAAACTGCGTAGGGCATACCGGCATCTTGCAGGGTATGCGACTACTTGTCTAGTTGTTACACCAGATTTTCAAAAAGGCGCACCGAAGATTGAAGTTCGTGACCCGTTAGGTGTATACCCTGAACCTAAAGCATACGAAGATTATTCGTTGCCAAGAAACTGTGGATTCATTTACGGTAAATCAGGTGACTGGTTACGCGCACATTACCCTGCCGCTAGGCAAGAGAATGGTGGACCAGTAGGTAGCGATGAAATCGCTGTTCAAGAATTATGGGATGTGTGTGAATGGATAGACGATCAGCATATTGTTATTGGAATAATGGGGCAAAGATATCAGCAAGTTAATAGATATCAGCAACCTGCTCACAGTGCGTCGATGGAACTGTCACGCGCACCTAACAAAGCAGGGATGCCTTGTGTGATTATTCCGGGTCGTGTTTCTTTAGATAAGATCGCGTCGTCGGTTTCTAACGTAGTTGGCATGGTTGACTTGATGGCTAAACTCATGGCTCTTGAAATTATTGCTCAAGAAAAAGCTATCTTCCCAGATCGTTACATCATTGGTCGTTCAGGACAAGTACCTATGATCGTTGGTGGCGAATGGAAAGATGGTCGTGAAGGTGAAGTGAATGTTCTTTTAGATGCAGAATCTATAGGTGAACTTCGATCATCACCAGATCAAACTACAAATATTGCTATTGATCGTTTGGAAAGAAACGCCAGAGTTTCAACTGGTACTGTCCCACAAATAGGAGGTGAGTCTTATGGCGCTCTTAGGACTGGTCGCGGTATTGACGCTCTCATGGGTGCTTCTTTGGATCCGCGCGTCCAAGAAGTACAAGAGATTATGGAAACGCATCTCCGGTATTTGAACGAATCAATCTTTGCTTGTTACGAAGGATACTGGGGTAGCAAACAATATTCGATGTACACAGGGCAAAGTGGAGACACAAGCCACGTTGAGTTCACACCGAACATTCATTTTGAATCCAGACAGAACACTGTGTCTTACTCGATTCCGGGTGCAGATACACAAGGAACCACTATTCAACTTGGGCAGTTGCTTGGCATGAAAGGAATAAGTTTGCATACGTTCCGTAGCAAACATCCGTTCATTGACGATCCTGAAGCTGAAGGTAGACGTATAGACGAAGAAGCATTAGAGGAAGCTGTTATGGCTTCTTTAAGCCAGCAGGCTTTAGCTGGTGCTTTGCCTGTTGTGTATCTTGCTAAAGTAGAAAAGCATCGTAAAAAAGGATTAGATATTTTTGGTGCTATCGAAGAAGCAGATCAAGAGATACGTGAAGAACAAGCGGCGGCGGCTCCCCCACCAGAAGAAGGACAAGTAATGGCTCCTGAACAGGCGATGGGTCTAGCCGGAGGCCCACAAAATGTACCCGCGCAAGGAGCGCCAGCAGGTCAACGACCTCCTCCTCCTGAGCAGATGCAACAAATGGCTAGAGCGTTGAGAGCCTAGAATGCCTAGAAACTATAAACAAGAACCGCCACCAGTTTCCGATTCTGGTATTAACGAACTTGGATTTGGTGGTGTGCAAGCCGCTCAACAAGCGGAAGGGTCTTTGGCTTCTAATGCACAAATGGATACTGCTACAACTGGCGGTAATGTCACTATGGCTCCGCAACAAGGAGATGTTGATTCTGTTGTAGCACAGTTGCAAAATTTCGTTCCTCAGTCTCAGGGCATGATAGCGGATGACGACCAACCAAATTTGCCTTTAACAGATGGGTTGCCTATAGGTGCAGGTGCAAGCCCTGCATCACAGTTAGTTCATAAGCCACATATTATTGATCGTGTTGCGCAAATTACAGGTAACTCTCATTTGAGAAGAGTTGCTAATAGAATGAAAATTCAGAGATGAGTGATAGTAATTTTCAAATAAATATAGACACATTCGATCCGAGTGATCTTGGATCAGTTGGTACAGGTGGTACTCGTGTTTTTAGCTCATCTTCATCTGTTCAAACTATTGAAAATCAATTACAAGTAGATCGCCGTTGGAACGCGGCGATGAGTATTGGAAACTTTTCTAGACTTACTGAAACTAATCCTGATATGGGGCAACTCATATTTGATTACGCAAATGATTTTTCTATAAATAACGAAGACTTTTTTAATCAAATTTTAGACTTGCATCAAATAAATGGCATGTCTCAATATGTTGAAGATTTTAAAGATGTTGATAATTCTAATGTAGAAAAAATGAGGTGGTCGTCTTTACCGCAAATACTTAAAGACGCGATGATAACTTCTGGTTACAAAACTAGAGATTACCGTGATTTGGAATCAGGTGCAGGGAAAAGTTTTATGGAGAAACTTTTTGGTTTAAATTTTGTTCCTGACAGGTGGAGAGAAAATCGGTTTGTTGATGATGTTGCGGCAGGGCTTGGCATGATAGGGGAACAAGTAGGTCGTCCTATTCGTTGGACAGGACGATTCTTATGGGATGATGTTCTTGGTGGCTCTATGGAACAAACAGGTCAAAACCTTAGAGCCGCAGGAATAGCTCAAGCTGATACAAAAATTTGGGATCCGACATGGATGAACCCTGCCAAATATTGGGGTGATAGAGGATTTTTAGATAGAGCGCAACATGCAGAAACTACATGGGATGCTGAAGAAATCGACAAAATAAATGAAACTTTTGAAGATGAAACGCAACGCTGGTTGGCAAGAGAAACTTTAGGATACGGAGATATAACAGGGCGTATAGCTGAACTTGTTGATGCAGAATTTAAAGATGCAGGAATCGAAACTCAAGGTCAAGGATACGAACATATCCCTGAATGGGGTGAACGATTCTTTGAACTGTATGAACTTAATAATACTGAAAAATGGTCTGAGCTTTATTTTAATATGGGCGCAGGGGCATACGGAGGTTTAGCACCGGGATCTGTAGAAAGTCTTATTTTAAAAGATTGGAACGCTACTTACGGTTACGGCTTTTTGAATATGAAACCCGGAAGTGCGCCTGCACAAATGTTCTCAGGTACTTTGGGTATGACTTACAGGGTCTTTTTTGACCTTACGAATATTGCTTTTATGGGTACTAGCTCTATAGGTCAAGCCGGTGTTATTGCTGGTAAAGCCATGTTGTCTCAGACGGATGATATGGTCAAGTTGATTCGTGTGGCTAATGCTGTTGATGAAGCTGGAAGTTCTTTAAAACTTGGACAAAGATACACAACTAAAAGTTTTGCTCCTGACCAATTAGCTAAGAAAAAGCTAATAGGAATATCAGAAGGGTTAGGTTTAGAAGTTGGAGAGACAGTAAAGATAAAAGATCTTGTACGTGCAGTACGGAAACAAGCTGAACAAGTTCAGTACGGTGACGCTATTACTGCGGCTGGTCGGCTGGGTGGCAGAGCCACAAGCGCACAGGTTGCTACTGCATTAAAATACGGCAGGTTGAGTTATTTAGTAACGCCTCAAAGTATTCGTGATGTTTTGTTTTTGCGTAAGATTAAGCAAATAAGTGGCACTTTGGATTGGACAGCTAGGAATGCCAGTAACTTTTTTTATCTTAATAGAGCTATAAAAACTTACGAACAAGCAACTGGATCTGGCGCAATGGTAGCAAGACGAGAAGTTTTAAAAGCGCTTGAATTAAAGTATGGCGAAAAAATAGCTAAAGAATATGATATGGCTCACAGGGTTCTTACGAATACAAATCCGGGTATTAGAAGACTTTTACAACCAATGCAAAAGTGGCATGAGGAGCAAATAACAGCAGGGTTAGAAGGTTTCGAGGGTATTGATTCGATGCTTAATTTCTTGCAACAAAACCTTGATGAAGTTTTAGCGCATACAAATCAGCTTTCTCCTAGAGGGTTTAAATTCCCTACAGTTTCACCAAGGCAGAGATATGCAGGACGTTTAAAAGTAAGAGCATTAGATGCATCTAATAAAGGCAGAAAGTTTTCTGCCGAAGAAATGGATGCACTTTTAGATAATGCTGTTGAGATAATGACACGCAGAATGGATGACACCGTAGAAGATTTAGGTCGCGCTATTGAACAAGGTTTTGAAGCACGAGGGGTAACAGAATTAGATTTAATATTATCTAGGTTGACTCCTGAAGCAAGAATACTATTAAAAGAAATGTTTAAAAATCCTCAACGCAGAACTCTTGAACATTTACAGAATGTTGTTGCGAGTCCAGCTAAAGGAATTGGAATAGACAGTCAAGCTAAACAAAGAATGCTTACTCAGCTAATTCAAAGATACAAAAAAACTGATATTTCTTTAGCTGAAACAAAAAGAAACGACGCAAAAGTTCAAAGTATTACAAGAGTTATTGATGACATAAAATCAAATGTTATTGAACAAATAAAAAAAGATTTTGAAATTAATGAAATATACAGTCTTTCCACAAAACCTGATGGGCTTGGGAGAGTAGCTAGATATGCTCGCGCAGGACGACATCTCTTTACAAACCCGTTACGCAGTTACGGTATTCTTTTAAGAAACGCAAGATACGCACCTAAAGGTGGTGCTATAGCATTAGATACAGTCGGCGGGTACGAAAACATGTTGCGCTATTTCGACATGGGGTATCTCGCTCATCTACCTGATGAAGTCATCGAATATTATCAAATCAAATATTTGCATGGAACTCCCGGTGAGCGGTTAAACATAACCACACAGTTTGTTTCTGACTTTTTAGGCAACAGCGGGTTGTTAACTGAAAAAGATTCATGGGTTGAAACTTTTTTCAGACAATGGGTTAACCGTTTAGAACATGCTTACGGTGTGCATACAGCAGATGGATGGAATGTACTAGACGATACAAGTCGTGCTGTTTTCAGAAGCCAAATGGCAGACGGGATGCTTTTACCTGACATACATGAGATGATGAAAGTTTCAAAACAAGCAGGTTGGTGGCGGAGGATAGGGTTCTCACCTACTGTTGAACAAATTAATATAATGATAGGTAGTTATTGGAAACCTGCTGTGTTGATGAGGATGGGTTTTGTTTTCAAAACTGCTGGTGAAGAATTTTTCTCATACATGTTGCGAATGGGGTTACGTGATTATACGGCGGCTAAATTAGGGCCAAGAGGTTCTGCTCTGTATAAAGCATACGATTGGCAAGGGTCAGGTAAAAGAATATGGTATGACGGTAAAAATCTCGCACAGCTAGAACGGTACCGTAGAGCTAGTGTTATGAAACCAGTTTTGTGGGCGCTTAATAGTATCGGACCTTCTAAACGTAAACTTGAACAAGTTGCTTGGGGTTACGCAAGAAGAAGCATGGGCAACAAATGGATGACCATGACTGAAATGCAAAAACAAGAAGAAGCATATAAGCAACTTCAGTTAATTCTTAACAATGCTACAGATATTCCTCTTACACAACAAGAAGCAAGAGTTATCGGAGGAGAGAAACTTCAAAAATTCCGAGCGATGAAAGTTATATCTACTAACTTAGTTGACGAACGCACTAGACAAGCACACCGCTGGTTATGGGACATGATGGGCGATGCGTACTATGGGCGAAAAAGAACTTACAATACTGTAAGAAAAGTAAAAGACCCTGTTACTGGTTTATACACAGAGGCACCACCTGACCAATGGGTTAGAGCTAAACGAACTACAGAAAGATTAGCTACAAAAATAGCTACGAATCTTGTAGGTCCTGAACATGTCGAGGGTATAGTTGTAGCGGCTCGTAAAAATATGCTTCACCCTTCGGTTCAGGCGGCACATGCAGATGTTATGGCTGGGACTATTTCAAGAGCTTACACAGGTGAAAATACTGCAATGCAAGTAACGAGACAATCTGCTGACGCTATTGATGGGATAGCACCAGATCGTGTGCATATAAAATTTGGTTACGACAGATACCGTTATCAAGATATGCCGAATCCGGCAGACCCCGATGTAGTAGGTGATGCAGGGGTAATGTTAAATGCTGATTTCCCGAATTCTGTTTTTTCACTTGCATGGCGTGTACATGATGATCCTGCTTCTTACGAAGCGGCGAGAGTTCTTTTAAATATTGTTACTGAGCCTGCTAATAATAATGCTAAAAATTTGATTAATAACATTTCAGGCAGAGTCCCAAGGAATGTGAACCAGTCTTACCAAACGGTTGTACGTGAACTGGAATACTTACCATTTGATATGCAAGCAATTTTAAAACAAGTTCATAGACGTTCATCTAATGGTCACGCTTGGGATACTGGTTCAGATTTAATCCCACCACATGTTGCACACGAAGGGAAACTTGCATCTAAAGAAGAACGTATGCGTAAAGCTATGTCTGAAAGAGACTACAACGAAGCGCGTCGGATAGGTGAAGAAGTCCCATCAGGACATGAATGGAACTGGTTGGATGATTTATCGCAAGAAGAATTTGAAGTGTATGAAAGGATTAATTATATTCTTTCACAAGCAACTGACTGGGATCCTAGTATTGTAGAACGGGTTCAATTAGGTGAAGCATTAGCTTACGAAGAGCTTTTCACTATGCCATCAGAAGTTGCGTTAGCACAAATGTTTAGTGACGACATGCTAGCTAAACCGTTAGATCAATGGATTGACGTTTATAAGACATTAGCAAAAGATCGTACATTAACTCCTCGTGAAGCTAACGCTATGAATCTTGCACACTGGACAATGTTTCCTCAAACTTCACGTTATGGTGTTCACAGGCATATACCTGTTAAACCTTTAGATGGTTTAAATAAATCCGCTCCGTTACCCGGAATAGGATCAAACACTAAATGGGTTCCTGCCGCTGAAGGTACCGCTGATGGTGCGTTAGATTCGATACGTACTGGCAATACTTATATTCATACAGGCGACACTCTTGTACCAGAGTTGCCTGTACCAAGATTAGATATTTTCAGAAACGATCCTGATGGGGTTGGGCAGAATGTTTTGAATGGGGTTGTTCACGGTAACAAAGATCAGCGTTTAATGCTTTTCAATATAGACGAGATGGACACCAATATTTTGACACAATATGGTGATGATTATGCTTTATTGAAAAGTTACGCTAATGATGTTGCATACTCTAAAAGAATTGAACCACAATATTCTTCTGTTATTGATGATGCGGCTAAGGCTTCAAAAGCAGTTGAACAAGGACGACCTGCTAATCACACATCTTTGTATGTGCCTATCATCAGGACAGAAATAGCTGAGTCGCTTGTAGCAGTATTACAAGATCCTGATGTTTCCGCACAGTTCGCAGAATTTTTAGCTAAAAAATTAGCGACTGTTTCAGAAAGAAGACAGTTGACAGATATTCCTGTAGGTAAGTTAAGCGACCCTAATTACACAAAAATGTTTGCTGATGAAATAGTGGATTTATTAAATCCTCTTAACGATCCTGTAGGTGGAGGATTAGGACCAGAGTATTATTCAACATTATCTGATGATGCTTTAGAGATGATGAATCTTGTTGATGATACACAGGGGGTTTACTTCCCGACGATGGTTATGTTGACTGATCCTTATATCGCTCGCATGGTATCTGAAGCTATTACTGATTTTGCTTCTGTGAAACAAATGGGTAGAACATCTATTGGTTTTCAAGAAGCCCCAGCTTTAAAATTTGCAAGAGTTGACGTTCATACAGATGCGTTTACTGGTAAAACAAAAATGAATTTACCAGAAGAAGGCACTGTTTTAGGTATACCTGAAGGGACAGAAGTCGCTATCACAGATGATCTTGTTACAGAAATAATGGGACTTAACAGAGATATCAAACCTAACTATAGATATGACCCATATGCTCCTAATAACCATCCACAATACCGTCCACCAAATGTAGGTGTATACGGTACTTCTCACAGACCAGATCGAATTTGGCCTTCAACCCCGTGGGAAGGAGAGGGATTTACTACACGCCCTGTGTATGCGTCAAATGATTTGCCTAATCTTAATTTGCATCCAGTTGCAGATGACGGCATAGATTATATAGAGATCGCTGTTCTTAGCGGAGATAACAAAGGCGCTCGTAAAGTAATAACTGAAGCTGAACGTAATCTTTATCTTGAATCGTGGCCAAAAGTTCGTACCATGACGAAGGATGATTTCACAACACACATTTTAAATCCAACGGATATAAACCCAAATACAGGTGAACCGTGGGGTATTAAAAGGTTAGGTCATAACGCTAGCATGTTAGATGACAATGTGCCTCGATCATTAGATCAACCTATTCCGATATACATAAATTTTGAAGCCATTCTTGCTTGGGCGCAAAGAAGAAAAATTCCGGGATTAGAAGACACTTATACATCTGCTGGCACACAAGCATTACTTGAAATGGGTGTTGATCCCAATATGATGTTCGCGTATCTTAGTGATCCTTCAACAAAGATTTTTGCAAATCAACTTTCTTTTCCTGATGAGTTTTTAGAGCTTGCTAATAGGTGGAGAAAAGAACTTTATGGAGATGATATAGAACTTCTTACTAAAAGTTCTCGTTTAGAAGAGGAACTAGCTGAAGCGGCTTTTATTTGGGAACATGAAATTGCTCATGCAAGGTTAAATCATGCAAGAAAACCGAGACATAGAGAAGAAGGCACTGGGTATCTAACTGTTGGTGAAGTAAACGAAGTTCGACCTCTTAAAGAAAAAATGGCTAATAGTATGGCTCTTAAAAAACTTGGGGTTCCTAACAACTCTCTTTCAAGGCACCCTGAAGAAATCATGTTAGTACATCCTGAAGATTGGAATTGGGTTGAACAAGGCACATTTAAAGGAAGTGGAGTAACACAAGACGAATTGATTCATCATGGCGGTAGACAACAAGTAAATGATTCTTGGAATCTGATGATGAAACCAAAGAACAAAACTGTATTTGATAAAACTGAGGGTGGTATAGATCAAACTATTGATACAAGAGAAGCAGGCGACATTTCATGGGCTTTAACGGATACTATTTTAGACCCTAATGCCGCACGATTTAATATGTTGACACGTTTAGATGACATGCCGTGGGAAGCGTATGGCCCTAGAGCGATGCTTGCCGCAGAATCTAAATGGCAAACTTTTGTTAACTGGTTTTTCAATGGGATAGCTTCACCGATGATGAACGCTATTATCAGAGAACCTATGTATCTTGAAAACTGGGCTACAGCGTACAGAACGGTTCAACCATTTATCAGGAAACAGTACACACATTCTCCGAGTGCTTACCCAGAGTTAAGAAAAGCTCGTGGCACAGTAGGGAATGTGTTTCGCATGGATGAAGGAAAGCAAGTTCGTTCCAATGAGTTAGAAGAAACGATTGTTCATGCTATGTCGAATCCTGAATCAATGCCTGATTATCTTCACGTAGGTTTGCATGAAATGACAGCTAGAGGAGCTATCACTAACCCGACAGAACCTAATTACATGAAGAGTCTTGGCATTGCTCTTATAGAACGTGATCGTGCAGGAGTAGCTAAATATTTAGAACCAGCAATAGATCAAAAAGTTCACAAAATTTTTAATCCTGCTTCTTTTGAATTAGCTAAAGAAGGCAAAGTATTAGACGACTTTATGCTCGTCGTTGACGACTTCATGGACTGGGCATGGCACGAATTATACATAAACGATGAAGTACACAAAGTAACTACCTTAAATGCTATTGGCGCAACTGTCCCTTGGATCGACGATCACACACTCCGTCCAGTAATCCAAGCCCACGTACAAGGCGCGATACCATTCTGGTTTGCCCATGAACAATTCCTTAGAAGAATGACACGAGGGTTAATACAAACACCTCACATGTATAGAAATATGCAAGTAGGAATCCACGTAGCTGGAAATGTTGGTTTAATCAGGGAAGACAGTTTCGGCGAGAAACGCCTGTATATGCCAGTATTACCTACGGTAGCAAATCTTTTACACGGTTTGTCGGATGGTGTATCAAACGTAGCTGGAGATATGACAGTACCTCAAGTAGAAGCCGCGATGCTATGGGCAGGGGATGTGATCTTCTCACCATTAGAAGAACCTATTGGGTGGAATATTAAAAGCATGTTACCCGGATATGACCCAGCGAAATTACATTTACCCGGAGTAGGGCCAAGTATTTCAATTCCGCTTGCTGGATTATCTACGTTAATTCCTGAGTTCGCTCCTATGTTTGAAGAGTTAACATACTTCAGGTATGGCGGTAACAATTCGATATCTGAAAACTCTGCGTTTGCGAACATGGTAGACACGGCAGTAGGTGTTGGGTTTATTAAACATGTTGTGCCTGCAATTTTAAATCAAGCAGGTATGACTGAAACTCCTTGGGGTATGGCTGATATAGGTGAGGCTATAACTGCTGGTGCGGCTTTAATGAATATGGTTGGTGAACTTCCTGATGAGGAAACTTATTGGGCTGATAAAGAAACATATAAAGAAGGTGTAAGGAACCACGCTAGGAATATTTTAACAATGCGCGCTTTGTCATGGGGATTTGGTACTGGTGTTGGGCAGATGGCACCATTGTCTGACGGTTTTGAATTACGGTTTAGTAACGAATTTCAAGACATGTTGGATTACTCTTCAAAATCAGGGGTTTGGTCTTGGGAAGATATCTATGTTGAGCTTTATGAAAGATACATTAACGATGCGAAAGCACAGTACGGAACTGAATACGATGAAGAGTTAAGACTTGAAGAATGGGAAAAACATGCACCACCACACAGATTCCAAATATTTGTTACCGGCAAGCAAACTACGACTGCCACCGGAGCGATGCTTCCCCCAACTGGAGTTTCGTTGGAATACATCAACGATAATGAAGAGTTTCTTGTTAATAATCTATATGCCGGTTCTTATCTTGTTCCTGTTGCTTGGGCAGAAGAAGAAGACTATTCGCAATTATCTGCTCAAAGAATGGTTGCGTTAGATCTTAGAACAAGGATTCCGGGTCAAGACTTAATAGAAATATGGTATTTGAATGCTGACATGCACGAATATTATATGAAGTTTGGTGAAGCTGATAGAGAGATTTTGGATCTTCAATATAAAAGAGATGGCAAAGGAAACCATGTAGGTAACAACTTATCTAATTATCAATACAGAGAATTAGATTTAAAGATTGACATGTTGAAGGAAAAAAGAGAAGCAGAGTTGCTAGCCTACGAAAATACGCACCCTGTCTTTAAATACAACCGAGGAAATAAAAATAGTGCTGAGTCTAATAGATCTAGAACTATTGACGAGTTTAAAGTACTCTTGAATACGTATGATGAAAACCCTGATTTGTTACCTGAGTCAGAACATAGAGATGATATTTTAGAATTTGCGAGAATAATCGTAGAACATTCAGAAACTATGGCTGATCTTAAAAACAGAACAGGGAAGGAAGCTACACTTTTAAGAAAACAATCAAGACTAGAGGTGGTAAATAGAATGGATGCGTTTAGGAAAGGAAAACCTTGGGTGCATTCTTTGTATTACACAGTTGGTAGACCGCTTGTAGGTGAAGATGAACTTCTTAAAATTGAACTTGATCCTTATTATGGAACGAATTAATAATGTCAACAAGTAACGATCCTTATTTTAGAACTGGCGCACAAGCGTGGGAGATTTTAAAGAATGTTATTCTTGATACTAAGTTCCTGTTTACGGATCAGCTTAACATCACGGATCTTTTACAAGACCCTAATATTTTCACAGCTTATGGAGAGACAATATTAAGCGGTCCGGGCGCAGGTACGAGGGCAGTAGAACGGGGTGTCGTGCCTGAAGGTGTGACGTTTGCAGACGATCAAACATTAACAGTTAAAGTTTCTGAAGAAATGTGGAAACAATACGGGCTTGACCCTCAAGAGTATCAGGCACAAGACGGTAGAATAGCTTTGCAGTTGTCTTACTTAGAAGGAGATAATGTAGGGGTAGGTATAGTTGGCGATGTTGATGACCTGTTAGCAGGGTTAAATTTCGGGCCTCAGAACATTGATGCGTTTTGGAACAATTTAAGTCAAGATGAACGTGATCGTGTGCGCGCTTCTTTATGGTACAAAGGACTTTACGGTTCATATAAAGAAGGCCCAAATAAAGGATTAACAATTATGCCTAAGTTTGGGGAAGCACCAAATGTTAACGACAGCACAGCTTTAGCTGGGCTTGCTAATTCCATGTTACGGTCAGGTGGCACAGCAAATCCTCAAGATATTTTATGGCAATCAGAAAAAGACCATATTAACAGTCTTGCAGATGTATCTAAAGAGACTAAGACTGTTGCTTCACGGGATTTTCTTACAAATATATACGAAAAAGATAGCCGTGGTATAAGCCAATCTGATCTTATGATAACAAGATTACAGCAACTTTATGAAGATGAAACAGGTTTAAAATTAGAAGGCGACAAACTCAGTAACGCTTTTGACTTTATGCTTAAAGAACAACTAGAAGGAGAACTTTCAGCAGAGTCACGTTACGGTCGAGACACTATGATGGCATCCGATGTTTTTCTCGGCCACTATTTTAATAACGGATATTACACTCCTCAATGGCAACAGATCATGGGTAGAGAACGGTTGAATCGTAAAACTTTTATTGATACTGCTGTCAATATGGGGCTTGGGACACGACAAGAAGTACGCAAACTGCGTAATAAATATGAAAAGAATTTTACTGTTTCTCCTAATAAGAGAGATTTCGATTCTGAAGACATGCAAAGATATCTTGCTTTAGAAAAACAAGTAATGAGAGAAAGTTTTGCTGGCATATTAAAATCCACTCGTGGCGATTTGTTAACAGCAAGCTACCTTTTCAATGAAGGCATAGGACACAATTACTACAACCAAGAAAACATGACACCTGAAACTATGAAATTAATGGTTGATAGCACAAACGCACATCTCGCATCAGGATCAGATGTTGTCAGCATGTCACCAAGTGATACAGCTAACACACCAGAAGATATAGCTAGACGCGCTTTGATAGGCGCAAATATCAATTTGAATACTGGACATAAAGCCGCTGGAGCCGCTAAAGCATTAGCGCAAGCAATGGTTCAAGGTTGGGGATTAAGCGGCCCTTCAGATTATAGGTCGGTGACTTGATGAGTTTTGAAGATTACGTAGACGAAGATTTATACCAACCATCTCAAGCAGAGCTTGGTGACACACGCCCAATAGTACAAAGCGTTAGCAGAGATGAGAAAGAGTTCTTAACTAATCTTATGGCAGGCGCGTTAATGGCTGGTCATAAAGAAGCTAAATCAATTCCGGGTATACGCCCAACTAAAGAGGTAACTGTTTCGGATGATGAGATCATTGAACAAGCTGACGTATGGTTGCGTCAAATAGGGTTGACTTATGACGGGTTGACTTCTTTAATGACTCAATCTGACGCGCAAGACGGTCACGATTGGGCGTGGGAACTGACACGTAAACCTGAAGCGCAATGGAATGCAGGTAGTATTTTAAAAACTGCTAACCCGTTTAACACAGCTATGGATGTTATTACAGGCAAGCCGGGTGCTACTCAGGAATCCATTAAACAGCATGGGGTTAACCCTTATTCTGATAGCACTGATTATATGGGCGGTGCGCTTACTGGTTTAGACGCGTTGGATATCGCTAGTCTTTGGCCTATGTATAAGGGGCCGATGTGGGTGATGAAAAATCTTATGGCGCGTATGGCTCCACGTAAAACTGTGGCGCGTCGTGGTAGCAATGATTTGTCTCGTGTACTCACGCATAAGTATTTAAGACCGAAAGGTATGCACTCTAGTATAGGTTCCGCGGATAGTAATACATTCCCACCGTATAACAAAACACATAGTCGTCATCCTCAAGAAATAGAAGCTGATATGAACAAACTTTCACCATCTGAAAGAGATCAGTATTTAAGCATTATGGATGACGGAGAATATAACGACTATATGGCTTGGCAAAGAGAAGCAAAATTTAAGCTAGAAGAAGAACTAGGTCAACCTAACCCTAAAGATTATAGCACTCTTGAAGAATATGAAAATGCGATGAGAGAATGGGATCTACCCGAAAATAGGGCTGAAAGGTCACAGCCTTTTAATGATCCAGATTTTGTAGATCCTTATGGAGAAGGTTATGATTGGCGGCAAGGCCCAGAATCAGTAGATGAAGAGCGAGCGGTATCAGATTTAGGAGATGAATTGTATGAACAATTTAATCCTGCTAATCAGTTCCCTAATCCAAATCGAATGAACGATATCAGCAGAAGGAACTTAGAAAATACTCAACAGTATAAACCTACAGTCGATGAATTCGGCAATGAAATAGACATACCTAGAGGTCCTTATCCAATGGAGTATGACTCTGATGCCTTCAATCCTTGGATTAATTTTACGAATGAAGTCCATGGAACAACACCAGAATGGAAATCATGGCAAAACAATTTGCGAGGGTACAGCCCTACTGGTGAGTACATTGATGGTGTCGGTTTTATAACACGCGACCAATATGGAAATGTTGGACCTCCTTATCCTTGGACGCGACCTTTACCGGATCAAATAGACATAAACAATCTTCAAGCCACAGTGTTTGATGTCCTCGACGAATTTAATGTTCAATACAACAAAGGTGCGCTCGGTCAAGTATTAGAAAAAGGCGGTGTTGAAGGGCTTGTAGAATCTCTTCTTAAACAACCTCATATCGAAATGATGTTTCCGGGTAAGTTACGAGACATTCTTAAATTAAGCGATAAAGAATTTTCACCGTTTATTAAATGGTTAGCCGCCGCGAGTCTTATAGCCGCGCCTTTAGGTGTAAGAGATGTAGCTAGTAACAAGGCTGGCCCTAACCAAGAAGATACGTCCGGTACTGTTTTTGAAGGGCTCGATGAGTCTTCGATGCTTCAGAGAATGATGGAAGACGCAGGTAAACAAGGTCATAGAATGTCGATTCTTATGGGTCGTACTAGCAAAGAAATGTTAGATCCTGTATGGGATGCTTTAGTTTCTGCTTACGGTGAGGATTTCGCTAAAGAAATTATGGATCCTCCTAGTGAAACTAATCCTCTTGTAACAGGTAATGCAATTATACTTTCTTACCCTACTGAAGAAGCTGAAGCATGGGTTGCAAAGAATGGCGCTCAGTATGGATTCTTTCAGAATAGTGAACGCCCGTCAGAAGTTACATTCGGTCAAAGAAAAACACCGCAAGTCGGTAATTTTGGTGATGTGTTAAGCACAGTTTTGAATAACCAGCAACCTATAATACAGGAACCTGTTGAGTTCCAAGATTCTTTTGAGGTTCTGCAAAATAGAGGAAAGTTGTCTAGTTCAGAGAGAGCTATTTGGGCTAACCAATTCTTACAAGGAATAGATGCACCTATTACAGCAGATAATTTAGACACGGTTGTTACTTGGATTCATAATGAGAATGGTCATAGTTTCAATCCTATTAATACTACGTGGGGTAAATCACATGACGAGTGGCCTGTTATTAACGAGAGTGGTGTGAAAGCATATCCTGATTGGAACACAGGGCTTCGTGCTTCTGTGGCAACTATACAAGAATCACAATATTCTGAGATGTTGGACGCATTAAAGCGAGGTACTACTTCTCTAGAGTTTGGTGGGTTGCTTATGCCTACTTCGTGGGGTACTAACCATTTCTTTAATCATCCTGATACTTACGATTACGTGGAGTTATTTAATGAGTGAAGTAGCATTCCAAGATGAAATTGATAACTTTTTAGGATCATATCCTGAGTACGCTTGGATGTGGGCAGATCCTGTTCTTAAAAAAGTTATAAACGATTATATAATTCAATCTAGAGATTATAGTGACGAACAGAAAACAGGTTTGTTGCAACGTCTTTTATTGGAAGCAACATACGACGATGGTAAAACTTTCTTTGAGAAGTTTTCAGACACGAACCAAAAGTATTTAGCTGACGGTAGTGATCCAAGGCGTGTAGCTACGTTCAGACAAAATCTGATGGACAGATACTATGACGTTATCCGTTTGGCTCAACAAAAAGGGATCATAATAACTCAAGAGAACGCATCGAACTTAGCTCACATGTCTTACCGTCACGGTTGGGACGGTGAGGAAATGAAAAAGCAAGTCGGTCACGTTCTCACTAATTACGAAAAACAAAAGTATTACAAAGAAGAGTCAAAAAGCTGGACATATGATTGGGATACTAAAGTTTTTGTTGGAGAAGTTGGCGACTGGATGGACTACGGGCGTGATCGTGCGGCTAAACAACTGATAGATGTAGACCAAGATGTACTGTACAACTACGCTTTAATGGCAGTAGATGGTGTTAAAAGCAAATCTGATATTGACAGATGGATAGACAATCTAACTAAAGGCGCTTGGGGTTCTTACTCTACGCAGATAGACACATGGCTTGAAGACACAGGTGGCGAGTACACAATCACTGATTACTTAGCTGGCGCTAAATCAGCTATAGCTAATACGTTAGAGATAGAAGAACGTGATATTAGTTGGAGTGATCCTAAATATTCACAAGTCGTTTTTCATAAAGATGAAGAAGGCAACCACAAGTTCATGGACAAGTACGAAGCTCAAGAATGGGCGCAACGTTCAGGTGGCGGTTGGGAAAAGACTAGTAATTATAGAAAACAAATGGCTTCTAAAGCTAATGTCATACAGAAAGCATTCACAGGGAGACAGTTGTAATGGCAGATCCAACACAACAAGATGTAAACGATTTCTTAGCAATGTTAGCCGCTATAGAAGTGGAAGGCGGAGCAAAAGCCGTAATAGATTTCGGTGCGACACAAGGAATTATTGAAACTAATACTGCTCAACAAATGCGTGAAGCTGTAGACGCTGGTGAAAATTTAGATTTAGGTGGCGGTCAACCTTTAGGAACTATGGGAGAGCCTCTCCCTCATGGTGTTTATGAATGGACTGGTGAAGGTCCGGGTGGTGATCTATGGGGTGGGCAACAAATAACTCTTAAAGACACACCGGATACAGGAACAGGTGGGGCGCCCCCTATAGCGGGAGAGCCTCTACCTACAGGTCCGGGTGGTCAACCTGCCGAGATTCCTCCTTTTTCACCACCGATGACAGTCCCTCCGGGTGAGCAACCACCATTAAACGAGGAGCCTCCTTACGATGTACGAGGTCCAGAAACCGATGATAAACGTCCACCTATTTACGCTGACGTATTGGACGATGAAACTAAACGTAAGCCGGGAGAACCTGACGAACATTTTGTAGGTCCGGGTGACCCTGCAAGAGAAACCGATATCGGTTATTACGAACCGAGCATGGAGCTTTCTAACATGTTGACATCATGGGGGTTCCCTGAACCTGTGAGACTTGATGGGAACATTGTTATTAATGATCCAGCTATGGGTAATGTCACGAACAGGATGATGGGTCTTATCGAGCAGTGGATGCGTGACCCGAAGATAGGCGAGGATGAATTAGAAATGCTTATCATCCAGTCTGAACCGTACTTGGATAGATTTCCCGGTATACGAATTGCAATGCAAAATAATGTTCAGACTCCTACAGCCTCAGAGTATCTAGCTTACGAACGGTATGTAACAAATGTTTTCGCTGATAACGGTCTTATAGCTGACACAACTATGGTCGGTCAACTTATAGGTAAAGGCATTTCTATTACACAAGTCCAGCAACGCATGGACGCGGCTGTTGATGATGTACTTATGATGCCTGAAGAAGTAAAGACTATGTTCCAAAGTTGGACTGGTACTACTGATGATGCGGCTGTTCTTTCATGGATGTTGAATCCTGAACAGTCGATACGTGAGATTGAACGCTCAACTGCTGAAGCAAAGTTTGGTGGGTTTACTATGATGAGTGAAGATGTGTTACCTGAAGAGCTTCTACCTACTTACACAGAGAGTCAACAGACTTTGTATAGTCGGGGGCATAGAGAGCCTAATTATTCTAATTTACAAGATTTAGCAAAAGAACTAAGTCATCTAAATTTATCTAGACAACAAGTCACTCAAGGGTGGGGTCAGATTAAAGACATGGAACATTTGTTCGCTGAAACAATGCGCGAAGATAAAGATTTCTCTGCTCTTAAAGAAGGTGTAGACGTAGCCTTTGGTGCTGGTGCGGCAGGATCAGCGGCGTTAGCTAGAAGGATTCGTCAACGTGTCGCCACTAATCAAGGTGGCGGTGGAGCGTCGGTAGGGCGTAGTGTTACTGGGTTCGGTAGCGCAAATAGATAGGAGAATAAATGCCCAAATATCAAACTAGCTCTTCCAAAGGGAAGGCTAAGAAAGTACCATACAAGAAGGTAAAGAAAGGTAAACGTAAATAATGTTTAACAAAGACGTACTAGAAAGAGTGGTTGCCACATTCGCGCAGTCATTCCTTGCTGTGTTCACCATTGGTGACATGGGAAGCATGAAAGCGGCTGGACTTGCAGGAGCTACTGCTGTTCTCAGCCTTGTTAAGAGTGTTGTTGCCAAGCAGTTTGGTGACGGATCAGCTTCGGCGGCAAGCTAATGCCAGCAAAGAAAATAAAGCAACTCCTACCCGGATGGGATGCAAAGAAAAGAGTAAATTTCGGTAATGCGTTAACGACTGTATACAAGATGCACGGTGTTCACGCACAACGTGCGGCTAGAGGGCCTAAGCGTAGAGGTGGCCGTCGTAAATAATGACTGATGTTACCGACCTGAAACAAGTCAAAGTATCCAAGATAACCCTCGGACTTATCATGTCCGTGGCTATCACCAGTGGAGTCGTCGTATGGAATGCGGCTAGTATCGCAGGTAGGATCGACGATTTGGAAGAACAGGTACAGGTAATTGAAGGAAACACTGGGACAGACAGTACAGTTCTGGCAAAACTTGATGAAATATCTCAAGGTGTCATGGAAAATGCTGGCGGTCTTGATGATTTGCGGAGCGCTAGGGTCGATGACCTTAGCCGTTTTACTCCTTCTCATATTACAAGCG
>MPLU02116165.1_pt1 | contig 23710 bp, 17 predicted proteins | sample 1617381 | NCBI WGS metagenome assembly MPLU02 (sample SAMN05944801, study PRJNA350692) | marine metagenome | biome: marine; feature: ODZ; material: water; isolation source: 90 m water sample filtered on 0.2 um supor filter | place: Pacific Ocean | collected 2012-04-08 | depth 90m m
GCTCGAAGCGGAATCAAAAAAGACGAAAAAGGCGAACCCCACACAGCGCGCTCGTCGCGGGCTGGTTCACGCATTATTGAATCACAACGACTTTGTTTCAGTCAGATAAATGATGGATATGAATCGCAGATTGTTTCTGGGTAGATCCGGGTTTGGTTTTGGCGGTTTGGCATTGTCCTCAATGCTGCAGGGTGCAGAAGGGTTGCCTTATTTTGCGCCAAAAGCCAAGAGTGTGATATGGCTGTTTATGCGTGGAGGGGTGAGTCACATGGAGAGTTTTGACCCGAAGCCTGCGCTCAACAAGCTGGCCGGGAAATCGATTGGTGAAACGCAATTTAAATACGTGATGGATCCGGCGCGCCTTCAAAAGGTGCGTGTAGTGGTGGTGAACGACGCGAACGGGCAGCAACGCAAAAAGCTATATCCGTTACAGGTTGGTTATAAGAAATATGGGCAAAGCGGAATTGAGGTCAGCGACTGGTTTCCGCATATCGGTGGGTGCATTGATGACATTGCGGTAATTCGTTCGATGTGGACGACTGATGACAATCATGGTGCACAGGTGCAGTTTCATTCAGGTCGACATATGCTCGATCCGCGCGTGCCGACAATTGGTGCGTGGGTGAATTATGGCCTTGGCACATTGAATGAAAATCTTCCGCAGTTTATTGGTATGGGGCCTCGCTATTTTGATCGAAGCGACGGGCATTATCTTGGTCCCGCCTACGATGAAGTGAAACTCAAGATCGATCCAAATAACCCTTTGGACTATGCCCGGGCCGAAGGCGATATCACCAGTGCCGAGCAGTTGCTTGGTTTTGGATTGGTCAACCGTCTAAACCAGCTCAGTCGGAAACATTATCCGAATGACTCGGCGCTCGAGGCGCGTATTAAATCCTATGAACTGGCATACCGTATGCAAACCTCTGTGCCGGGGGTGGTGAATTTCAAGACTGAGATGGAGGGCACCAAGAAACTTTATGGGTTTAATCAAAAGGAGACACGGCCCTTTGGTGAACAACTGTTGGCCGCGCGGCGTTTTGTGGAACGCGGTGTGCGGTTTATTCAAATTATGCATGGTAGTGGTGCAGCCGGTGCGTGGGATCAGCATTCTAATTTAAAGGCGAAGCATTCGGAGTTGGCGATGCAGGTGGATCGTCCAATCGCTGGGCTACTCAAGGATCTAAAATTACGCGGAATGCTCGATGAAACGCTGGTGGTTTTCGCAACAGAGTTCGGTCGCACCCCCGGTTCGCAAGGTAGCAACGGGCGTGACCATCACCCTTATGGCTTCAGCGTATGGATGGCCGGTGGCGGGATTAAAGGGGGGGTCGCTCATGGTGCCACCGACGAGATTGGGTTTCATACCGAAGAACATCCACATTATGTCACCGACGTACATGCTACTCTTTTGCATCAAATGGGATTGCAGCCAGAACGGATGGAGATACCTGGCCATAAACGTTTAGAGGCTGACTTCGGTCACCCGATCAGTGAAATCATTGCCTGAACACAGAATGTAATCTGCAGAAGATTGTATCGAATCTGTCGATCATTGGGCTAATTTTTAGGGTGCTTGCCATTATTTGCGATGAGGTATACGTTTCCTTGGTGAGAATGTTACGGCATATTGCGGCATTTGTAATTTTGATTGCCTGGCTGCCGGTAACGACTCATTGCCTGATGGGCTCCTGCCTTCATGAACCTGAAGAAATGAGCTGCTGTGGGAAAACAAGTGGTCAACAACATCAGCATAATGGTTCTGGTGACTGCGGAATGTGTTTCCTTGGTTCAGGTAATATTCTGATTCCTGCGTCGGGTTTTTTTGTAGCTGATTTTTATGGCACTCTATGCTGGGAGATTCTGTTTCCATCGCTTCGAGTTGATTTATTTAAAACGAATGGAACTGAATCGGGTCGGGCTCCGCCGGACTTGGCTTGTTGGCAGTTTTCTACGCGTGCGGCTCTTCCAGGACGTTCGCCTTCCTGTTTCGTATAGAAGGAGCATTTTCGTTGGCTCCGTTTTCCGACCGTTATTGGGCGCGTGAATGCCCATTTTGTGAACGCGGACAATGTGTTCATCTGTGAGAAAGAAGAAAGGATTTATAGAATGAAGATTAACAGAAAATTTTTTGGAAGGATTGCCGGAGTCCTGGCTCTGGTTTGGTTGGGTGTGTTTCCGGTGTGTAGTGCTGACGGTGATCCGGATGCCAAACAGGAGGTTCGTAATGTAGAGGCGCTTGCCAAGCTGAAGGATCGCAAACAAGTATCGCTTTTATACGTGAAAGGCATGACGTGAAAGTCCTGTGCGATCGGCGTCCGTGTGAAGCTGAAGAAATTGAAGTTTGTAGATACCAAACGTTATCGTAGTGGTACGGATATGGACATAAAGACCCAGCTACTAACCGTGGCTCTCAAACCCGGCCAGAAGCCTGATGATGTCTTAATTGCTAAATCTGTGTGGGATGCAGGCTATGAGGCGGTTGAGTGGTATTCTGTGGAAGGAGACAAGATCAAGGCGCATCCCTATCCTAAATTCGAGAAATGAATAGAAGCACAACAAGGGCTCTTTGGGTTCTTTTGCTTTCGGGTATCTTGCTTAAGGCGGATGATCCCATCATGAACATGATGCCCCGCTGGGATGATGGGTGGGGTTTTCAGTTTATTGAGGAGTATCGCCATGAAAGCGACCTTTTATTGGGCGATAGGAAAGCGTACCCGAATTTTGTGGAAGACGTGCATTTGTTGCACTTCGAAACCGTCTACACATGGGATAAATCGATTCGAATGACGGCAAAATTCCCTTGGGTATTGGATGCTCGCCGTGAAATGCCTGATGGATCCGGAGGTAAAAAAGTTGAGCATGATAATGGGATCGGGGATGCCACCTTTTCTTTGCCGCTGAAAAAATATTTCAACTTGGATGGCAAGAGTGGTTCATGGACCTTCAAACCGATGGTGCGATTGCCGTTCGCAGGCGATGGGGATTATGAAGTTTACGATGGGCAATGGGGCAATGGGGTCGGGTTGGCCTATGAGTTTGAAACGGCTAAATGGCATGTTCACGTTTCAACTTCCGGTTGGGTATATCATGGTGATGAACCCTTTGAGTCTCATTCTTCCCTTGATCTGGGCTATAATTTTGAGGCTAGGGGGACCAATGGATCCATTTATTGGGAGACTGATTTCCATTGGGAGGATGACGGCTCAGAAACCTTGTATGCCGGGCCCGCTTTATATTGGAATGTGAATGATACCGTGCACTGGAAGTTGGAATGGAAACACGACTTCCATGACCGTCAGGGAGTATTAGATCACGGCAATGGCGATACCTTTAAGTTCAGTCTGGGTTTTGTGTTCTAGTTCCTTGTCTTGACCAAATTCTGGCAGGGTAGGAAGCTCCTGCTGATGCGATACCCCTTTGTTCTTTTGGCGATCCTTTGTGTTTTAGCCGGTTCAGTACTCCAAGCGGCCAAGCAGCCCAATATCGTCATTATTATGGCTGATGACATGGGTTTTTCCGATATTGGCTGTTACGGCAGTGAGATCCAGACACCTACGCTCGATAAGTTGGCGGCAAATGGATTGCGCTTCACGCAGTTCTACAACACTTCCCGCTGTTGCCCCACAAGAGCCTCGCTGCTATCGGGCATGTACCAGCATCAGGCGGGTATCGGCCTGATGACCGGGGATAACAAGCTTCCTGGTTACCGTGGTGAGTTGGGTCGGGATGTGGTGTCCATCGCCGAGGCGTTGAGCACCGGTGGGTATCGGCGCTATATGAGCGGCAAATGGCACGTGACCAAGCACACCCGCTCAAAGGGCCCCAAGGGCAACTGGCCGTTGCAGCGCGGCTTCGAAAAATTTTATGGCACCATCATTGGTGCGGGTAGTTTTTTTGACCCGGCTACCTTGTGCCGTGCAAATACATTTATCACACCTGAGAACGATGGGAAGTATCAGCCCAAAACCTATTACTACACCGATGCTATCAGTGACAATGCGGTGACGTTTCTCAAGGAGCACGCGAAGGAGTCTCCGGATAAGCCCGTGTTCCTCTACGTTGCCTACACCACCGCGCACTGGCCGATGCATGCGTTGCCTGAGGATATTGCAAAATACAAGGGAGTGTATGACGGCGGATTTGCCAAGGTGCGTGCCGCGCGCTTTGAGAGGCTTAAGAAGCTGGGATTGATCGACAATAACCTGAAAATTTCTGCACAAAGCGATGACTGGGAAAAGGCCCCCAATAAGCAGTGGGATATTCGCAACATGGAAGTGTACGCGGCCATGATCGATAATATGGATCAAGGTATCGGCCGGATTGTGGATGAATTTAAGCGGCAGGGCACCTTGGATAATACCCTGATTTTTTATCTCCAGGATAACGGTGGTTGTGCCGAGGGTTTTGGCCGTTACAAACCCAAGCGTCCTTATCGTACCGATTATAAACCACTGGGTCGCGATGGCCTCCAATCCAAAATTTGGCCGCCCATGCAGACCCGTGATGGTCGGCCGGTAAAGAGTGGCCCTGATGCCATGGCGGGAGGAGAGGATACCTTCACCGGTGTGGGCCGCGGCTGGGCCAATGTGTCCAATACGCCTTTTCGTGAGTACAAACACTTTGCCCACGAGGGAGGTATCTCTACTCCATTAATCGCCTACTGGCCCAAGGGTATTGATTCCACGCTCAATGGCAAACTGGAGAACCAGCCCGGCCACTTAATTGACCTCATGGCTACCTGTGTGGATGTTGCGGGCATTGATCATCCCGGGGAGTTTGGGGGAAACAAAATCCAGCCACTTGAGGGCGTGAGTTTGCAGCCAGCATTTAAAGGCAAAAACCTTGGGCGCAAGGATGCGCTCTATTTTGATCATCATCTCAATGGGGCTATCCGGGATGGTCAGTGGAAACTGGTGCGATACGGTGACTCAGGGCGCAATGCCAGGCTGCATCCATGGCAGCTCTACGACATGGAGAATGATCGTTCCGAGCAAACCGATCTGGCCAAAAAATATCCGGACAAGGTGAAGGCACTGGTCTCCAAATGGGAAAAATGGGCGGTGCGCGCCCGGGTCAAGCCTTGGCCATGGAAAGTTGACTAATTATAAATGAACATCACTCGATTTTTCCTGGTTCAGATAATGTTGTTTCTTTCCTTTGCTTATGCAGAGAAAAGCAATCCGCAATTGGATCTTATTGTTTCGGCGCTGCAGAAGGTTGATGATCCAAAAATTCAGGCTAGTTTTTTACAGGGGATGCTCTCGGGACTGACGGGCCAGCGAAATGTCGTTGCCCCCAAAGGATGGATGACTCTGAAAGGGAAGCTCGAAAAACAAAATAACGCGGAGGTGAAAAAACTGGTTGCACAGTTGAGCCAAATCTTTGGAGATGAATCGGCCAGCCAGGCGGCACTGGCAACCTTGCGTGATGACTCCGCCCGACAGGAGGCCCGTAGGAGTGCCCTTAAATCGTTGTTGGCCCAAAGACATGCCGGGGTGCCAGGGGTTCTTGAGAGCCTATTGAATCAGCCGTTCCAGCTGGATGTTATTCGTGCCTATTCCACTTACGATTATCAAAAGGCACCGGTTATTCTCCTCAAGAAATATTCCAAGTTTGATTCTCATGCGCGCCGGGCGGTTATTGAGACGTTGTCTTCACGCAAACCTTATGCCCGGGCGCTGCTTAAGGCCATTGAGCAGAGTCGGGTGAAAAAGGCAGAAGTCCCCGCTTACGTGGCGCGGAGTTTGAAAGCACTGTTGGGGGAGGATTTTGAAAAAGTTTATGGAAAGGTGAAGGAAGTGTCTGCTGACAAGGGCAAGTTGATGGTCCAATACAAATCCAAAATACTATCGCCGGCGATGAACGAGGCAGATGCTTCGCGTGGGCGGGAGGTATACCAGAGAACCTGTGCGGCATGTCATATAATGTACGGGGAGGGGGGCAAGATAGGACCGGAGCTAACGGGGTCCAATCGTGCTGATACTGACTATATTCTATTGAATATTCTCGATCCCAACTTCGATGTGCCCGAAGGCTATCGTATGGTTACCATAACCGGCAAGGATGGCCGCGTGTATGCCGGCAACGTGACTGAGGAGGATGGGGCCAAGGTGATTCTGACCATGGTTGGGCAGACCAGCGTCATTTCCAAGGCCGATATCAAGACGCGGTTGGTGTCAAAAATATCCCTTATGCCTGAAGGGCTTCTATTAACTTTGAAGGACAAGGAATTTCTTGATTTGATTAAATACCTCAGAACTGAGAAACAAGTGCAGCTTCCCAAGTAATGAAATACCGAATAGTTACCGCCCTCTCTCTCGTTTTTGGATCAACTCTCTGGTTTTGGTCTGCCACACCCACGAGTAATGCCAAGTTTTTGAAACCTGCTGAGGCCATTAAGCAGATGACAGTGCCCGAGGGATTTGAAGTGACCGCCTTTGTGGCGGAGCCTGATATTGGTGAATGTATTGCTTTTTGTTTTGATGATCGTGGCCGGTTATGGACCCTGGAGAATTACAATTATAAAACCCGAAAGTCTCATAGTGAGGATCAGCGTAATCGAATCCAAATATTTGAGGATGTGAATGGAGACGGTGTTTTTGATACCAAAAAGCTTTTCACCGACAAGCTTACTTTTAGCTCAGGGATTGCCGTTGGAATGGGTGGGGTTTATGTTGGTAAACCACCTGAACTGATTTTTATTCCTGATACCGATGGGGATGATAAGCCCGATGGGAAACCCAAGGTCCTACTGGATGGGTGGGGAATTAATGATCGGCATGAAACCCTGAACAGTTTTATTTGGGGGCCGGACGGTTGGCTTTACGGATGTCATGGGGTTTTTACGCGTTCGCAGGTGGGTAAACCCGGTGCTCCGCAGAGTGAGCGGCAGTATATCGATGGAGGTATTTGGCGCTGGCACCCTGTGAGTGAGGAATTTGAGGTTTTTGCCGAGGGGTTATCCAATCCTTGGGGGTTTGATTTTAATGATCATGGGCAGGGCTTTGCCACCTGCTGTGTAATTCCCCACTTGTTTCATATTGTGCAAGGGGGTGTTTATCACAAGCAGAGCAGGCAAAACGTAAACCGTTTTGTTTATGATAATATCAAGACGATCCGGGATCATGCCCATAAGTCGGCTCACGGAGGTGCGCGTTTTTATCTTGCCGATGCGTTCCCGGAAAAATATCGCAACCAGCTTTTCATGTGTAACATCCACCAGCACAGTGTACTGACTGACTACATGGTTCCAAAGGGCTCGAGTTTTATTGGGAAGCACGGGGAGGATTTTTTGCCGGCCAATGACCTTGCCTGGGTTGGGTTTAGTGTGGAAACGGGCCCTGAAGGGGCTGTCTATATTCTTGATTGGCACGACCAGAATATCTGTGGAAACGAGGTTAAGTTTCCAAACTCCAGCCGGGTTTATCGGATCATGCCAAAGGGCAGTAAGCCCATCAAGCGGCCCAACCTTCGTTCATTGAGCGATCTGGAGTTGGTTGAGTTGCAGAAGCATTCCAATGATTGGTATGTACGTCATGCTCGGGTAATTCTTCATCATCGCACGATTACTGGAAAACTGGATGCTTCCAGGGTTCACACAAAGCTCGAGGAGATGCTCAAGCAAGCCAAAACCCAAGCCAAACGATTACGGGCTTTGTGGGCCCTCCATGTGACTGGAGGATTAAAAGCAAAAGGGGGTGCACGTTTGATTGAATTACTTAACCACCCTGATGAGTACATTCGGGCTTGGTCGGTTCAGTTTTTGTGTGAAGATAAGAAGCCTTCGGCCAAGGCTCTGGAGAGGTTCAATGACCTGGCTAAAAGTGATAAATCCCCGGTGGTACGGCTTTATCTGGCCGCGGCACTGCAACGACTGCCTTTCGAGCAGCGCTGGTCTATTTTGGGATCTTTGGCAGCCCATGAGGAGGACGTGGAAGATCATAACATCCCGCGTATGCTCTGGTTGGCTCTGGAGCCAATGGTTCCGGAGAACCAAGCCAAGGCTTTGACTTTGGCGGTGAGTTCCAAGATGCCAAAGCTTCAGGAGTTTGTGCCCCGTCGGATTTTGGGGGAAGTGAGTACTGCTAAGCCTAAAGGGTCTTGGCAAAAAGTGATTAAAAAAGTGGCTCCGGGATTTTCCGTAAAGAATGTTGGAGAGGGAGGAGTGGTTCATCATTCCGCCTTCAGAAATCGGTCGGCGGTCCAGACACACCCATTAAAGCGTGGAGTTCCAGCTGAATTAACCAGGGAATTTGATGTTCCAAAGAATAAGAAAACTATTCTTACCGCTGTGGTTAGTCATCATCCTCATGGGGATTGGTTGTTGCGTGTTAGAGTAAATGGGAAAATAATTTCTGAAGAATCGGTTTCTTCAAAAACAGTTGAAAATGAGTGGTTCACTCACACGGTTGATCTTTCAGGGTACGCGGGAAAAAAGATTAAACTCCTATTGGAGAACCAGCCTTCAGGCTGGCGCAATGAATGGGCCTATTGGAACGAAGTTAAAGTGATGAGTATACCGGGCACAGAATAAGTGGATTAATTTATAATGAAAAATCTGATTCTTAATATCTTAGTGCTGTTTGGCCTGTTGTCCAATGCAGCAAGTGAAGCGGCTGATAAAAAGGCAAAGGTGGTATTTATCTCCGGTAAACCGAGCCACGGTCGATTGGCTCATGAACACCGGGCAGGCAATATGCTTTTGGCCAAGCGATTGAATGAATCAGATCTGCCTGTGGAGGCGGTGGTCCTCAAGGATGTGGGTTATCCGAAGGATGGGTCTGTTTTGGATGATGCATCTACCATTGTTATTTTTTGCACCGGCCATGGAGGGCACGTGCTCAATCCCAAACTCAAGGAATTTGATGCACTGATGAAAAAAGGTAAAGGTGTGGTAATGATTCACTGGGCGACTGAAGCCATCAAAGGCGATCCGGGTAATAAATTCCTCGATTGGATGGGGGGGTTCTGTGACCTCAACTGGTCGGTGAATCCGCATTGGGTTCCTAACTTTAAACCTCAAAAGCATGAAATTTGGAATGGGGTAAAACCCTTTAGTGCGAATGACGAATGGTATTATCATATGCGTTTTGTGAAGGATTTGAAAGGCGTGACACCGATTCTTACGGATTTGCCTCCAGCCAAAACTCTTCGGCGTAAGGATGGTGCGCGTAGTGGGAATCCGGCCGTTCGTAAGGCGGTAGCCAATGGGGAGAGTCAGCATGTGGCCTGGGCTTATGAACGTGCTGATGGCGGACGCGGCTTTGGTTTCACCGGCGGCCACGTGCACATGAATTGGCAGAATGACGACAACCGCAAGTTGATGCTTAATGCCATCCTTTGGACAGCTAAGGTGAAAATTCCCAAGGGCGGCGTGCCTTCCAAAACGCCGACCAAGGAAGAGATGCATTCTAATCTGGACTAGTTTTTGATTGGGTAAATAATGAGATTATCTCTCTGCTTTTTGGTTCTTCTGTTCCCGGTGTCAGTACTGTTTTCGGCTTCCCCTAATATACTTTTCTGTATTTCAGACGATCAATCCTATGCCCACACCGGTGCTAATGGCGATCCGGTGGTCAAGACGCCCGCCTTCGATCGTGTGGCTCGCGAGGGGATACGTTTTACCCGTGCCTTTTGCGATGCCCCGACCTGCGGGCCCTCGCGCAGCGCCATCCTGACCGGTCAACCGATTTGGCGGCTGGAAGAGGCAGGTAATATCCACAGTACCCTGCCTAAAAAGTTTCTTACCTACGCGGAATTACTCAAGGAATCAGGTTACGTTACGGGTTTTACGGGGAAAGGATGGAGTCCGGGGCGATTGGCGGTGGGAGGTCGGGATGCCAACCCTGCTGGGCAGGAGTTTAAGAAGAAGATGCGCAAACCTCCCTTTAGGAGTATGTCTAATAAGGACTACGCATCCAACTTTGAGGATTTTCTGGGCGAGGTAAAAAAGGATCAGCCGTTTTGTTTTTGGCTGGGAACCCATGAGCCACATCGTGGGTTTGAGGCTGGAGCCGGAAAAAGATCAGGCAAGGATCCATCCAGGGTAATCGTTCCTTCAATTTTTCCTGATCATCCTGTCGTGAGGAGCGACATCCTCGATTACTACGTCGAGATCGAGCATTTCGATCAAATGGTCGCCCGCGCCTTGAAGTCCTTGGAAAAAGCGGGGCAACTGGATAACACTATCGTGGTGGTGACCAGCGACCACGGCATGCCTTTTCCCCGTGCCAAAGCGAGCCTTCACGACGATGGCTCGCGTGTGCCGCTGGCCATTCGCTGGCCAAAAGGGGTGATTGGTTCAGGCCGAGTCTATGAAGGTCTTGTTAACCTGAGTGATTTGGCTCCTACTTTTCTTGAGGCGGCCGGTGTGGGGGTGCCTGAAATGATGGTGGCAAAGAGTTTAATGGGCGTGCTAAAGAATAAATCGAATATCAAACGTGAAAATGCGTTTGTTGCGATGGAGCGCCACGATGGGTGCCGCAAAGGCGGCAAGGGCTATCCTTGTCGGGCCGTTCGCACACAGGAATATCTTTATATCCGGAATTTTGAGTCAACCCGGTGGCCTGCGGGTAATCCTGACCGCGAGTTCTGCGCCCGTTACATCCCCTTTGGTGAAGTGGACTCTTCGCCCACCAAGTCTCTTCTGATGGATAACAAGGACAAACCCGGATTCAAGCGGTTCTATGATCTGGCCTTTGCCAAGCGACCGGCTGAGGAGCTGTACCATGTCAGCAACGATCCCGGCCAAATCATCAATCTTGCCGGTAAACCCAAATATTCCCAGATCCAAAAGAAACTGGCAGCCCAATTGCAGGAGCACCTGGTTCGTACTAAGGATCCGCGGGCTCTCGGCCTGAATGCTCCGTGGGATTACTACCCTTATTATGGTGTCCGGCGAAACAAGAATTGGCAGGTTGATCCCAAGCCCTGAACGTTTTGAAGTATCTTCTCCTGCTTTTCTTTTTTTCGATTAACCTGTGGGCTTGTCCCAACGTGTTGTTCATCGCAGTTGATGATTTGCGCGACTGGGTTGGGCATCTGAATTCGATCCCCAAGTGCTCGCTGCAAAAAACTAAACTTGCCAAATGGTTGCCATCAACAAATGGCGAACCCAAAAAGTAGAGAAGATAAATATGAAAAAATCAGTGTTCATAGTTCTATCCACTTTAATAGCTTCCCTGCTCGGGAACTTTGCCTTTGGCGTGGAGCAAAAAACGAAGCCCAACGTCGTCTTCTTTCTGGTTGATGATCTGGGGTGGAGCGATGTGGGCTGCTACGGCAGTGCCTTCCACGAAACGCCAAACATTGATCAGCTGGCCAAGGAGGGGATGCGCTTCGATAACGCCTACGCGACCTGTCATGTCTGTTCACCCAGTCGCGCCAGTATTCTGACCGGGAAATATCCGGCGCGCACCGATTTGACTGAATGGCTACGTGGACGCCCTGAACGGGACTTTGAAAAGCTCCATAGCGCACAAAAACTCATGTCACTGCCCGATGAAGAGATCACCTTGGCGGAGACATTCAAACAACACGGCTACGCCACCGCGAACTACGGCAAGGCGCATTTAAGTAAAGACCCTAAAACCTATGGGTTTGACGAAGCCATTACCGGCTGGGTGCGCTCCTATTACCATCCATTCTCTCCGCAATATGAGAAGACTCTTCCGGCGAAAAAAGGGGACTACTATACCGATAAACTTACTGATGCCGCGCTCGACTTCATCGAGCGAAACAAGGATCGGCCGTTCTTTGTTCATCTCGAGCACTTTGCGGTTCACGATCCGATTCAGGGACGCAAGGATCTGGTTGAAAAATATGAAAAGAAACTTGCCGCCATGCCGCGGAAGAAGGGCCCCAAATATATCCTGGAACCCAATCCTGATGGTCCGGCACTTTCCAAGGATGAGCTTAAGGCGCTTGAAGAAGAAGACGCCCTGAATCTTCACCAGGACAAACGCGTGTGGTGGGTGAAGCAAAAGCAGGATAACGTTGAGTTCGCCGGCATGCTTGAAGCCACCGATGAAAGTCTGGGTAGAATCAGGGCCAAGCTTAATGAACTCGGATTGGCGGAAAACACTATCGTCATCTTCACGGGCGACAACGGCGGCATGTCCGCATCGAACCAGTATCGGGGGGTTCATCATCCGCAAAAGACGCTTAACAGCCGCTTTGCTTCATCCAATCTTCCTTTGCGAGGCGCCAAGGGCTGGAACTATGAAGGCGGTATTCGCGTGCCTTTGGTTGTCCATTGGCCGGGGCAAATCAAGATTAACAGCACCTCGCACGCGGTGGTTACCGGAACTGATTATTATCCAACCCTACTGGAAATGATGGGTTTACCCGCAAAGCCCAAACAGCATGTGGACGGTAAGAGCTTCGTGCCTGCCCTCAAAGGTAAGGCGCATGATCGTGGGGCGATCTACTGGCACTTTCCTCATTACAGCAACCACGGATACCAGAGTCCCGGTGGCGCGATCCGTTTGGGTAATCACAAGCTCCTGGAATATTACGAAAATGGATCCGTTCAGCTCTTCGATCTGGAAAATGATCTCGGCGAACAGAACGATCTTTCTAAAGCGAAGCCGGAGATCACGAAGAAGCTCTTGAAAATGCTGCACGACTGGCGCAGGGAAGTAGACGCCAAAATGCCGCAAGTGAAGACGGCTACTTCCAGAAATCCTAACACTCCTCCCACTGCGGGCACGACGTTGCCTGCCGACGTGGCGTCCTTTGCCCCCGGTTGGAAGGTTCGCGACTGGGGCGGTCCGGCAATGAAGCCCGGGTTACGCAACAAGTGGGATGGACGCAATAAAGTGCTACTGACGCACCCACGCAGTAAAACCGTTCCCTGTGTGCTTTTTCGGAAGTTCGATGTGCCGGCGGGAAAGAAAACCACCCTTGAGTTGGAAATCACCAATAACCCAAAAGGTAACTGGAAGCTGGTGGTCTTGATCAACGACAAGGAAGCGTTGAGTAAGGACATTGAAGAAACGAAGTGGCAGCAGGTTCAAATCGATCTGAGCCAATACGCTGGCAAGACGGTCACCATCGAGCTGGAGAACCGGGCGACAGGGTGGTCCCACGAAGCTGCCTACTGGAGCCGCATTAAAATCGTCCACCTGCACAGATAACAGCTCGATCCCGCCGATAATTTGCACCCACTAAAAATTCATCCCCCATCACCTATGATCAATCGAATCCTCACCCTCTTGTTTGTCCTTTCCCTGAGCCCCTTTTCGGGAGCGGCGGCGAAAACACCCAATATTCTTTTCGCTTTCGCCGACGACTGGGGAAGGCAGGCTTCCATCTATGCCAAGATTGAGGGAGCGGGAGGCATCAGTGATGTGGTCAAGACACCGAATTTCGACAAACTGGCAGGAGAGGGGGTTCTTTTCACCAACGCTTCCGTCAATGCCCCATCCTGTACACCGTGCCGGAGTGCCTTGCTTTCGGGCAGGAATTTCTGGGAGACGGGCAGGGGAGCCATTCTCCAAGGGGCCGTCTGGGACGAGAAAATCCCGACTTGGCCACTGCTTCTTAAGGATTCCGGATACCATATCGGGAAGACTTACAAGGTCTGGTCTCCCGGCACGCCCAAAGACGCTGGTTACGGCGGGAGGACTCATTCCTTTGAGAAAGCGGGCAGGAATTTCAGAGTGTTTTCTCAACATGTTTCGAACAGGATGTCCAAGGGAGTGACGATGGAGAAGGCGAAGGAGGAGCTTTACCTGGAAGCGCGTCAAAACTTCAATTCGTTCCTCGATAAGCGCAAGAAGGGTCAGCCCTTCGCCTATTGGTTTGGCCCGACCAACGTTCACCGCAAATGGATCAAGGGGTCGGGCAAGAAGCTTTGGGGTATCGATCCCGATGACCTCAAAGGTAAGATGCCCGCGTTCCTGCCCGACGTCCACGAAGTGCGGCAGGACTTGGCCGATTATTTCGGTGAGATCGCCGCCTTCGACGCCGGACTGGGGATCTTGATCGAGGAATTGAAGAAGTTAGGCGAATACGAGAACACGATCATCGTGGTGAGTGGCGATCATGGAGCTCCGGGTTTTCCTCACGGGAAATGCAACCTTTATGATTTCGGTACCCGGGTGTGCCTGACAATTGCCGGACCGGGAGTGAAGGGCGGACGCGTGGTGCATGATTTCGTCGGCTTGCCCGACTTGGCTCCCACCTTTCTGGAGGCGGGCAAGGTCGATGTGCCCAAGGGAATGTCCGCCCGCAGTCTGTGGAAGGTGTTGAAGTCGAACAAAGAAGGCTGGCTGGACCCATCCCGAGATGCCGTTTTCACCGGGCGGGAAAGGCATGTTTACACTGCCCGTCCCGGTTACCTGCCTTATCCGCAACGAGCCATCCGAACCAGGGACTTCCAGTTCGTGATCAACTTCCGGCCCGATCGTTGGCCCCTCGGGGATCCTTACCTGCTCGATACTCCCAAGGAACCGGACTTTGCCCTCCTGGAAAGCCAAACCCCCGTCACCTTGGCCGACGAGGACGCGGGACCGACCAAGGCATGGATCGTCACCAACCGCAGGGATCCAAAGGTGAAGCCTTTCTTCGATCGTGCCTATGGCAAACGTCCACGGGAGGAGCTCTTCGACATGAGAAAGGATCCGGACCAAATGAAGAACGTCGCAAGTGATCCCGCCTACACCGGGACCGTGAAGAAGCTTCGGACCCGTTTAATGAACCATTTGCGCGAAACCAACGATCCACGCCTGGTGGATAACGGCAAGTTCTTCGAGACGCCTCCCATGGCCGGCCCGTAGTGTGATGGTTTCTGAGCCCTTTGCTTTGAAGCAGTACATCGCCGGACTCAAGGCGCGTGATGTAGAAATGATTGGCTCATCTCTTTCTAGTGAAGTGCAGTTTATTACCCCGGTTAAGACAATGGATAAACCCATGGTTCTGGACTTTCTGTCTGCACTCTATCGTGGGTTTCCTGATTGGCATTACGATCATGATACACCTGAACAGCTTGAGGATGATTCGTTTGCCGTATTCTGGCGGCAGGGCGGCACACATACAGGCACGTTGTCTTTTCCCGGTTTTGAGCCAGTCGAGGCAACAGGTAAATCGGTCAATATCCCACCCCACCATTTCTTCTACCGCGTGGGTAAAACCGGCCTGACTGAAATTCGTCCCGACCCCGTTCCCGGCGGAGCACCTCGTGGTATTTTTGAACAGATCGGAGTGGAGTTGCCACCTGTCTAACTTTCGGGCAGGCTTTTGGCCGTGATCCGTTTCATTTTGATTCTTTGTCTGGCCGTAGTTTCAGTTCGTGCGACTGATAAGCCCAATATCATTTTCTTCATGGCTGATGATATGGGCATGGGTGATACCAGTGCCTTTCAGGATTTTACCGGTAACGCTGATACCGTGCAGTTACACACTCCGCAGATGGAACGGTTGGCACGGATGGGCGTGCGGTTTACTGATGCCCATACTCCCTCCTCACGTTGTACCCCCACTCGTTACGGGCTGCTCACCGGGCGTTATCCGTGGCGCAGCCGAATGAAATGGTGGGTGCTTTTTGGGGCTCAAGGCGATCCGATGATTGAATCGGATCGGCCAACCATTGCAACGATGTTACGTGATTCAGACTATGGGACCGGTATGGTGGGTAAATGGCATGTGGGTTTGCGTTACCGGCAGAGTAACGGAAAGCCGGCTGCCGGATGGACCGATGCCGATCTCACTAAACCTCTGCATACGACTCCTTTGGATCATGGGTTTGATTTTGCACGGTTTACCTCCCGTTCCCACGGGACCTCAGGTCCGGGTGCGGCCCACAGGAATCCGGCCAAGCGCAACAATCCAAATCAATCAGTGGGCCCCGGTCATATTCATGGGCGCGTGGCTATTGGGGCTACGAAGGCAGGTAAACAGCTTGTTACGGAAGGTGGTAAAGCCTACATACTCACGTTACTTGGTAGTCGGCACTCCGATCATGCATTAGAGTTTTTGAACGGGCATGTGACCGGTGAGGGGTCGAAAAAACGTCCATTCTTTCTGTATTATCCTGCCAACTCTAATCACGGTCCTTATACGCCTGACAAAACAATTGGGGGTGAACCAGTAGCTGGGGCTGCACGCACAAAGGCCGGTAATCCGATGGATGCACGGCATGATTACATTTATGAAAACGATGCTGCGCTGGGGCGTTTGATTGATTGGCTGAAAGCCACCCCGGACCCGCGGCGTGCTGGTCGGAATCTCATTGAGAATACACTCGTTATTTTCACCAGTGACAATGGCGCGGAGAAAAACAGCGACATTGCCACCGGCCCGTTTCGCAGTCACAAGGGCAGTTGCTATGAGGGGGGGCATCGGGTTCCGTTCATTGCGGCGTGGCCGGCCGGCGGTGTGGGCGACGGTCGAACCGATACACCTGGGCAATCAAATGATGCGATTATTGGCCTCACAGACATGTATGCTACTTTTGCCGAGATGGCCGGGGTCGAGTTGCCGAATTTGGCAACAGGCGGCAAGGGCGCGGAGGACAGCGTGAGTGTGCTGCCGGCCTTGCGGGGGCAAGCTCTTCGGAATCGGCCGCCGCTGTTTTTCAACGATCACAAGGAAGCGAAGTCTGACCCCGCAGCCGCGGCCATACGGGTGGAGAATTGGAAGCTGTTTTTTGATGCCAGTCTGTTGCGCGAAGGTACAGCGCAGCCGGTGGAGTTCTTCGATCTGGCTGCGGATCCGAGAGAGGAACGTAACCTTATAGAAGATCCCAAGCATCAGGACCTGATTCGTAAACTGACTCTGACCGCCTTGCAGTATCGCCGCGTGTCTACTCGTTTGGCGGAAGTGGCACCGGTACGAGCGACATTTGATTGGCGTTCGAAAGTGAACGGGCCCGCCGGGACTCTCGCCAAGGCGTTTAATAAGGCTGCGGCGCGCAGCAAAACGCAGATTGATGAAGGCACGGGTCTGCGCCTGACGTTAGCTGGGGAAGGTGGCGGAAAATTTTCCACCAATTTTCGCGGGCTTGGGCTGAGCGCCGGTAAGGTGTTGCGGGTGGATAATGGCGAGGCGTTGCGGGTTCAATTTGATCGCGACGTAATCGTGGAATCGGTTGCCATCGTCGCCGGCCAAGATGGCGTATGCGGTGGGTCTTATCAGATTGGTAACGGTGCGTCGTTAGCGATTTACTGTGTGGACGGTGATAACGATGCCAAAACTCAGCATGGTGTGATTAGTGATATTGGCGTACTACTCAAGGGCGAGGTGCTTCGGCTGGACAGTAAGCCGCACTTTGGCGTGGAGGTTCCCGGTCAATGGCGTCTTGGGGCTATTACGGTAAGAATTTTGAACTAAACATCGGTTACACTAATGAACGTACATTCTAAAATAATTTGGAGTCTTGTTTTTACGGTTTTGCTATGGATGACGCCGTTAACGGCTGCTCAGAAGCCAAACGTTTTACTGCTGCTGGTGGATGATCTGAAACCCGCGATGGGGTGTTACGGCGACCGACACGCAATTACCCCGGCTATGGACGATTTGGCAAAACGCGGGATGCGGTTTGATTTGGCCTACTGCAATCAGGCGGTATGTGCGCCCTCGCGATTCACCTTGATGCTTGGTTCACACTCTACTTCAACTGGACTCTATGGGCTGGGCAGTCAATTACGTCAGATTTTGCCTGATGCAGTGACCATGCCACAGTATTTTGCAAAACACGGTTACCGTACCGAGTCATTGGGTAAGGTGTTTCATATTGGCCATGGTAATCTTGGTGACCCCAAGTCCTTCAGTATTCCTCATTTTCATGACAAGGTAATTGAGTACCTTGATCCTGAGAGCACTGACGGAGGAAAGCTCACTCGCGAGGAGGCTTTATTTACCAACCAGAAGCTGGGGGCCATTCGTTCATTGCCTCGAGGAGCGGCGTTTGAGGCGCCGGTGGCCAAGGACGAGGATTATGCTGATGGTCGAGTAGCAACTGAAACCATCCGCCGTTTACGCTCTGCAAAGGAGCGGCGAGAGCAGGATGGCACTCCCTTTTTTATTACAGCTGGTTTTGTGCGCCCCCATTTGCCTTTTTCTGCGCCCAAAAAATACTGGGACATGTTTGATCCAGCGAAGTTGCCGATGCCCAGAATAAAGACCTTTCCCCAGGATGCACCTCCGGTGGCTTTGAAGCGCGCCGGGGAAATTTCAGCTTACAAGCCGGTGCCGGTTGATGGCCAGGTGGATGAGGCGCTCACGCGCGAACTCATTCATGGGTATTACGCGAGTACAGCCTATGTGGATGTGCAGATTGGCAGGGTAACTGGGGCACTTAAAAAATTGGGATTGGAGGATAACACGATTGTGGTTCTGTGGGGCGATCACGGATGGCATCTGGGTGACTTGAGTATCTGGACCAAGCATACCAACTACGAACAGGCCAACCGTATTCCAATTTTAATTGCCGCACCGGGCGTGGCCAAGGCAGGCAACGTCACCCGACAATTGGCTGAGACGGTGGATATATATCCCACGGTTGTGGAACTGGCTGGGTTGCCTGCACCCAAGGGGCCTCAGTCCATGGATGGTAAAAGCCTGGTGCCGGTTTTGAAGAACCCGAAGGCACGGGTGCGCGATCACGCCTTCCATGCCTATCCGCGCCGACGCTTGGGTCGGGCGATTCGTACTGAACGCTACCGGCTGGTGGAATGGCGTAACCCCGGCGAACCGATCAGTAAGGCGGAGTACGAGTTATATGATTACTCCAAAGGACAGGTGGAAACGGTAAATTTGGCCAAACAAAAAACTGCACTGGTGAAGCAATTAGCGGCTACGCTTGCGGAATACCCGGAGCCCGTGTCGCGCGGTGGTCGGAAACCCAAAAAGAACAAGTGAGATGCCTGCTGTTGAGAAGTTATGCCTCTAGTGAAAAAAGGTTCTCGTTTATATTTTTTTGAGAAGTAGTTGTTGTAGTGTTGATCAGTATTACCATCCCTGCCTTCAATGAGGAAAAGTTGCTGCCTTCCACTCTGGCGGCCGTAGCCGAGGCCGGCGTGGCCTTCACTGATCGTGGTTGGGAGATGGAGGTGGTGGTGTGCGACAATAACTCCAGCGATGCCACCACCAAGATTGCCGAGTCAGCCGGAGCTCGGGTGGTTTTCGAAAAGCACAACCAGATTTCACGGGCACGCAATGCTGCGGGCAATGTTGCCAGAGGAGAATGGATTATTTTTGTTGATGCCGATTCAGAGCCAAGCAAGGCACTCTTTGAAGCTACGGCAGTAGCGATGGGAAAAAAGGAAATTGTTGGCGGAGGTGCCATGGTTCAGTTTGTCGGGAGTCAGGCACCTTTTCTGTTTGTCGTCGCTGAAAGAATCTGGAATAGGGTTAGCCGGATAATGAGTTGGCCTGCAGGTTCTTATATTTTTTGTCGGGCAGAGGATTTTCATAAGCTAAAGGGGTTTTCAGAAAAACTGTATGCCTCTGAGGAAATAGATTTTGGCAGGCGACTCAAGAAGCTTGGGAAGAGCCGGCAGCAACACTTAAAAATTTTAACTGAAACTCCTGTTTCTACATCTGATAGGAAAGCTTACTGCACTTCGATGGGTGAAATCTTTAAGTTCTGTTTCTTATGGGTGTTTACCGCCGGACGATCCCTTCGAAAGGCAGAAAACTGTGGTTATTGGTATGACGACCAACGCCGTTAACCCTAAAGGTTCTATTGATTCACATTTTTCCTTAATTGATCCCGGGGAAATTTTCGTCTAATTGTTAACAATTCGAGTATTGACACTCTGCTGGGCTGGAGGTTTTCTTCGTTCATGTCCATTACTGAAAAGCCAATTCGTTCCATGCGTGAACAGATTTGCGATGCGGTTCGGGCTGAGGTTTTTTCCGGTGAAATGACCAATGATCAGCCGGTGCGCGAGCAGCCGTTGGCCGAGCGGTTCGGGGTTAGTCGTGGTTCAGTTCGCGATGCCCTTCTGCAGCTGTCGCAGGAGGGGGTATTGGTTTACAGCCCTAACCGGGGGGTGCGCGTGAGTTCCCCGCCCAGCGACGCTGAGTTCAGGTTGTACGCGAAGTTGCGCAAGGAGATTGAAGGGCACTGTCTGGATATCTGCATGGATCAATTGACCGAGGAGGATGATCGTAATCTGACGAACCTCCTGGCCACTCTGGAAGATGCTTGCCGGCGCGCGGACCTGAGTGCGATTACCGAAACCGACCTGGCAATGCACCGCTACTGGGTCAGCCGCGCTTCAAGGGAAATGGAATCGGTTTGGCTTGGCATTACCGTGCGGATGCTGATCGTCTATACGTTGTTGGAGGATTACATGCAATGTTATCAAGAGCACGCCGCCATTGTTGAAGCCATCGTCCGTCGGGATCTCAAGGGCGCGAAACGTGCAATGAACGAAAATATTAGATACAAGTGAACCGGTTGATTGCAATTATCCTGTTGATGGGACTTGGCTTCCAAACAGCCATGGCTGCGGAGAAAGTGGCTGCTGATGTGCTCTTTGCGCGAAAGGTGCTGCCGCTTTTCAAGGCCAAGTGTCTGGCCTGTCATGGTGAGGATCCAAAGAAGAAACTGAAGGGAGACTTCGATATGCGTAGCCGCGTCGGTCTACTCAAGGGCGGTGAAAGCGAGGAGTCCTCGATTGTCCCGGGTAAACCCCTGCAAAGTTCGCTATATTTGGCCTCCACGCGTGCGCATGAGGATGACTGGGAGCCGATGCCGCCCAAGGAGAATGACAAGCTTAGCGCGGAGCAGATGGCGTACATCAAGGATTGGATTGTCGGGGGTGCACCTTGGCCAGATGAAAAACGCATGACAGCAATTCTTAAGGAAGCTGATCCATGGGGGGAGGCTGAAGGTGTTTTGGTTAAAACCAGTGGTGGCCTGAACAGGGAATGGACCAATCGCAAGTACGCACCAAAGGACCTCTGGGCGTATCAGCCAGTTAAGCGGCCGAAGCTGCCGATCCCGACGGTTAATCCCATCGACGCCTTCATTGGCGAGCAATTACCCAAGGGGTTAAAATCGGCGCCGTTGGCGGACCACTTGACGCTCATTCGCCGCGCGACATTTGATCTCACCGGTCTGCCGCCGACTCCGGAGGAGATTGATAACTTCATCAAGGATCAGAAACCCGGCGCTTATGGGCGACTCCTCAATCGCTTGTTGGCTTCAACCCATTACGGCGAGCAGTGGGGACGGCATTGGCTCGATGTGGTGCGCTACGCGGACAGCGGAGGTTTCGCCAATGACTTCGAACGGCCAAACGCCTGGCGCTATCGTGACTATGTCATTCGCGCCTTTAATTCTGATAAGCCGTACGACCAGTTTGTCCACGAGCAGATTGCGGGCGATGAATTGGATGCAAAAAGAGTGGAGAACCTTATCGCGGTGGGCTTCCTGCGCATGGGGCCCTGGGAACAGACAGGCATGTCGGTGGCGGCGGTGACGCGGCAGTTTTTTCTGGATGATGTGACCGACTCGGTTGGACAGGTGTTTCTTGGCCACGCATTGCAGTGCGCCCGTTGTCATGATCACAAGTTTGATCCGCTGCCGACACGTGACTATTATTCCATGCAGGCCGTGTTTGCGAACACACAATTCGCCGAGGTGAATGCGGCATTCCAGCTGGACGAGAATAAGGATGGCTTTGAGGCTCATAAAAAATATCACCAACTTCGGGATAACGAAAACAAGCGGATGCTGGGGGGGCTGCCAAAGGAGCGGGTGAGCCCCAATGACTTTGGCCGTGAACGCCTCGGGCGCAAGTGGAGCAAGCTTTTCAGTTGGGGGCATGACCGTTACCGGCCCATTGCGTTCACGGTTTACAACGGCAAGCCGCGCGCCCAGAAGAACGTCTCTTCAAGGCAATTTAAGCCAAAGGTAAATCCAGACGCTCGAATGGTGCCCGAAAAGACATCCATTCTGACAGGGGGTGACTTGTTTTCACCGGCTGATCCAGTCGAGCCGGATGCGTTAAGTGTTGTGGGCCTTAAGGCTGATATTCCCAAGGAAGTGAACGGGCGCCGCACCGCCTTGGCCAAGTGGATAACGCATAAGGACAATCCATTAACGGCCCGGGTGATGGTTAATCGTGTTTGGCAGTATCACTTTGGGCGCGGCCTGGCGGGTAGCCCGAACAACTTCGGAGCCACCGGGAAGAAACCGACGCATCCGGACCTGCTCGATTGGCTGGCTTCCGAATTCATGGCCAAGGGCTGGTCGGTGAAAGAACTGCACCGGCTCATTATGACATCCGAGACATATCGTCGGGTCAGCACGCATCCGGATGCCGACCAGTTGGCCAAGCTGGATTCTGAAGGCAACAGTTATGCCGTATTCTGGCCGCGCCGCCTGGCTGCTGAGGAATTGCGTGATGCGATGCTGGCGGTGACGGGCGAATTGAATCGAAAACCCGGCGGCATTCCGGCTCGTCCGGACATGAACCTGGAAGCGGCACTTCAACCGCGGATGATCATGGGCACCTTCGCCCCGAGCTATGTTCCCAATACAAAACCGGCGCAGCGTAATCGTCGGTCGGTTTACGCCCTGAAGCTACGCGGCCAACGCGATCCGTTCATGACCACCTTTAATCAGCCCGGCCCGGATAAATCCTGTGAATTGCGCGACAGCTCCAATGTGACACCGCAGGTGTTCACGCTCTTCAACAGCGAGGAATCCGCCGACCGCGCCCTGGCATTTGCGGCGCGGGTACTCAAGGAAACCGAGGGCGATGGCCAAGCGATACGCCGGGCGTTCCGGCTTGCCTTCGGTCGTGTGCCGAACAAGGCTGAGGTTGATGATGCCCTACAACTTTGGAAGGAAACAACCCAAGAGCAAGCTAAGCGCAAACCTAAAGCCCGCACTTATCCGACCGAGGTGATTCGTTCGGCAAACGAGGAGAATACCGGCCAAACATTTACCTTTGTGGAGAAACTTTTTGAGTATCAGGATTACCAGCCGGATCTTCAACCGCATCAAGTTGATGCACGAACACGCGGTTTCGCTGACCTGTGCTTGGCTTTGTTCAATGCAAATGAATTTTTGTATGTCTATTAGGAAATTGAAAACCCTACTCACAGTTTTGTTTTGTTTGTGTGTGCCCTTGATTGGGGCCAGTAAGAATAAGCCAAACATCATCTTCATCTTTATCGATGATCAGGGGTACTACGATCTGGGTTGTTATGGTGCTGGCGAAATCAAGACACCACGGATTGATGCGATGGCAAAGGCGGGAACGCGTTTTACTGATTACTATGCGGCGGCGCCAATTTGTAGCCCCTCACGCGCAGGTTTGCTCACCGGGTGTTACCCGCGCCGGGTGGGCAACCATATTTGGGTGCATCGCGCTGATTCGCGCTCTGGCATTAATCCGGGTGAATTAACAATTGCCGAACTGCTGAAGACGGGTGGCTACGCCACCGCCTGCATCGGCAAATGGCATCTTGGATTTCAGAAGCCATTCCTGCCACGCAATCAGGGCTTCGATCATTATTTCGGGCTGCTGCACAATCTTGACCCGGTTGAGATTCTCTATTTCAAGGACAAGGGAGGCGTGCCCCTGATGCGAAATGGCAAGGTGGTTAAACGCCCGCCTGATCCGGCTGAACTGACGAAGCTCTATACTGATGAGGCCATTGGATTTATCGAGAAGAACAAAAAAGGCCCGTTCTTTCTCTACCTGCCCCACACCATGCTCCACAACCCGCTGGGTGTGAGTGA
>MPLU02079660.1_pt1 | contig 23674 bp, 30 predicted proteins | sample 1617381 | NCBI WGS metagenome assembly MPLU02 (sample SAMN05944801, study PRJNA350692) | marine metagenome | biome: marine; feature: ODZ; material: water; isolation source: 90 m water sample filtered on 0.2 um supor filter | place: Pacific Ocean | collected 2012-04-08 | depth 90m m
CCAAAATTGAGACTCTGCTAATGGCGGACTTGGATTAGAATAAAGTACTTCAAAGAGTCTCCCCTTTATGCCCCAGCTGTTGAAGTAAGTCCTTCTCTTGCGAAGGGTTCATATTTGATGGGGTAGCATTAGGTGATTGATCACGATTAGGAGCACTAAATAGATGTATGCGGCTTTGGTAATATCCAAAATATCGACCAATCATTTATAAACTTCTTCAGCCGAGACACTCAATACTTATGGCAGGGAGTCGATTTCTCCTATTGCTGTAAATAAATAGAAGTTGATTAAATAATTTTTTTAAGGCCATAGGGTCATTGATAACTACCCTTTGACATGAGCCTCTCTACTGAAGTCAGGATGCACACCTTGCTGCAGCATGAGCATGGCAATTACGAGCTAAAGATTGAAACGGCCGCTGGCATTTTCAGGATTGATCTCAAACCCGAAGACCTCCGCCTTTGGAAAGAGACACTCCTGAGTTACTCCAAACCCTGTAACCTCCTACTTGCTTGCGAGAGTAACCAGGGGGAATTGAGCGAAACCCAATTGACATGGGTTGTTGGCTCAGCCATCCGAGCAACTCAAATCTCCAGCCCAAATCAGCTAGTAAAATTGCTTGAGGTGCTTGGCATTAAAACCGAGTTGGCTGAGCTGGCTAGAGAACATTGCCCAGGTGTTGGCGAGCAGATCACCTTGGCCTTCTATCTAGAAAGGCATGGATGGTTCACGGCTTCACCAGTGCTCACTACTGCACAAGCCCAATCGATACGAGGCATGAGCCTACATAGCTGACGCCTGCAAATAAATCAAGCGTTGAGATTCCCTGCGGGATTCTGGAAGATCAACTAACTATTTATTGGCAATAATGCCGCCTCTTTGCTGACAATATTTAAATGTTCTAGTTCCTCTCCCTCTAATGGGGTGCTGCTCACTGCTTCATTAGCATGCTTTACTTAACTACTGTCTTGCGCGAACCATCCAGCTCCTAATAGGTCTACAGCCTGATCTTTCAATCACCATCTAGCTTTATGCCTCTATTTCGCCCATCTTCAAGTGACCAACCGGGCGATCAGTCTGCCCGCACTCCTTCAGGGAAGGAAATACCGATGGCGATGTCAATGATGGTTGATTCGATGGTGCGCATGATTCAAAAAGCCAGCAACGATCAACCAACTATTGAAAGCGACGAATTAGGCGCAAATCTTGATGAACATTGAGCAGTTTGTTGCTCAAAGCGAAGGTACATGGCGATCAATGCGAAGTGGCCATTCACTAGCCTTTCAACAATTCGAGGAAGTATTGAGTGAGATATGCATTAAGAAGATCACTGCAAAAGAGCCGGAAGTTATCCAGCTGCTGAAGTCCAGCGCACAACAAAACTGTGTTCCCGTATCGCCTTTCAGAATGGAATGGCAAGCAGAAAGTGACTGGGAGAGTGAAGACCCGTCAGCAGTCTCATCAGGTTGCTGTCTATTAGTTCCTATCCCAGCATCGATAGAAAAGGGTTTGATGTTAAGGAGTTTGGGATATGCAGAGCCAGAAGAGGCCATCTCAAATTATCAATTCCTATCCGACGGTACTTTTGTTATGAGCACCAAATACGGACAGTCCTTAGCTGAAGAGAGAATTTGGTTTGTCTCTAAGCATGTTCGTTGTCGCGCCTCTGTTATCCGAACATCAGAAGGATCAGGTGTGCTGCAGACATCTTTTGCTTCAGAAGTGCGACAGCTTGGTGAGTGAAATAATAAAGAACAAGATGGATAAGAGCTCATATTTGCGTTTCGCTAAGACACTTGCTAGTCACTACAGCAATGAAGCGCAAGCACAAGAAGATCCCGTCAATTTTGCTCGTATTAACATCTACTTTCAACCACTACTTTGGGATGTTTTTAAAGCTCCTGGCTATTATTCTGAACAAAGCTATGACTATGACCCTTGGCGCCCTTATCGTCAGGGTGTTCACAAATTGCGGACAAGCGAAGAAGTTTTTGTAGTTGAGAATTATGGATTGCCCGAACCTATCCGTATTGCTGGTGCAGGTTTCCAGCCTGACCTGCTCAAGAACCTCTGTGCTGATACTTTATTGCCGAGATATGGCTGTGCTATGCATTTCAGGGAAATAAAGCCAGGCCATTATCGAGGCCAAGTTGAGCCTGGTAATCGCTGCTTAATTCCGCGAGACGGCAGAATGACTTATCTAGTTAGTGAGGTGGAGATTAACCAGCAGATATGGGTTAGTCGTGATAGCGGTTTTGATCCAGAAACAAATCAACAACGCTGGGGATCAGAGCATGGACCACTTCGCTTCAAACGTGTTGCTGATTTAGGTAGTAATCTCGACGAGAACTGGTTGCAATCTGCGTCAACATAAATAAATACCGCAAAGGCTTGATGGTGTGAGATGAAGTGATAGTAGAGCATGCATCAATATAGCTGAGATAATTCCGCCTGAATAGTTTCCATAAATAAGCCATTAGTAATTAGAGATGTTTAGTTTGCTAGGCCAGTGCTATTAAGATGTTTCTTCTCCAGTCGTTTGGCTTTGATGCGAACGAAGCGTTGAGGATCATCTTTAAGATTGGTGATCTTAACGGCATGCCTATCCCAATTTCTGGCATTTATAAAAGGCTCAAAAGCCTGCAATGCCGCATAGCGGCAAGCCCAGTAGGGAGTCTTCTCTAGATCTAACCATTCATTCATATATGAACAGCCAAGTTCGGGGTTGTATTGCATCAGGGTGAGGATTGCCGCTGGTTTGAATTTAATAAAGTCAGGCCAGCGATTATCAAGAGCCAAGAGAATGAAATCTTGGATTTTTTGTTGTGCTTCCACTGGCCAAACCGTTAAGTATCTAAATAGAATGATGAAAAAATAGATAGCCCCATAATCTTTCTTGGCACGCTCCCAGCTTTGTGACAACACAGGCCATAACTCTTCTGGATTGCGACTACGTAAGGACTGAACAGCAAGATAACAACGGCTGAAATCTGTGCTGAATAGTTCTTCAATTAGGAAGTTATCAGTGGGAGATTCTTTATGACGATAAATAAGTGTAAGATTATCAGGATCATCAGCTATCAGCCCATCCAAAATGACTAACAGGTCACAACTATTCCGCTTATCCGTCTTTTTAGGCCAAAGAGCATTTAACGCCCGCATGCGAAAAGTCGGGCTAACGGGTGATCTCAAGGCGGCCTTTAATAGTTCAAAGTCGCCGGCATTGATCACATCTTGAATCGCAAGATGACGATTAATCTGATTAGGAAGGGTTAGATGCGCCTCAAGTTCAGCCAAACGTTGCCGTTGCCCGCAAAGCTTAAATACTGCTGCCATGGCAGCGCCACTAACCCCAGGCGAAGCATCATCCTGCAAGCGCTCGATACTTGGTAGCGCTGAAACCACACCCAGGCTGGTTAGGCTCTGAATTAACACGCGTCGATGCTGATTTGGGTCTTCCAGCAAGGAAGTCATGACTTGATGCAGGCTCGGATCCTGACAATCAAGCTCTTGTAACGCCCAGGCTGAAGTTTCAACTAGGTAAGGATCACTGCTGCTCAGACAGCTACCAATGGCGGGGATTGCCTCGACGCAGCGAAGACGGGCTAAGCCCTCAATAGCCTTTTTGCGAGCAATTACAACAGGCTGCTCATTGGAAGTCGACTCAACTAAGTACAAAAGGGCCTGCTCAGTTACAGCCCCTGGAAATTTGCCAAGATGAAAAGCGGCCTTGTAGTAGTCGCTTGCCAATGCCAATTCGCTGATAGGGGTTGCAAGAATCTTCAGAGCTTCTTCTTGGCTAAGAAAGGGAAGGTTGTCAAATGGGCTCTTTAGCTCATTCACTAGATCGGAGCATGGACGAGAATTACAGCCGACTAATAGACCAAGATGTCACTTTGGGATGCTGTAATAACCTATCGGACATCTTTTAAGAAGTATGAGATTCACCTCTGCACCAATGCTATGGAGAAGGCAATAATAAGATCTGGGTACTAGATGATTTTGCAGGATAGAAATCAACCGCTAAATCGAAGCCAAAGGCATTGACACAGAATTCCCCCTTGAGCATTAGTACTGACGAAACGTTGCTGAACGAAGACGAAGCCGCTGAGCTAGCGAAGGAGCTGAAGGCTCAGTTAAAGGCTGGAAACGCACCGAAAGGCGATGCTAGGCATATCCAGCTCATGGTGGCAGGGCTTGGCGATCGTCGAGGCCTATTACGACGTACCTTTGCAGAAAGTCTCGGAATAGTAGGTAAAGCTGCAGTGCCAGCACTTCGCGAGGCTCTAAATCAGCATTCAAGTGCCACGGTGAGGCGCGCCGCCGCCAAGACTCTCAAATTAGTAGGTGATCCAAGTACCTTGCCGGATCTGCTTGCGGCTCTTCTCAATGATCCAGATCCTGTTGTTCAAGGATCAGCGGCAGGGGCCATGGCAATTTTCGGTGCAGATGCAGTTGACCTCTTGCTGGAGGTGCTAATAAATCCTAAAAGCACAGCGATGCAATGTGGATTCGCTCGCTGGGGGGTGGCTTTTGTTGGAGCCCAAGCCCCTGATGCCCTTCGCAATGCAGCCCAATCCGAACATGCAGAAATTAGGGCTGCCGCAATTGCTGGCCTGGGAGAACAAATACAGGCCTTGGAGGATGAAGATGCTCGGAGGCTCCTATTGGGAGCTTTAGATGACCCTGCTAGCGATGTTCGCGCTGAAGCAACCACCTTGCTTGGCAAGTTGCACGACCCTTCATGGGCACAACCAATGTTGTTGGCCAGGCTTGAAGATCAGCATCCTCAAATACGTAAGAATGCAGCGCTTTCTCTAATGAAACTACAAGCAACTGAAGCACTTGGTGAGTTGCGTAGGAGGAAATCAATGGAGAAAGATCAAGGTGTAATCACGATTTTGCAGTTAGCTATAGATCAGCTAGTTGTAGATGATTAAAGATGCGATCGCGGCATCGCCTCGTTAATAGCTTCGCATCAGTTTGCTTGTGTTGCGTTGCTCAAATGTATTGAGAGCCTCAATCACACTTCCACGCACAAGCTCATCAACTGAGGAGTCTGCCTCAAGCTCTTTCAAGCAAGCCTTGGCGGCGGGATCCTCAACTCCCCCAAGGGCAGTGACTGCTGCTGCGACCAGCAAAATATTTTTACTTTTGCAGCTCTGCAAAAGAAGTGGGAGTCCTTGCTTGCCTAGTAGAGGAAGAAGCGGAACTGCGCTAAGTATTAACTCAGAGGTATCACCCTGTAAAGCTAATTTGACCACCTCAATAGCATCCTTTGGAAAGGGTTCGCCAGGGAACCTGACCGCTACTTGCACAAAAGCTTTTAGACAACCAGCGCGAACGATTATGTTTTCATTGGTATTAAAAATCTGCACCAATGGATGCAGTGAACGCATGCCAAAAACACCAAGGGCTTTTACTGATGCTTTTCTAATTAGTATGTCAGATTGATCTAAATTGGCTAGCAATCTAAGCATTGACTGCTCAGGCCAGTAGTGAGCCATCTCCAAAGAAGCTTCTTCCCTGATTTGGGGATTAGGATGGGCCAAATCATTAAATAGATCCTCTAAATTAGGCTTGCCAACTTCGGCTTTGCTCATTCATTCGTGCTTAGATAATCTCAAGCTCCCGGTGATCAGGATACTTCAGAAGAGTTAGCAGTAGGCCATCAAATCAAATGAAGCCCTGCTGCTTGCTGATAGATAACATCAACATAAAGGCAGATTATCGCCTAAGAACTCCTGAAGAAAGCTGAGTCGCAACCAAGCTCACGATAGAGCATTTATCAGGTAGTCAATTAGTGCCTTGAACTCGTCGGCAGCTTTTTGATCCATGTCGCGAGGAACACATACACGATTACGGATATGGACGAAAGCCTCAATGTAGGCAGTGGTGGGAATGCCCAGAGTGCGAAACACTTCGCGCATACCAGCAATGCCCCACTCATCAAGAGGGCCAGTGCCACCCACTACCAAGCAATAGCTGATCAAACGCAGGTAATGATGAATGTCTCTAGCGCACTTATCCCGAGTGGCCTGGTCATACTTTCCATCGTTGTAGACAGCATTCAGTGCATCAGCAGTCACATTGTCTATACCTGCCGCTAACTTTTCAGCGGCTTGCATGCGGGCAGCAGCACGAGTAAAGGACTCTTTTACTGCTTCCAGATCGCTGAGGCTAGGGAACCGACCTGCTGCATCTGCTGCAGTGATCACTGTTGTGACAGCAGATTTCATGATGTGTTTCCCGTTATGGAAGTGTGATGCTGCCTAACTGTAGAGATAAGAGATAGATCTCAGGCGATTCAGCTTAGGGAGTTGATCACACGATCAAAATATGAAGCAGCTTCTGCAGCAATATTCTTGCAGTCACTGCCTTTGCCAGAGACATCCTTGAACGCAGAAGGGCCTGAATTTGTATCGGTAATGATGGCAACAGTAGCGGCCTTCATGATCGTCACAGCGCGCACTGCATTCTTGATAGGCACCCCAAGAGCAAGGTAGGTATCTTTCAAACCATTGAGGCAGCGATCATCCAGAACAGATGGATCCCCAGCCAATAATGCGTAGCTGACGTAACGGAGGATGATCTCACCATCGCGCAGGCACGCGGCCATGCGGCGTGTGGGATAGCAGTTACCACCAGGCTGGGTCATGCCAGCGTTCTCACAAACCATGCCACTTACGGCATCAGCAGCAATACAGGAAATGTTTTGCGAGATGGCATTGGTGGCATCGATACGAATATTGGCGTCTGCTACGTGCCTGCGCAGAGCGGCCAGTTCGTCACTGCCGAGGCAGACGCCTTTGGCATCAGCACTTACAACTGCACGAGAGAATGCGTCAAGCATCGGGAAGCCGGTCAGATCCGATTGTTAGGTAACTTCCGAACCATTAAGGGAGAACTCCAAAAGCCTGGTCAAGCCTGCTGATTCCCTGAATGCCTCTTGAGGGCGAGGCAGCTTGAGAAGCTTGTCAAAGCAGCAGAAGACCTTTTGGCAAAGGGATTTACAACCTTGATCGCACTGAAGACCGTAACAACCTATACCTCCCTAGCAGGTCAAAGTCAATTAGCAAGCAATCACGCAACTGTTCGTCACTGAAATAACTGCAAAAACTGCAAGCGCGATAAGCCACTGCAGGGAATGGCTTTTAGACTTGTTTCACTAGGAAAGATTTAGGCCAACACAGGCAAAAGTAAGTCCATTCAATGCCTGCTTTTGTTCCCCTTGTTCCTATTTCACAGTGCTGATCGGCTCATTCTTCAGCAGAGCTGGATTTGCCAGTCACGGCGTGATTGCTGAACTCTAGGCTTGAATTTGAGTCATTAGGCCCAATGTCTGAAGCCACACCAGAAGAGCTGCAGCAAACCATTGATGATCTCAACACCTATCGCAATCGACTGCGAAATGAAATTATCTCAATCGGACAAAAGCTAAGGATGCCTCAGAAAAAGATTGATGCCTCATTAGCTGACCATGCCGAATTGCAGCAAATCGACGGGCTTCTCGCTCAGCTAGTTGATCAATGCGCTCAGAACTAGACCTACCGAATTCTCCTGTTGGTTTCTTTAAAGCACTGCACCTTCTGCGAAGCTCCCAATGAAATAACCATTCAGCCTCCTAGGCTTAATCAAGTTGTCCGAGTGAAAACACCTTGGCTGTAGCCCTTGCAAGCCAATTGAGAGAAGGCACCAAGGCAGCCCACACGATGGCTGAGAACACCGGTTTTGTGAGCTGTTTTCTCAAGGGTGTGGTTGATAAATCCAGTTATCGCATCTTGGTTGCGGATCTCTATTTCGTTTACTCCGCATTAGAAGAAGAGATCGCCAAGTTGCATGAGCAGGGACACCCTGTAGTGGCCCCTATGGGCTTTCCTGAGCTAAACCGTCGCGATGCCTTAGAGCAGGATTTAATTTTCTACTTCGGAAGGGATTGGGCCAATCTGGCCAAGCAAACGCCGGCCGCTGAAGACTACGTGTCTCGGATTCATCAGGTGGGCCAGGAGTCGCCTGAACTACTAGTAGCCCATCACTACACCCGTTATATCGGTGACCTATCAGGAGGTCAGATTCTCAAGGTCATTGCTCAGAAGGCAATGAAGCTAGAAGGCAATGAAGGTCTGTGCTTCTACAACTTTGATGAGATCGACGATGCCAAAGCCTTTAAAAGCCATTACAGCGCCACCCTCGATGCTCTGCCGATCGATCAACCAACAGCCGATCGCATTGTTGAGGAGGCCAATAAGGCCTTTTACTACAACATGGCGATGTTTAAGGAGTTAGAAGGCAACTTGGTAGCTGCAATCGGCAAGGTGCTGTTTGGTTTCCTAACGCGCCGTCAGCGCAGCGGCAGCACCGAAGGTGCATTGGTCTGAGAAGGGCAAAGGATTTACGCAGAAGCAACCCTTGGCCAGAACTTTCAACTGCTCAAATTGTTCAAACTTGCAGAGGATGAAGTGCTTATGTTCACCAGTTCTTACAACACCAATTTGGGTCTCAAGCGATCAGGGTTGGTGATTGGCCTGGTGCGTATTGAAGCCATGAAGCATCAATCCTTGGATATAGAAAAAGTCTTCAACACAGTTCCAGGTAGTGAAGGTAGTGATTTAAATGTTTGATCCATTTTTGGAAATATTGCACTCCAGCATCCGAACTCAAGGCGGAGAAGCTAAAGCAGTTCCTGATGGTCTTGGTGAATGTCGAAACGAAAAAAAAGGCAGCTTGATCAAAAGTTGGCTATGGCAGGTGCCAGGTTTCCGGCGCTGGAGAGTCTCACGCCTCGATGCCGGAGAAAGTCTTCAGGTTCTTAACTCAGTGGCCTATCCGGACTACAACATTGACCAACCGCTGATGGGATTGGACCTGTTGTGGTTTGGCAAAGGACAAAAGCTGGTGGCGATTCTTGACTTCCAACCTCTAATTCAAGATCAGGCCTATTTTGATCACCATTTGCAAGGACTAAAGAGTCTCCAGAGTCGCTTCCCTGAACTCAATAGCAAGGAGACGATGCGTTCGTTCGATCCCAATCAATATTTCTCACCCTGGCTGTTGTTTTGCAGAGGCGGCAGCGAACAAGCCAGCAGCTTCTTGCCAGAAGCATTTAGTGCTTTCCTGCAGTGTTACTGGGAACTTCACCTGCAAAACAGCCAACAGGTCTCCTTAATACCGGCGGCCAAAGTTAAACAATTGCAAATCGCTTACGACGTTTATAACGCCGAGCGGGATCCAGCCCATGGTTTGTTTACTAGTCATTTTGGCAAGGCATGGTCTGACCGCTTCTTGCACGAATTCCTTTTCCCTGCCAGCACCAAGCCGGAAGCATCTTTACCGGCAGGCTCTTAATAACCTCAATGAATTTATTGCGCCTCAGCAGCCTGGACCCGGTAAACATGCCCCAATGGCGGTGGGCACCGTTCCTCAACCATGCCATTAACTGTCTGGCTTCCCTTAACCCTGAGCCATACCCAATTGCTGAAGAGTTCCTAAGACAAGAAGGAAGTGCAGGCTCAAAATCGCAGCCTGTCAAGGTGACAACATGCACCTGGGCCTGCAGAACAAACAAACTCAGACAGGCACGAGCCGCTTGCGTTGAAGCAGGCAGCTCAGCCTCAGTACTTAATTTCGTAATAAACCCCCATTGCAGCTACGATCTTCCATTTTTTGGCGCAGATTTGGTAACCCTTCCATCTGGGCACCTTTTGGCTCTGGACTTACAACCAGCAATCACCAGTGACGAATGCCATACCAAGCAAGTCTGGGAGCGGTTGATGCCAATATTCGAACATTGGAGAGTTCGCCTCCCGGAGGGTGGACCCATCCCAGAAGAAGCCAAGCCCTATTTTTCGCCAGGATTCATCTGGACTCGTCTTCCCCTTGGTAGTGAAGGGAACAAACTGATCGATGAGGTAATTACCCCTGCATTCAGCGACTACCTGAGTCTTTATTTGGATCTAGTAAAAGCAGCGGCTCAAGTCTCCCCTGAACGTGCGGCCATGCTCCTGGAAGGCCAGAAGCGATACATGAGCTATAGAGCGCAAAAGGACCCGGCACGAGCCATGCTGAGCCGCTTCCACGGTAGTGAATGGACCGAGTCTTATATCCATAACGTTCTTTTTGACCTCTAAGAGCTCTTTGACCAAGATCCTCCAAAGTTTCAGCTGAACTCACTTGAAAGCGAGGCTTTGTGTGCATTGTTGACTTCAACTCAGCAAGCATCAGCAAAGGCAAGACATCAATAGAATTAGAAACCTTGCGAGTGCAGCCATACCTGCCTCAGTGGTGCGTAAAGCTATCAACTCTTATCCCGCAATGCTTGGACTTTGAATGAATGATCGGTTGCTGTTCGTTTGCCTCGGCAACATTTGTCGCTCCCCTGCCGCAGAAGGGGTTTTCCTGCATCAATTAAAGATCCAAGGCCTTGAGAAGCAGTTCGTGGTTGATTCTGCAGGCACTGGAGGATGGCACGTAGGCAGGCCAGCGGATTCGCGTATGCGTAATGCGGCAGCCCAAAGAGGGATTCTTCTGCCGAGTCGAGCGCGACAGATTAAAGCGAAGGATTTGCAGACTTTTGATCTGATCCTGACCATGGATGCAGACAATCTGCTCAATGTTCAGAGCCTTGCAGGAGAACTCGGAAAGATGGCTACGGCCAGGATCAAGCCGATGCTTAGCTATGCCAGCAAAACATCACTTCAAGAGGTGCCAGATCCTTATTACGGAGGCGATGCTGGCTTCGAGGAGGTGCTTGATCTGCTCGAAGACGCCTGCAAAGGACTGCTAGATGAACTCAAATCGCAGGCGTAGGCCATACCTCTTCAGGAACCTGCAAGCGAAATAGATCTATCAGGCTTTGAATTACCTGATCAATAGACATGCCGTCGCTGATCAACTCAACCGCATCCTCAGCCTGCAATAAAGGTGCAAACTCCCGGGTGCTGTCGGTTCGATCTCGTGCCTCAATCTGAGCTTCCAATTCCGCCAGACCTGGAACGGGGAAGCCACGATTTTCCAAATCATGCGCACGGCGCCTAGCCCTTTCAGCCGGGCTAGCGGTGAGGAATACTTTCAAGTCAGCATCAGGGAAAACGGCTGTGCCAATATCCCTTCCTTCAGCAACCAATCCCCCATCAATCCCCATCCTTTGTTGCTGAGCGGTAAGGGCTTTGCGAACACAGCCGTGAGCCGCAACCGTTGAAACAGAATTTGTGACTTCCGGCGATCGGATTTCTTCTGTTACATCGTGGCCATTGATGCGAACCCTCTGGGTGCCGGATTGAGATAAATCCAGTTCAAGCTTGAGATTCTCAAGATTTTTGTTTACCGCCACAGGGTTGTGCTCATCTACGTCCTGCTGCTGTATCAGCCAGGTCAAAGCTCGATACATAGCCCCTGTATCGAGGTAAAGCAGGCCAAGCCGTTCAGCAAAAGCACGCGTCACGGTGCTCTTGCCAGCACCAGCAGGTCCGTCGATTGCAACGATGGGCTTACGGGGCATCAAAAAGGTGTGATCAATAAGGCGAGTTTCCCCGCAGTGAACTGCTGCTGCAAGCAGGCTGAGCTTTCGGCCAGCTTGTAATGGTTGCAGGTTAAAGGGATCCACCGTTTCTAGGTACTCAACCTTCAAGCCGGAACGCTCCCATGCGGACTTCAGCTCGCGGAGATCTAAAGATCTTCCATCAGCAACATCGTGAGCAGCACGGGCTAGCAGCTGGGGCAGGATCAATGCCTGCTGTCGCTGTTCAGGAGTGAGGTGGCGATTGCGGGAACTACAAGCCAGGCAATCTTTATCACGTACTGTGGCAACCCCACGGACCTTCACTGGCAGACCTAGGTCGCTCACTAGATGGCGCAGGATCACCAATTGTTGCCAATCCTTTTCACCAAGCACAAGCAACTCTGGCCGCACTAGGGCCAAAAGACGTGCCACTACTGTGACTACCCCATCAAAGTGGCTGGGCCGATTTGCTCCGCAAAGATGTGCCTGAAGCTGAGACGGGGCCTGGATTCTGAACTGGGAAGAAGTCCCCCCAGGGAAAACCTGGTCAACTGAAGGAGCCCAGAGTGCAGAAGCACCTGATGCTGATGCAACTTCACAGTCGGCCTCAAGATCACGAGGATAACTATCGAAATCTTCAGCAGGGCCAAACTGCAAAGGATTAACGAAGACACTGACCAACACAGAGGAAGGCGTAACAACATCCAATCCTTGAGCTGCCTTGATTAATTGGCCATGACCTCGATGCAGAGCTCCCATGGTGGGCACGAAATGCACCGCGGAGTTCTGGCGACCACGCCATCGATGCAACTCAGCTGTTGTTCTGAGTAGGGAAAAACTCAGCGCAGTACCTCAAGACGTACTTGGGCAATACCACTTGATATCAAACCAAGCTTATGGGCTGCACCATGAGCAAGATCGATGACGCGATGAGCGATAAAAGGACCGCGATCGTTGATTGTCACAACAGCAGAACGATCGTTCCAGAGGTTGGTAACCCTCACTTTGGTACCAAAAGGCAAGCTGCGATGAGCAGCTGTCATCGTGCCTGGCCTGAACACTTCACCATTTGCAGTTCGGTTTCCGAAGAAGCCCGGTCCGTACCAGCTTGCTTCGCCAGTGCTCACTTGCACCACAGTGGGTAGTGGCTTTACAGGCGGTTTGAGCTTGGCAACTGGAACTATTGGTAACTCTGGTGGTGTGTCAACAACTGAATCACCAGTTAAACCAGTATTGACGTCAGCACTGCTTTGACCGGCAAGGCTTTGACCGGCGCTGCTTTGATCAGCAGACAAAGGTGTTGCCAGAAGCGAGATCCGTTCAAGCAGGGCTTCCTTTACCTGTTCCCTGGTGATCTTTTTATCAAGGTCAAGATCAAGCGCAAAGGCTGGTAAAAGTGCAGCACTAGTGGAGCAAACACCAGCAAGAACAAGCAGCGAAACGGAAGATTTCATTACCAGCGAACGACCGTCGAATGAGAAAACAAAATTTTCCCAGCAAAAAATCGTCCTTAATCCAGCCAAAGTTCCCCTCGAACATAAGAATCAAACCCCGACCTCAGGAGCTATGCAACCAATGCCCGGCATCGGTTTTATCTCAGCGATATGGTGGGAGATCAAGATAGCTGACTGGGATTACAAGAGCCAGAGCCATACTGAGTCGATTAGCCAGGCTGATCACAGGCAAAGGTCGGGCTAATCCAAGGCAAGACAGTCAGGGCATTGGCTGAGCGGGGGGTGGCAGGAGAGGATTAATCAAGGGCAGTTGAAACTATGGATTACAAGACCGCGGGCGTTGACATCCAAGCTGGCAGAGCATTCGTCGACAGGATTAGATCTAGCGTCGAATCCACCCACCGTCCGGAGGTGATCGGTGGACTGGGAGGTTTCGGAGGTTTGATGCGTCTTCCGGCAGGCTTGAACAAGCCTCTACTTGTGGCCGGAACTGATGGTGTTGGTACAAAACTCGAACTAGCCCAGGAATATCAAGCTCATTACGGAGTGGGACTGGATCTGGTCGCGATGTGCATAAACGACGTGATCACTAGTGCTGCTGAACCCCTCTTTTTCCTCGATTACATCGCTACCGGGGCCCTTAGCCCAGAGGCGATGGCACAAGTCGTTGAGGGGATTGCAGCGGGATGTCGCCTCAGTGGTTGCGCTTTGCTTGGAGGAGAAACAGCAGAGATGCCAGGTTTCTACGATCCAGGTCGCTATGACCTGGCCGGTTTTTGTGTAGCAGTAGTAGAGGAAGCTGAGCTAATTGACGGCAGCAAAATCAAGCCTGGAGATCAGATTATTGGCGTGGCTAGTAGCGGCATACACAGCAACGGGTTCAGCTTGGTGCGCAAGGTACTCAGCCTTGCTGAGGCCAATGAGAACACGCGCTTCGGTAGTGACAACAAACCTTTAATCGAAGCTTTGCTTACCCCAACCATTCTTTATGGCCAGTTGGTGAAAAAACTTTTAGAAGCAAGGATTCCGCTACATGGCATGGCACATATCACCGGTGGTGGTCTGCCAGAGAACCTGCCAAGATGCCTTCCATCAGGGCTTTTGGCAGTAGTAGACCCCAAAAGCTGGATCAGACCAGAACTTTTTTCATGGCTCCAAGATGTTGGTCAAATCCCAGAGCATGACCTTTGGCACACATTCAATCTTGGTGTGGGCTTCTGCCTAGTAGTCGCGGAAGAATCCGTGAATGATGTCTTACAGGTTTGCAGTGATCAGGCTCTTCAGGCTTGGCCTATGGGGCAAGTTGAAGCCTCACCTGCATCTGCATCGACGGGAGATAGGCTGAAGGGCCTGCCTATTTGAAACTGAGTAGCACCAAGTCTCTATGGGCGCAAACTGTCTCAGAATGATTATATCGGTGTTGTAAGAGCCTGCCTTTTGACTGGCATTCAGCCACTGAATCCAATAATGTTCATCAAGGCACACCGAGAGATGATTTCGGTAGCAGCGTCGTTAGATCTCGCTTGAGTTCAAAATTCTTCAATGCCATTCAATACCACCCCTCAACGCACTACTCGTCGTCGCAGCTCAGCAGGCCCTGTTCCGCCAAGAAGGCAACTTTCCGATGATTACGACCGCAATAGTCCCCACAGGCAGGGGCCAAGGCCTACTTTCCTGGCACTGAGAGACCACGGCAAGGTTTATGTAGCAGATTTGCCCAATCTCTCTGATGGTCAGCTGACGCATATTTCCAAAGAAGCTGAGGATGTTCTTGAAAGCCTGGAACGTCGCATCGCCGATTTGGAACGCGAAGCAAATAACGGCATCAGCGATAGCGATACTTTCATCAAGGCATCCACCAAACGAGATGTAACTCGCCGCTTCATCCGTGCCATCCAGGGCGAACAGGAGCATCGACTCAGCAATCCAGCACTGCGACAGGCGGCCACTGAGTCTCTGCCGCGAACTTTCCTCGAGGTCGCACGCCACCGTTTGCCTGGAGCCACTTTTGATTCACTGCTTCAAGAAGCCTTGGCAGCCTGCGAACAAGACGCATCGGACGGCAACTCCAGTATTGCTACTGAGGCGCCTGTCAAAGTGATTCCCATCCGCTCTACCGCAAAGGGTCTTCCGGTTGTGGTGACCCCTGACCCAAATCTCTCCACTGGCTCATCTAACTCCTGATCGAACACAGCTAAAAAATGGATTTGTCGCCATAAGACTGAGCATTACCGACTGTGAGGATCAATGAGTCATTGTTGTTGTTAATGATAAGAATTCAACAGTTAAAAGCAGGTTGATCTCATCCAATCAACACACACTCAAAGGCACTATTTAGTTAATAACAAGATTGAATGAGATCACCTGCAGCACAACTATGACTAGACCTGGTAGACCAGTCGATCCATCTAATCCCAAGCCCCCCTACAGAGGAAGTGAAAAAAAAGTAGTTAACACCAAAGAGCAGACAAAAGTGCTTTGTAAGCACTGTCAAAGAACCAAAAGCAATGGCATCCGCTGCTTGGGGATGTGTGTTTCAGATAACGAGTATTGACACGATGCGTGCGATCAAGATTCCACTTGCCTTTATTAGCCTTTCTCTGGTTGTAGGAGCTACTGCAAAAGCTGATCCACTCAATGGTATTGGTCGTTTCGAAAAGATTGCCAGCAAATGTGAATACACAGTTGGAGACGCCTTGAAACATAAATGCCGAGTAGTTCAGATGGATCGCAAGACAGAGACACTCATCACGGTACGTTTTATCGGTCGAGGTGAAATACGCGGATCCAGCCGTCATCTCATATTTGTCGCCAGTGCACAAGCTCAAACCATGCCATTGCGCTGCTTATCTGGCCGCTGCACATTGGCAGAGACCACCTGGATAGCCACGTTGAGCAGCGTGGCGGTAAGCAAATTCGATGAGTTAGGACTAGCAGAAGGGCTGCCACAAGCCTGGCCAGTGAAAGGTGTTTGTCAACTCAGTAAGAAAAAGCTGCGCTGTAAGGCTCGGGCTAATAGTGGTGAGATTATGACTGCAGAGGTCAACCTGTAAGACCTAAAAAGAGCTGACTCCTAAATTCAAACTAGGAATGCCCCCAAAGAACCGCACCAAAAGGAGTTTGCTCTTGCAATTAGCCCTCTCTTTTGCCTTAATGACCTAAACTAAGAATAAGTAAGGCAACAGGAATAGGGGAATATTCTATTAGCTTCAACTGCTCTTCGCCAACTCCTTGTATGCCCAGTACCCGCCCACAGCAATGATTGCTAAAGGGACAAGTGCTCTAAGAATCGAGAGGACAACAAAGAGCAGTAAAGAAAAGGCGCCGAATTTCTTGACGCGTGCCTTTGATTCGTCACTCATTGCATCCCAACGTTCGATCAAAGACATGGAAATGGACTGCGAGCTGCTCTGCTGAGTTTCTAGCCAATAACTCTTGCTATGCAACCTTTGCTGCCAGCCAGCCTCCAGATCCCTTGTTGCCAAAAATTGATGGCACTTGAGGTTCAACTGCTCTCCTTAAGGAATCAGGTGCTGGTTTTCAAGGCGGTTCCACAGAGACATTGCCAAGTCCTTCCTATGCGCTCATCACATATTGCGAAACCAGATTCTCTGCTGATTGTTTAACCATTGTGTTGTCGAATGATACTCAAGAGATGACACTTTTGGTATGACTGGTTAAATGTTTCTTGCACCTAGTTCATAAGACTTCTCGTATCAAAGTAGAGCACTGGCTTTGGATTCTTTCAGGGTGGCTGTTTCTTTCTTGGCAACAGCCACTATGAAATCATTAGCATTGTTAATTTCTTTTCATGTACCCAGGAAACCCTATGGGTTGCACATTATAAATATTTTTCATAACCAGTTGCGCTGATGACATTTATGTCAACTGGATCTCCGCATAAGTCGTTCAGGATTGTAAATGCCATGTTCCTGGTTTTGACTGAATAAATCAATCCAAGTGGTCCTCTTTTGTACCCTTCCTCCCTGCAATTATGGATGTCATTAAGAATATATTGCTCTTCTGTGAGGTCAATAATGTTGCCTTCCCTATCCTTTAGCCACCAATGATAGTCTCCATTTATTAAAGGGCGAGAATTCCTGTATAAGTCCCAATCCTTAAATAAAAACCTATGTAATGTTCCACTTAATAGGTAGCACCAGCCTCCTGTGATAGTACTTGGATTTTGATATTTCATGTCATCGCTAAACCAGTTCAGGTCACCAATTTCGTCTAATTTTCCGAATCTTTTAACGACGTTCAGTGATTCATAGCCTCTCCATTTTGGATTTGGTTGCTGGAAAACTCCCCCAGCGCGAACGAAGCGATATAGGAGATGCTCGCAGATACTTAGGATATTCCCTATTGATGAATCGATCGCTAAGCATCCTTTGTTAATGCCTGCAGGACATTCAAGAACAGGAAGTATTTGATCCTTCATCTCTTCATCAAGAAACAATCTTCCTTTTGCTGAACTGATAAGAAAGGGCATTATCTAACTTGTGAAAACTTGGGTCTCTTGAATTCCAGTTTATCAACTCATGCCTCAGCTTTATCCTTGCCTCCTCGGATTATTGATTTAGGTTTGGCCAGTTGGGATCAGAGGCATGGATCTGTCCTTGTCGCTTTGCTATTCAGCTCAATAGCTTCGCTGTCATCTCAGCTATGCCCCCCCCGCCTCTAGCTTCCTTTTCTTGTCCGTTGACATCACTTGGAGGTTAGGCACTCTCAATTTGCTGTGGTGTTCACGTTGATGGATGAGGATTTAAGGGGCTAAGCCCAATCCTCATTGTGGTTTAACTCTTTCCCATCCATCTGCTCTCAACTTTTTCTGGATCTCGACAGCGCACATTTGTGAAGGTTACGTCTACTTTTGAGCAATGCAGGAGAACCATCCGCCATTGCCCTTCCTTTGTCCATAAAGACATAGGCAGAACTTAGGCAGGATTTTTTATCCCGGTGGAAGCGAAGAGACCAGTGCTTATTGGGATCAATCAACCAGCCTTTTGGTTCGCCTGCCGATCTCCTACCCATGACACCCTTGATTAGTGCATCTGTATTGCTGGAATACTGGACGCCCTTCAAGGCTTCAGTGGCGGCTCAGGTAGGTTTTGGCACCGCGAAGCTTGTCTTTGGCGTTAATGGCCTGGCAAATTGCCAATGCCTGAATACTTAATCGCTATTTTGAACACTTACTGGAAGCAGTAGCGCATGAACCTCATCGCAATGCACAAGAGCTATATCGGCTGGTGGCAAAGGAAACTTGGTCTAAGTAACTATGCATTGCTCTGGTTGACTTTCTTAAAAGGAGTGGTCGTTGCTCTAATAGTTGAGAGGTTGATAGTCCATTGATGAGAATGCTCTTGCTTGGCGTCATCGTTGCTCTTCTGTGGTCTACACCTCAGGCAAGAGAGACGACAGCAAATGGACTAAGGATGGCGGCGAACTGGTTAGACCCAAAGGAGGAACCAGTAAAGAACCACAAGCACCTGCAAATCCAAATCCCTGTCCCTAAATTGATGCATCAGGAGACGGAATAGGAGTTCAGGTGATGTTTTGAGGTTGAAGGGTAGGCCTTTAGGAAGACCTATTGGGTGCAAAAGAGTTTCTCAAATTTCTGTGTAGCATCATTGGCTTGTCTCTTATTTCCTCCAAAAGCAAATACTGCTTCCCTTTGAAGGGCAGTGTCTCCACAGGCAATCGTTGCTGCTTTGACGATGGGAGCTGCCGCCGCACTTGATGCCACTGGAAGGATCTTGGTGCCTAATGCTTCATCAAACTGCCTAATGAACTCTTTTTGACTTGCTGTCAGTTCAAACTGCTGCCGAACAGGTGTGGCGATAGAAGATCTGATCGATGGGATTGCGGTAATTGCAACCACCCCAAAAAGGACAAGAAAACCTGTTTTATTGTTCATCAGCAAGCAAGCAAAAGGTCTGCATTAGAAGCGCATGACCATCAATAGGACGGCTTTGGCTCTGAGTTGCTACTAGCTTGAGAGCAGTTGTTTCTAGACATGACTGAGAAATCAATATTTATGATTTAATTCAACATTATCGTTCTATATTACCTCGTTAAACATTTTAGAAGCAAAGGAATGAACGATCATGAAGTTCGTTTAATGCCTGAAATGGAAGAAAGAGGATTTGCATATAATGATGCAAAAGAGTGGTTTGAGAGAACTTGGATGACTAACAATGGAGAGGAGTCAGTTTTAGAAGTCTATAAATATTTCAATAGTCATTCTTGGAGGCGGTTTTATATGGGTAAAGGCGATCGTATAATTTTGAGGAGAGGATAAATTGATGATTGCAAGACTACTAAACCTTCATGACGAAACCCTTCATAGATATAGGAAATTAGGTCTTAATAACTCCACTATCGCTTGGTTGCTGTTTGCAGAAGGCTTATTTTTTGTGATGATGATTAAAGTTTTGTTGGCAGTGCTTAATTTTGCTATTGCCTGAGCTGTTTCTATGTCGAAATTGACTCCAAAGGCAGCATTCCTTTGAACTGCCAAAACGCTATATCTTGTGTGCCTTGGAGCAAAATAAGCACAAAAAACGCCACCTGAAGGGGTGGCGTGTTCGCTTATTAAAGGTGCCAGGACCCAGATTTGAACTGGGGACACGGCGATTTTCAGTCGCCTGCTCTACCAACTGAGCTATCCCGGCGCGTTGCTTTCGAGACCTTTGAATCTTAAATCACCGTGTGAGGTCTTCCAGTTCCAGGAAGCTGACGCAGTGGGGTTCTCGCTAGGCAAACCAACCCTCCAACTGGTATTCCTGAGGTTTGCAATGTTGTTTGAGCTGCTTGGGCTGTTGCACCGGTGGTGAGGATGTCATCCACGATCCAGGCGCGATGGCGCGACCAGTCAATCTTTTCATTGATTTGGCCTGGGACGGCTTTGAATGCATCAAGTTGATTCTTTAGCCGTAGCTGTCGATCAAGATGGTGTTGCCCCACTGTTGCGTGGCGGCGGATCAAGAGGCTATGGCACGGAAGCTTCAGGTAGGTAGCAAGAAGTTGAGGTAAAGGATTTGCTCTGCTTAGGTTTTTCCAGCTAGGAATCGGCACTAACACAGCATTGATCGGCACCAGTGGGTTTAGAAGCTCTGCCAAGGCGTGCATAGTTGAGTGCTTCTTACTGCGACGTAAATTGAGCAGCAGACGGCGAAGATTGCCGTCGTACCAACCCAGAGCTCGCCAGTTCAGTGGATTCAGACCGATCAATCCAGAGCTCGGTAGATCAAGCTGCAGGCGGCAGTTCTTGCAGGGCTTGGAAGTCTCGGTATGTGAGCTGATGGTTGACTGGCAGATGGGGCACTGGGGTTGTATGAGCAGTTCGCGACCAGCATTAATTAGGGATGTAAGCAATTGCCTGTGGAGCCTCTGCCATAAGGATTCCCCTCGCTGTTATCGCAGCAATTCCTTGGCACTCAATTTCAGCAGGATGATTTCGGAATAGTTTTCAGCATGGCTATCAGAGTTTGATGGGCATCTTCGCTATCGGTGAGCGTGTGATCAAATTTGATTTCTATTAACTTCTCATCGACTTCAAGCTTTATTAATTCCGGGGTAATGGCAATCATCTTGGCTGTTTTTGGGGCTTCAATCCCTCCGTAGTAGCGCGCATAATCAATCACAGCTTCGGCATGGTCGCCATTCATGTGAGCACAGATCCTTGCACTGACATCAGCGGTGATTTGATCTGAGCTCATAATTTGTGAGGGTGGAATTCTTTAGCTTAGAAATTGATGCACTTGTCGTTAGCCCTTCCTAGCAGCTTGTTAGCCAAAACGCTGCCATAGGAGTATCCCTAGTCGGATTGAACTGAAGCTCACATAGCTCGCCAGTAAAACGAATAGTCCAATCGCAATGCTTGCGCGAAGTTTGGTTGGCACTAATTCAGGGCAAAGGTTCTGATTCTTGCTTGGTCGCATTCAATTTGGCTTGTGGAGAGATTGCTTGCAGGGCAAGGTGGGCTACGCCGGCCGCTGGTGGGCTAGTGCAGGTCTTAATGGGTAAACCAAGGATCCGTTCTCTTAAACGACGCCATTGTCGGTTGCGGGCACCACCACCCAGGCTGATGATTCTCTTGGCAGGTGGTGCTCCTAGTGCCTTAAGGCATTGCCAGCCTTGGGCTTCGATGCGCGCGAGACCTTCTAGTAGGCCATGCAGGTAGAGGGAATCGCTCACAGGACGCGGCTCTAGCACTGGTTCCAGGTTGGGATCGTCAACTGGGAAGCGTTCACCAGGGCCTGGAAGAGGGCGCAGCAGCAGACCGCTGTCTGATTCTGGATTGATTTGACGGCTTAGTTCTTCGAGTTCGGCATCAGTGAACAGTTGTCGAAGAACAGCACCACCAGCATTGGAGGCTCCACCGCTGAGCCAGCGACCGCCAACGCGATGATTAGTGATGCCTGCACCAATGAGGGGAACTTCCACAAACCGTTTCAGCACAATGGTGCTACCTAAAACTGTGACGCCGTCGTCAGGGCCTGCATTGGCTGTCAGTACAGCAGCATTGGCGTCGGTGGTGCCTGCCACCACGAGGAGATCTTTTGGCAGGCATAGGTCTTTGGCCTGTTTAGCCGCCACAGTGCCCATCACTTTGCCGCTGGCAACGATCTCAGGCAGGCCCATCCATAAAGGTGACTTAGCGAAGCTGGTAGGCCAGCTTTGATTGATCAAATCCCAACCCAGGCGGAGGTTATTGCCCTCCTCTCCCCAGCGCCAATTACCTAGAAGCCAGCCGCTGACCCAGTCAGCTTGATGACGTAGCAGAACGTTCTCGCCGTGGTTGTTTATTAGTCGGAGTGCTCTTGCCAGGCTGCTGCTGATACTTGCAGCAGCCTGGCCATCTGAGCCAAGGCCGATGAGTGCTTCTTGCTGTTCCGGGCAGTTCAGGTAGTAGGGCAGGGCTGCACTAAGGGCTTCCCCCGTGCGATTGCAAGCCAGTAGGGTTCCTGAAGTGCCATCAACGGCGACAGCCTTCAGGGCCTGTCTGAGGCTTGTGGGCAGAGAGCGAATCAGCTCTGTGCAGCAGTTTTGCCAGTCTTTAGGGACCTCAAGCCCAGTTGAGTAGTTCGTTGCTGAGCTGTGGATGAGCTCTTGTTGTTCGTTTAGCACTGCCAGGCGTACGCCGCTGGTGCCCAGGTCGATACCTAGCACCAGCGGTGACTTATCCATGGCTTTAGAGGCTGCTTCCCTGCTGCAGTCGCTTGGCCTCGGCCTGAAGCAGATTGGAGGCCTTATCGGTTACATCTTCCCAAGGAAGGTTGAGATCAGGGCGGCCGAAGTGGCCATAGGCAGCGGTGTCTTGGTAGAAGCGGCCGCTGCGTTGCTGAGGCAGTTGACGCAGCTTGAATTGCTCGATGATGGCCCCAGGTCTTAGGTCGAAATGCTCTTGCACTAAGGCTGTGAGCTCGGCGTTGGTTACTTTTCCGGTGCCGAAGGATTCCACCAGGATCGATACGGGTTTGGCTACGCCAATGGCATAGCTGAGTTGCACTTCTGCACGCTGGGCGAGACCTGCTGCTACAAGACACTTGGCCACAAAACGTGCTGCGTAGGCGGCAGAACGGTCAACCTTGGTGGGGTCTTTGCCGGAGAAGGCTCCACCACCATGGCGGGCGTAGCCACCGTAGGTATCCACGATGATTTTGCGGCCCGTAAGGCCTGCATCTCCCTGGGGCCCTCCCACCACAAACTTGCCGGTTGGATTTACCAGAAAGCGGGTCTTTTCATGATTGGGCTTAAGGGGGAGGTCAGCAGTTGCTGGTTCTACAACCAGTTTCCAGAGATCTTTGGTGATCCGCTCACGGATTCCTTGTTCGTCGGAGATGCCTTCAACTTCTGCGGTGTGTTGCGTTGAGATCAAAATCGTGTCGATCGCAACGGGACGGTCGTTTTCGTAGACCACGCTTACCTGGGTTTTTCCATCAGGTAACAAGTACTCCAGAGATCCGTCGTGGCGAACTGCAGCGAGTTGGCGTGCAAGCCGATGCGCCAGGCTGATTGGTAGGGGCATCAGCTCAGGGGTTTCGTCGCAGGCGTAACCAAACATGATCCCCTGATCTCCAGCGCCCACTTTGTCGAGAGGATCGCCTGCGTGGTCGTCGGCTTCATTAACCCCCTGGGCGATGTCGGGCGATTGCTGATCCAGGGCAACCAGCACTGCGCAACTGGTGGCGTCAAAGCCACCTGCTCGAGCACCGCTATAGCCAATTTCGCGGATTACGTTGCGCACCAGATGAATGAAATCAACCTGGGCGTTAGAGGTGACTTCGCCTGTGATTAGGCAGAGTCCTGTATTCACAACCGTTTCACAGGCCACTCGGCTGCTGGGGTCCTGGGCGAGTAATGCATCGAGCACTGCATCACTTACTTGATCACAGATTTTGTCTGGGTGCCCTTCTGTGACGGACTCAGATGTGAATACGTAGCTGCTCATGGAGAACTGAGGTTATGGGTAATTTTAGTGTCTGCCCTGACGCTTAACTCATTCCAGTGGTGAATTAGGTGTTGGTGTGCAGTCAGTGTTGGGGGTTGATTCCAGCCGGCCATGAAGCCAAGGCTGATTCCTATGCCGGCTTGACGTGCCATCTTGAGGTCGGAATCGGCATCACCAATCAGGGCGCATTGGGCAGGGGCTAAGCCAATCAAGTTGCAAAGTGCTTTAACGGCCTCAGGATTTGGTTTCGCAGGCTGATGTTCGGCA
>MPLU02013913.1_pt1 | contig 23541 bp, 12 predicted proteins | sample 1617381 | NCBI WGS metagenome assembly MPLU02 (sample SAMN05944801, study PRJNA350692) | marine metagenome | biome: marine; feature: ODZ; material: water; isolation source: 90 m water sample filtered on 0.2 um supor filter | place: Pacific Ocean | collected 2012-04-08 | depth 90m m
CACAGCAAAGCTGTCTGCTGTTACCTTGGGCCGCAGCAAGAACAGATACTCCAGGCTCGCCAATGGCCCCATGCTTTGAAACCCTTTGTCGGTAATCGAAGTATCAACCAGAATCAATCGCTTCAGCCTGTTAGTCTTCTGTAGTTCTACCATGGCTTCATCGTTGAAAGATGGTCCGCTGAGAGTGATCCGCTCAAGATCTTTCATTCCGGCTAGCGCCGAAAACGCTTTGCCGGAAACCCTGCACGCCCCCAACTCCAAGGCCCGCAAATCTTTTAGCCTTGTCAAAAATGCAAGCCCTGCGTCGTCAAGATCATACGCCCCGTTGCTCGGGTTAAGCTCCTCTTCATCTGAATGACTCGAACGCAGCTCCCCATGCGTGATTACCAAATCCCGCAGATCTGGAATGTCCGCCAGGCGTTGGAGTTTAGAGGATTGAATTTGATAACTCCTGTAGAGCCGAAGTCCCTTGAGCGGCACCTCGGACTGCCAGTACTTGAGAAACTCCCCCGTAACGTATCTGTTCCTCACGGTGATACTTCGAACCTTCCCACAGTGTCGCAGCACCTTAAAATCACGATCCGTGACGGGTATGGACGAGAGCCTGTATAGCATTGTGTCGGCGTTAAGATACTCGTAACCCACCTCAACGCGAATGTCATCCAACGACTTCAACCCGAGCCACCTCGCCTGCAATCGCAATCCAATGTCCTGGTACCACAACACTCCACAACACAATATCGCACACGTACAAGACACGAGTGCAAGCGACCACACCGTTCCCTCATCGTGCTGGCCTCCTCTTGCAGAGGTCGACTGTGCCCACGCATACCCCAGCAAGTGGATTACCAGTGGGACCAGGAACAACGGTAGCAACAAGACAACAACACACCTGCGGAGCAGCCTTCCCCAGAGACTTCTCTTTAAATAATCACCTATCCTGCCAGACAAGAGGGACACCTGGACCGGGATCAGGACTGCGGCTCCAACAACCACGACACTTAGTGTCACCATGACTGGTTCAAAATCACCTCTGTTCCAAATCATTCTCACGAGCGATGGAACTAGCTGAAAGGTCCCGCGCAGGTCAAGGAACCCGTTCGGTAGAGATTGCTCCAGGCAGAAGACACCCAGCAACACGGCAAGGACCAGCGAACCAACGCGAAACCACGAAACGGGTGCTTTTTTTTCGGTGTTCTCCCCGGGCTCGTCCGGTTTTCCACGTGACCACCAGAATCTCTGTATCGCCAGCAACAAGATCAGCAGAAAGACATATCCCACGCTAAAATGAAAGGTCATATTCCCCGCAGTGGGCTTATTGGCAATCATTTGGAAGTTCACGAGACTACTGACCAAAAGCGCTATGACCACCCCGCTACTGAACACTCTCTGCAGGTGCGATCCACCTCCCAAAACCATCCACGCTACCAACCAGATCAGGACAGCCAACTGGGACATCGTAAAAATCCCAACTACCTGACGATCAACTCGTTTCATTTCCAGCAGCCAACAGGGCGCAGCATAGGAAAACGTCACCAGCGCCACAAAGATAATTACACAAAAACCACGAAACATCTTAAGCATGAAAGTGCCTCGTCTTACTACATTCTTATAATTCACATCGGAAGCCTCATTCTATCCACGCTTGCCTACCGCCAAAAGAGCAACAAGTGCCGATCCAACCTGTAATCCAGAGCCTTTCTTACAGAACCTTTCTTACGTGGAGATTTTGATAGCGATCTGCTAACCTGACATCTCGCCCGGGTGGCGTCATTCAGATCACGTTTTCATACAATGCCCACAGGAAAACACCCTTGAACAAACAACTCATCGCCACGTTGCTTTTCAGCATCAGTTTTCCACTGACCACCTTCGCCCAGGGGCAGGTCAGTTCAAAAGCTCCACCTCTTTCTCCGCAGGACTCCATCAAGACGATGCAGATCCAACCGGGATACCGGATCACGCCTGTTCTCAGTGAACCCCACATTCACGAACCGGCCGCCATCGCCTGGGATGGCAACGGCCGCCTCTACGTCGTGGAGATGCGCACCTACATGCAGGAAATCGACGGCAAGAACCAGTTGGCTGCCGTCAGTCGTGTCTCCCGCCATGAAGATACCAATGGCGATGGTCTCTATGACAAGCATTCCGTCTTTGCAGACAACCTGTCCCTGCCACGCATGATCCTGCCCCTGCTGGACCGCGTGATCATTCGCGAGACCAATACGCTGGACCTGAAAAGCTACCAGGATACCGACAACGACGGCGTCGCCGATAAAATCGAAACCTGGCACCAGGGAGGCAACCGGGGCGGCAACCTCGAACATCAGCCCAGCGGTCTCATCTGGAACATCGACAACTGGCTCTACACCACCTACTCAGCCCATCGCTACCGCTTCACCACTGGCAAGGTGGAAAAGGGCAGCCTGCCAGGAGGGGCCGGCCAGTGGGGACTAACCCACGACGATGTCGGACGCATCTTTTACTCCAGTGCGGGTGGCGAGAACCCGGCCACCGATTTCCAACAGCCGATGATTTATGGGCGACTTTCGCTCCCGGGTGAACAAGCACCCGGGTTTCGCGAGGTCTTCCCCATCGACAACATCCCCGACACCCAGGGGGGACGGGGACGCCTGCGTGCCGACAACACGCTTAACCGGTTCACTGCCAGTTGTGGCCAATCCGTCTATCGCGGCGATCGCATGCCCGCTGATTTTTATGGTGACCTGGTCATCTGCGAACCGGTCGGCCGTTTGATTAGGCGTGCCAAGGTTTCCAACGATGCCGGGCGGATCATCGTCTCCAATGCCTATGACAAGAATGAATTCATCCGCAGCACTGACCCGAACTTTCGTCCCATCAACAGTGCCACCGGCCCCGATGGCTGCCTGTACATCGTGGACATGTATCGTGGCATCATCCAGGAAGGCAACTGGGTCCGTGGTGGATCCTACCTGCGTGGCGTGGTCCAGGAATATGAACTGGACAAGAATATCGGCCGCGGCCGCATCTTCCGGGTCGATCACACGACCACGCGGCGAGGTCCCCAACCAAGAATGCTCGATGAAACACCGGCCCAACTGGTAGCCCATCTTTCCCACCCCAACGGTTGGTGGCGGAGCGAGGCCCAAAAGCTGATCATCCTGCACGGCGACAAGAGTGTCACGCCCGCCCTGGAAAAAATGGTAAGAACCTCGAAATCGCCGCTTGGTCGACTACATGCCCTCTGGACACTGGAGGGACTGGCCACGATCAAGACCGAGTTACTGGCCAACGCACTGCATGATGAGGACGCACGGGTTCGCGCAGCGGGTCTCCGGATCAGCGAGACCACGCTCGAAACGAACCGTGCCCTCGACTCGCACATCCAGGGACTGGTTGACGACAAGCATCCGGACGTTGCCATCCAGGCCTTGCTGTCGGTTACCCGGGGCGGTCATCCACAAGCCCGGGAGATTTCCGCAGCAATCGTCAAGAACCATGCCGACAACCAGTCGATTTCAAACATTGCCAACCAGTTACGGGCCCGCATGGAAGCGATGATTGCCGAGCGCAAAAAAATCGAAGAGATACGCCGACGCAACGCCCTACTGGCCGATTCCATCGTACGTGGCAAAGCGATCTACACGACGCTCTGCATCACCTGCCACGGACCGGATGGCAAGGGCCGTCCCAGTCCTGACGGCAAAGGACTCATGCTGGCACCCTCGCTGGCAGGCTCACCTCGTGTTCGCGGCCACCGGGAGCGGCTCACCCGGATCCTGCTCAACGGTTTGATTGGACCGGTCGATAAGAAAACCTATGCGGGCGGTCTGATGCTTCCGATGGGAGCCAACAGTAACCAGTGGATTGCCGATGTGGCGACCTACATTCGCAACACCTGGGGCAACCAGGCACCCCTCATCGAGGCAGTCGACGTGGGACGTGTCCGCACCGCATCCGCACAACGGGTCGGTCCCTGGACACTCGCCGAGCTCAAGTTGTTCGATCCGCCTCCCTTCAAGAATCGCTCCGCATGGAAGCTGACCGCCAGTCACGGTGGAAACAAGGTTTCCCTGGCCGTCGACGGCAACGCCGGCACACGCTGGGATACAGCCGCTACCCAGCGTCCCGGCATGTGGTTCCAGATTACGATGCCCGATCCAGCCCAGGTCCTGGCCCTCACGCTCGACACCCGCGGTTCTCGCGACGATTATCCTCGACGATACTACGTACAAACCTCTCTTGATGGAAAGACGTGGGGAGAGAAGGTTGCCGAGGGGATCGGCATTAACCCCGTAACAGAGATCGAATTGAACAGCCCTTCTCCCGTCAGCCACATCCGTATCACGCAGACCGGCTCTTCATCAAGCAAGTATTGGTCGATCCATGAACTCACCATCAAGGGTCTGACGGGCAAGGAGCCCAGGATCCAGGCACTGGCCGAACAACTGGCAGCCATCGATCCCGCCGGTCTCGCCCGCGAGGTACGTGCCAAGGGGGATTCCAGGCGAGGTGCGGCAATCTTTTACAACCGCTCACTCTCCTGCGTCAAATGCCATGATCCACAATCAGGCGATCGACTGGGACCGGACCTGGCCGCGAAGCGAGACGGTGTCACCGACCCGTTTCTCATCGAATCGATCCTGCATCCATCGAAGTCAATCCGCAAGGGATTTGAACAGATCGCGGTCATCACCGACAACGGCCTGGTGGTTACCGGCTTCCGGGTCAAGGACGATGCCAGGGAACTGGTACTCCGCGAACCGGCCGGTGGCAAGCAAATCACGATCAGGAAAGACGCCATTGATGAAATTCTTCCCAGCCCCAAGTCCGCCATGCCCCCGGGACTGGCGAATCAACTCGGCAGCCGGCAACAATTCCTGGACCTGGCCCGATTTATCATGGATATCTACGAGGGTGGTCCCAAACGCCTCGCGGAGCTGAAGCCAGGCTCACCTGGCAACTAGCAACCGATGCTACAAGGGCAGGGAGGGAGTAGCACATTTCAGTATAGGGCGCGTTGCCGCAACACCACTACAATAAATAGCAAGTGGATCCTGGCAACGTACGTGGAATCACCGGAAAAAACTATTGAGCACCTATCGCCATATTGTCGGCAGCGAAGACCCGGTCACGGTCAACGAGTTACCGGCCGATCGTGCGCTGGTGGAATCACTGATCTCTCGTGGGGTGATTGACCGCCAGACGCGGCGTGATTTACTGGGACTGCTCTACCCACGCAAGAGCACCGAAAACCTCGTGCTCCGATCCCTGCTGGGACTCTCTGCCGCCTTCTTCCTGTTCGGCTTCTCCGCCATCCTGGCTGCCAACTGGCGCGACCTGGGAGTCATCTTGAGGCTGGGGATGCCGCAATTGGTTTTCGTCGGATCGCTGGGCGTCGCCATGTATCGGGGCCTGGACAAGTTCAGTGGACAGTTGCTGGCATCGGTCGCAGCATTCTCAATCGGTGGCGTACTGATCGTGTTGAGCCAGGAATACCAGCTCAATGCCGATGCTCCCTGGCTCTTTGGTCGCTGGCTCCTGCTGGCGCTGCCGATTGTCCTGGTGGCTTGCTACCTCCCACTCTGGCTGGCCTGGATTACCCTGCTGCATGTCTACGTCGCATTTTTCCTGGGTGAACAGATTGGTGTCAGTGATTTCCTCTTTGAAATGAACACCTGGGGCATGCTTTTGATCTCAGCTGGTTTCGTAGGGCTACGACAACTTTTAGTCGCCCGCACCGCTGGGGCTACCCGCTGGCATTGGTTGCAACCCGACTGGCCGCGTGCCTTGCTGCTGGCCTGGATTCAAAACCTCTGCGTGATTCACTTATCCTTTCGCTATGGTGAATTAATCTTCGACGGCGGAACTGCACCGATCGCCATCCTGCTGCTCCTCGATGTAGCGGTGCTTGTGGGCATTCACTACTGGCTGCGAATGGAAACTCGCTTTGACATTTGGTCATTACTGGTTTCCACGCTGGCAATCGGCGTCCAACTTACGATCATAGCGATCATCTCCCTCGCCAAGGTGTTTGAGGCGAGTGACTGGGATGAGTGGCAAATCCTCTTCCTGCTTGGTGCCATGATCGCATTTGGCATTTTCTTCGGCTGCACACTTTACCTGCGCAAGATACGAAATCTGCAGCACACATCCGCGCCAAGCGACGACGACCAGGGACCAGAGCCAGGTTCCGATACCAACCGCGGAGCGGAGGACGCTCCATGACCCATTCACTTCATGACAAACCGTTGATGGCGACCGACCTGGTTGCGTACCTCCAGGAAAAATACCTGGTCGATGAGGCGGCAGCCCTTGCCGTGGCCGAGGAGCGATTAAACTATAACCCGTTCCCCCTCTACCTGCGGATCCTGATAGGCATTGGAGCCGTGATTTCCAGCGGCCTGTTATTGATTTTCCTTGGAATCGCCGGGCTCTTCGAGGAGGCGGCGAACCTGCTGGTGCTTGGAATTGCCATGCTCGGTGTGGCCATTTACGTCCACCTTCGCAGTCGCGATAGAGATCCGTCCACGGTCACCTTTGTCGCTGAGCAACAGCTGTCCTTCCTGGGCGTCTTTACCGGCAAGATACTCATTGTCACCGGGGCCGCGATGCGAGACCAGGCACTGGGTGTCTTTATTGCCACGCTGGCCTTCACGTTAGTGACGTACTGGGTCTATGACTTGTACCTGGATCGACTCGCCTCTTGTGCCGGCACCCTGGTTTCCAGCCTCATGCTGTTGATTGACAAGTTCGACTGGACCCTGGATAACGGTATCGCGATCCTGGCTCACCTGATGGTGCCTCTGGGCCTGGCGATCTACCTGCACCCCCGTATCAAGCAGGCCTATAATCCGTTGGCGATCGCCCTGCTTGGAGTTGCGGCAGTTTTTTCCCTGGGGGCCATGCTGGGCGGTTCCCTGGAAATGTTGGCAAAGGAAGTCTGGGAACATGAAATATCTTTAGCTGGACTGCTGACGGTGATGATCACCTGCTGCTCATTCATCGGACTGGCGGCCTGGGCCTGTGGGGGCAAGGATAGCTTGACTAGTCGATATGTCATTGCAACGATCGCATTGACACTGTTGCTCGGGCTCGCCAGCCTGACCAGCACCATGATCGGCATGATCGTGCTCATCCTGGGGTATGTCTGTCACGATCGCCTGATCGCGCTCGTCGGAGCGATATTCTTACCGGCAACTCTCTGGCTCGCCATCCATAGCCTGGAAATGGGGCTCATGATGACTGGCATCGTATTAGTTGTGGCCAGCCTCGTCCTGTTGGCTGGCTATTTCCTTTTTCGTTACTGGAGTTTCGGGGACGATCCCGAAGACGGCAGCCCTCGAATAGCAGGGGAGGGCCTTCCCCATGCGTAAATCAACCATCGTGCTGCTGCTGACCGGAATCTTCTCGCTGATCTATGTCAATGGAATCGCCTGGCGTTACACGGCTATCCGCAGCGAGGGGAACCTGGTCTACCTGGAGCTAGCGCCGGTGGATCCTATTTCCCTGGTACAGGGCCAGTACATGCGACTGCGTTTCGCCATTGAGCGAGAAGACGCTGAACTGCGAGCAGCAGACCAGGAGCTTTTTGCGCAGGATCCAAATGCTCGTGTACTGGCCGTCCTGGAATTGGACAGTAACCGCGTGGGAACGGTTACCAGGTTAACCCCAGGAAACCCGGCGGACTCAGTAATCCAGGAACTGAAAGACGAATATGGCCCTGCTGGCTATGCCTTGTTGGCTGTTGAGGTTGATGGCAACCTGAGCAGCAACGAACCACCACGAAAGGTTTCGATCAAGCTACAGCAGAACTCCTTCCTGTTCGAGGAGAACACCCCGGAAAGGTATAACAATGCACGTTACGGGATCTTCCGGGTCACGTCTCGCGGAGAGTATGTCCTGGTCGACCTGGCTGGCGAGGATTTCGAACCGATGACCGCCGTTAAGAAGCCCTTGTCGGCTGATCCGAATGCCAGCGAACCCACATTACGTTAGCGCCTGGCAATACACATCCGTGTAACGCCCAGGCAAAGGACAGGGCAGGGGAGTCATCGCCTGAACCAGATCGCGACTTGCGTCAACAGGGACGCCAGCACCACGACTGCGGCCACCAGGAACGGTAACCGAAAGGTCTCTGCGCCGCTCAGCAACGCCCCGGCCAATGAACCTCCGACCGCGCCGAACATCAGGAACGACTCATTGATCCCAAATGCCTTGCCTTGCTTGTCAGCCGTCGCGCCGGTGGAACTGTAGTAGAGGCTGCCGTAATAATTGAACCCCATCAGGACGGAAAACACGCAAACCGACAGGCCAAAGCCGAGGGCATTCGCACTTGCATAAATCCCCAGTAATCCCACCAGGCCGAAACCATGGGCAACGACGACAAAACCAATTCGATAGGGCCACTTCGGCACCAGGTACATCAGCAGGAACGTGCTGATGGTGCAGGCTCGCCCACAGGCCATCAGGGTACCGTGAATATCCGCGTCGATCTCCTGCTGCACGATCAACTTGGGTAAGAGAAACCAGATCAGGCTCATCGAGAACATACCACTGAAATTGGCACACCAGTTCACGCGTGAGAACAACCGAGACAGGTCTGCATCATAATCCTCGGCAGCACCCGGCTCAGCCTCTTCAGCGCCCGCCTCCGGTTCCCGCACGAAGAAAAAGCAGACCGCACTCAAGGCAGCGGCCCCCATGGCTACGTAAAACGGCGCGTAAGGCGCCACGTGCTGATAGATCACTCCGCCACTGAGCTGAGCGGCGGCAATACCACCGTTGAATGCCAGGCAGAAATAAAGATACGTTCTCATCGTATCTTTTCCCGACTTGGCGTGTCCCAACGAAGCCATGATGGGCGGGTAGATCACTCCCAACGCGAAACCCACGGTGACGTATGAAACGTAAAAACCAATACTCGAGGGCTCGGAGACCGTAACCCCGGCAAAGGCCAGTGTCATGACGATCGTCCCCGTCACCGACACGCGGTTCTTACCAATCCGGTCCGCCAGGCGACCAGAGATCGTGTTGGCCACGCCGGCGACAAGGAAATAAGCCACGCCGAGGTACCCCATGGCCTGGGCACTGGTTTCCTGATCCGCCAGTAAGCGTGTGCTTACGAAAATAAACAGGATCGCAGAAAAATCGGTTAACCAGGAAATAAAATAGAGCATCGAACCGAATACTGCGGAAGAATCAAAAGAACCTCTCTTCGCAGTTTTAGCCTCTCGTGATTCCCATCCATAGGGGGCCCGCCTGAATCAATCGCCATACAACTGGCGATAACGGGTCCCGACTACCGCCTGAGCCGTTACAATAGAGCATCCTTTACCACTTGCGTTCTGCCGTCACGAGGCCGCTACCCGCCATGATTCCCACCGATCTTAATTTCCAGGAATTCCGTGAATCCAACGACATCCTGGGGGACCCCGTGGCCCTGCAACAGGGACTCGCCGAGGACGGCTACCTGTTCTTCCGTCGTTTGCAGGATCCCGAGATGCTTCGAGAGCTTCGCCGCCAGATGCTCACCACGATGCAGCATGGTGGCTGGATCAAGCAGGGAACTGATCCCATGGATGGTATCGCCGAACCGGGTGTCCAGTGCACCGAAGGAGACCTGGCCTATACCGATGTCTATCACGAGGTCTATCGAAACCAGCTGTTTCACGAATCGGCTCACCGTTCCGAGATGATCGATACCGTTTCAGCGATTACCGGATGCCCGATGATGCCACAGCCCCAAAAAGTGGCGCGACTCTGGTTCCCACGCTACACGGCTCACACCACGCCCATCCACCAGGATTTCGTGCACTTCCAGGGAAGCTTCAACAACCTGACCTGCTGGGCACCCGTCGGTGACTGTCCTATTGAACTTGGCGGACTAGCCGTCCTGAAAGGCTCTCACCAGGTCGATCACGTGATGCAGCACCATTTCTCCCTGGGGGCCGGAAGCTTGATGATCAACCCGGAAAACTATGAACCACTCGGGCTGGAATGGCACACGACAAACTACGGGATCGGCGACACGCTCATTTTTCCCGCACTAACGCTACACATGGCGTTACCTAACATCACCGAAGATCGGCTCCGTGTTTCGCTCGACAACCGCTACCAGGCCGTGGACGAGACGATTGCCGAACACATGCTGGAACCGCACCTCAGCAACTTCAGTCATTTCGACTGGCCGGATGTTTACCGCGACTGGACATCGGAAACCTACCAGTACTACTGGAAACAATACAACCTGAGCACGGTACCCCGCGACACCTCTTACTCGGATCATGGTTTCGACCAGGCCTGCGAACTGGCTCGCCAGGGGAATGACGAGGCGATCCATCATTTGCAACGTTTCGTGAAACGAGCTGCTGGTACTCCCGAGGCCGCAGAAGCCCAGGCCGTCCTTGATCAACTAACCTAGAACATGGACATCGCACACCAAGCCGTGGCACCAGCGTGCCCGTTTACAACGACGCGTCCACCTGGCGTTCACGCGACCAGTTGAGCCATTTTCGATACTGGTACAGGAGGACCACAGGAAACGGCAGGATCACCAGGAGACAGAGCGCCATGATTGCCGTAATTGCGTAACCCAGGCCATCAGCTGATCCCTGGAATGTCCAGAGCAGGGCAATCGCTGAGACCACGACGGGCACCATGGCACAACCGCTGCAACCGTAAGACGCCTTCCGGTTTTCCACGGGAACAAAAACTCCACCACCGCAGTGGGCACACACATCTTTTCGCCAGCTACTGGTACCTTCTGAACTGTACACCGTCTTCTTCCGTGTCGTCGTGTGTTCCCGGCATTTACGACACCAGTTCTTGGTTTCATCAGGCTCCCAGGATGCAATTTTCTTTTCTGGAACAGGAGGCCTTGGATCGTTTCGTTTGCGAAACTTCTGGATCATCGAAGTGATCGCCACGATACTCAAAACCCCCGCCACGAGCCCGATCCAGCCTTCTTCCGAAAAGTGAACAGGTGCACCGAAGAGAGCATATCCAGCAGCCCCCATACCGATATAGGCAATGGCCTTATGGATATCCAGGTTTTTGGTACTCTCAGCCGTCAGGTTAAAAATCATTACCTGCCCAGCTGCCGCCGCAACGGCTAGAAAAATCACGATCGTCACGATCACGTTGATGGTTTCAAGCGAATTCATGGGATGTCTTACACAGGCTTTCCAGTTATTGCGATCCAGGATCGCACCAAGGACCGTCGTGATTTTTCAAATCTCGTCTGAATAATGTCCAGTTTCGGGACATCGACAAGTATTATCAAGAGAGATCTTACTTTCCACGACACTTTCTCGCCCGCAGGTGTTACCAGGATCGAACTGCGGACCAACAAGAGCTACATATCATTGCATACTCAAAACATCTATATTGAAGTGACTACTTGGCGAGCCCTTATTGCCCCTGAAACTCCAGTCATCGAGTTATCAACATGACCACAAAAACTTGCTCCCCCCTGGTCAGCACACTGACCGCTGGCATGCTTAGTATCACCCTCTACTGGTACTGTTCAGCCCAGGAGCCCACGGCTGCCACGCTGGTCTCTCGCACCGCGCCCAGCGTCAAGGCCAGTGATGCTCCCCGCCCTGCCGCCACCCTGGGGCATTCCGCGTTCATGAGCCCCCACGCTTCACCCATTGCCGCGCAGGGAAACCGTGTCTTCGTGGTAAACACACCTGCAGACACCGTCGACGTTATCGATGCCACCCGGCGAACCGTCATCGCACGCATCCCGGTGGGGGTCGATCCTGTCGGACTCGCGATTCGACCCGATGGTAAAGAGCTCTGGGTTGCCAATCACATTTCTGACTCGGTTAGTATCATCGACATTGATTCAAAAAGTCTCACGCAGTTAAGCGTGATCGCAACGCTGCAGGATTTCGACCCGAACACGCGAGCCACGCGCTTTGACGAACCTGTTGGCATCGCCTTTGCCAGCAACGAGAAGGCCTACGTCGCTCTCTCTTCTGAAAACGCGATTGCTGTAATCAACGTGTCCACCCGGCGGATCACCAAACGACTCGACATCACGGCCCAGGACCCACGCGCCATTCGCGTGCAGGGCAATCGACTTTACGTGATCCCTTTCGAATCCAACAACAAGACACAACTCTCCGGTGGGGCCGGCGATAAGATCGACGGTGACCTGGTGACCTTCGACGCCTGGGAACACTCGATTCGCAACAACAATGTCCTGTCCATTGGGCACGTGGTCGACATCATCAAGCACCCCCGCGTTCCTGACCGGGACCTGTACGTGTTTGATACCCAGACCGACAAGCTGGTTGAAGTCGTCGACACCCTCGGAACGCTGCTTTATGGATTAACCGTCGATTCCAGGGGACATGTATTTATCGCCCAGACAGATGCTCGCAACGAAGTGAACGGTCGCTCCGGAACCAAGAAACACGGGCTCGCCGAACTTCAGAACCGGGCCTTTCTCAACCAGATCACGAGTATTGACCTGGGCCAACCCGACCTTCAAAAACCGACCTTCATCAACCTGGAACCATTGCCCCCGAAACAACCAGAACAGGATATGGCCCTGGCAACTCCCTTTGCCATTGAAATTACCCCGGACGACTCCACGCTGGTGGTCTCGGCCGCGGGTTCAGACAAGATATTTACCGTCGACGTCGAGACCGGTAATGTTATTTCACGGGTCGATGTGGAGGCCGTCCCACGGGGAATTGCCCTGGCGACCACCGAAGATGGCAAACAGACCCATGCCTGGGTGTTAAATGCGGTCGCCAACACAGTTTCACTCGTGGACGTCTCTAACCCGGCAAAACTCGCCGCCCTGGCTACCGTTCCACTCCAGGATCCTACGGATCCGGCAATCAAACGGGGACGCATCGCATTCAATACGGGAGCCGCCTCCAGCACCGGTACCTTTTCCTGTGCCAGCTGCCATCCGGACGGCCATACCGACCAACTGTTGTGGGTCCTGAAAACTCCCATCGTCACCGGGGGCAACCAGATCATGCCTCGATCCACGATGCCTATTCGCGGCTTGCGCGACACGGAACCATATCATTGGGACGGCATCCCCGGGGATCCCTATGGAGGCAACAACAGTGCCAACGTGCGTCGGCGCGTGAAACCCAACAGTGACATCAGGGATGTTACCAGCGCCCCGCGCAACCTGATTGATGCCGGACTCGCCAGCACCATGAAACTGACCACCGATGCCACGACCAATGACGAGGGCAAATCCGGTCACCTTTCCGCAGCTGAGCGTGACGACATGGCCAGGTTTCTACTTAGCGTCACCTATCCACCCGCGCAGCGGCGACCCTACACCAATATCGTTTCCGACCGCGCTCGCAATGGGTTTGAACTCTTCCATGTGAAGGGCGACCTGGACAAGAAGCCGAAGCCGAACGTTTGTGGGAATTGTCACCGCATGCCGTTCCTTGTCAGCACCAACACCCCGGGAACCGGGATGGACGCACCCACCTGGCGTGGGGCGTACGATCGTTGGCTGATCCTGCCCCAGGGCCGCCTGAACATCATTGACTTTGATTTCTTCCGCCGCATCGCAGAACGAGGTACCCCGGAACGCAAGGTCTGGCAAATGTCATGGGGTAGTCGCCGGCGTTTTGACCCGATCTGGGACATGGTGCTCGAAACCAGCACCGGTTACTCCGGCTCCTTTGCCCGCCAGGTCACGATCAACCAAACCTCTGCCAGGGAGCCGCTCACGGCCGACCTGCTCAACGCACTTGAAAACTCAGCAGCTGACGGCAGCATCATTCTCCAAGGTGCCGGTCAGTTCATCACGGACGGCAAGGCCCGGGCAACGTCTCTGCAGTTCGACTCCCAACACCAGGACGGCAGTTACGTCGAAACCGGCGGCGACCGCAAGTCTTACCGACGCAGCCAGTTGGTCAAGCTGGCCACCGAGGGCCGTTTCATTGGGACGTTCACTGCCAACCTGGGAACCGCCGTCGACATGGCTCACCCTCAACCGGCGCTCTGGACACTGGGCGCACTCCATTCACAACGTGGCCGACAGAAATTCCCTGTCCTGGCTACTGGCAAGACAACCTTGACCATGAGTGGCCGGCATATTCGAAAGGGAGCCACGGTCTTCGTGGATGGCCGCCGTGTGGGTGGTACCGTCCAGCGTGACAAGGGAACTGTCACGGTGAACCTCTCCCAGGCACCTCGCCCGGGGATGCGATTGCTCCAGGTACAAAACCCAGGTGGTTTACTTAGTAACGATTTCATCTTTTACGTGGCGGCAACCCAAACTGCTGAACGATCGGGCCCACTGGGAACCTGGCGACTGGCCGTGGAAAGCAAGAGCCGCCCGGATCGTGACCATCAATACACGATCCGCATTTCCGAGGAAGGTGATAAGCTCGTCGGCTTCTATCGCGAATCCGAATCTCGACAGTTTAAAATCCCTGACGTAACCCTGGACGGAAAAACGCTCTCCTTCCAGGTCCCCCGGGACGACATGGTGATGGCCTACAAGGGAACCCTCACCAAAGGCGCTCTCACGGGCACCATGGAATACCGTCGACCCAATCGAACCCCCAGCGGTCGCAAATTTACCGGCACACGTGCGGCGTTGGATCCACTGGGTACCTGGCGACTTCTTGTGCAAAGCAAGAGTCGGCCAGATCGTGATCACGAGTACACGATCCGCCTGGCTCGCGAAGCCGGCAAGCTCGTTGGCTTCTATGCAGGCTCGGACCGCAAGGAAGTCAAGTTACCCAAGGTCACCCTGTCCGGAATCCAACTTTCCTTCTCGGTTCCGCGTGATAATCGAACCATGGCTTACCAGGGAATGATCACGGATGATTTCATCAGTGGGACCATGGAGTACCAGAGTGAGGGTGGGGGCTCCAGCAGCCGCACCTTTGCCGGCACCCGCGAAAGGCGATAAGCGGCATCGCCGGACCATGACCGTTTCTCACTTCCCTCCGAGCTAATGGACTCCGCATGGCAGACCTTATTCCATCTTCCAGCGACGACCATCAGGGTCATTTACCAGGAGTGCTCAACGCACTTTCCAGCTGCCTCCTCTGCATCCTGTTACTGACGCCTACTCCGTGCCTGTCAAAACAACCCAGCCCGCACGTGCTGGCCGCTCGCAATGGCGAGGTCCCTTTCTCCTACCTGGCAGGAAAAACCAGGCGTTGGCCGATCTTGACCAGGAAGCTTGCCCCTGGCCAATCACTCACGTTGACCGGTCGCCGAGGCGCGACCATCCTGGGCCGCGGACCCGCACTGCTGATCGATGGACTCAAGGTGACCATCGATAATGACGGATTCCTGCGGGTAGTTGCTCCCAAACAGGCGACCAGCGAATTTAAAGTCGACCTGGTTGTCAGCCGAGCTGGCACAACAGAACAGCAGCAACAGATCTCCTTGCGTCCGGCACCCCCAGACCGACCTATCTCCTACGTGGCGGACCTGGTCGACGACTTGATTCGCATCTACTGGGATGGTTCATCTCGCCGTTTCCGACCACTCACCAAGGATGGTTTTGACCAATATTTCCGTCGCCTCCAGGCCCAGGGAATCACGCGGCTGATCGTCTGGCAAAGTGCTTTCCCGCTGATTGCCGATGCCACCAATTACCGACCGCAAGACTGGCGGCGATTCGAACTGCAGGCACGGGCCATCCTGGATTCCCAGCAACTCACCGAGAACATGCGCCAGACCCCGGGACTAAAGAACTACCAGTGGTTGGGGTTGCTGATGCAGTTGCGACTCAACCGGGACTTCGACCGCATGTTTACCCAAAGTGCCCGGGACCACCAGGTGCGGTTGACCGCCAGCTACCGACCTTTCGAGGCTGCCCTCACCAAGTACTACGAGATTCCTTGTTTCGCAAAAAGCGGGGGACACCTGTGGAATTTTCTGCCAGCAGCGTCTCCCACGGTAAACTACCAGGCAGACAAGGTCGGCTTTGCGCATTACCGGGAGGTCCTTCGCCGTATGGACAAGGGAGCAGCAGCCTCCCTATCACGCATCGAGATCGGCGGAATCGTGAACCCGCAGGCGTTGGCAACCCGGCTGGCCGCCGGAAAAAAAGATCTCACGCTGGTGACCTCGCCCGTGCCACCCCTGGACCCCACCTCGTTTGTGCTCGTCCGCCACGCCCAGGACCAATTCAAACTAGCACCCTATGCAAGTATCCGCGAACAGGTCGAAAAGAATCTCCATCCGTTGGAGAACGCCCGTTTCCGTATCGTGAACAAGCAACTGGTCATCGACCAATTCCAGCTCCCGGCTTCCTCCCGTTACCTCTGGTTGCGAGCAGCGAGTGATTACGGCAAGACGATTGTCCTGCCAGTCATCCCCAGCCTGACCCTACGCGCCTCCGCCGGTAATCGACTGGGACGGGGCAATGTTTACACTGCCTTATCAGCCAATGACACCGATGCTCGCTTGAGCCAGATCTCTGGTATCACGCCCAGCGGACGGTTTCAAACGGAATTCCAGGCAATTGAAGCCAGCATTGATTACTTTCGAAAACGCAAACAGACCACGTGGAACCTCGGCGAGGGAACCCTGGTCATTGATCGTGGCGAGCCCTGGACCGTGGAAATACTGGACTTTAACCGGGCCGCTACACGTCGCCTGGCGGTCAACGAATTAAAGACCATTCTAAAACACGAGGCATTCGACGAAATCTTCATCAACACCCGGTCCCACACCCAGCTTTCTGGATCAACCGGTGACGGTGTCGATGGCATTCGCACCATGGCTCACTACCGTGTTAGCGGCAAGAACTACTTTCACTACGGTATCGATCGCGCCTTTAGTCCGATCGCGATGGCCTCCAACCCACAGGTCCAGGCGTTGCCCGTGGAACAGATCACGACCTGGCAGCGGGGCGAATGGCAAGGTCCCTGCCAGGCACCAGGTAGCCCATTCGTTTGGCGCTACCAGAGAAATCGCGAGGTTGCCAAGGGGATGCGATCCTTGCTGAGCGAATTACAGGAACAATTCCCAGGAACACGGATTCGCGCCGTAATACCGCAGGGTGAAAGTGTAATCCGGGAAACCGAGACCGCCCTGGAAACGATGCCCAAACCTGGGAAAGGTGTCTACGGCCGTTCCTATTTCCGGCACATCTGGGGATCCCTGAACTACATACCTGCGATCGGTGAAGGCATGGCAATGGTCGATCTCTCGGGGCTCTCTGTCGAACCGGTTTTCCTCGGTGTTCGATATGCACCTGACCCCGGTCCACTGAACGCTTTCGTGGATCGCTACATGGCGGACCTGGCAGCCAACCGGGGCTCCAGCTTCCAGGGCCCAAAAAGTTTTTTCTATGAAGCCCAGGAAACATTGCGAGCCGCCGACAAGCCGGCCAAGCGAAAAAGACGGGAAGCGATTATCTACAATTTACTCGATCGCCCCGAGGTCAATGAAATCCTGCTTTACGAGGCTGCCGATTGGACCTATTACCTTCCTCTCTCGGATCGCCTCCTCAGCGGCCATGGCTACCTTGACCGCCAGGCGAAATAGTCAGCAGCCGCAGGCGATCAATCAAGCCGGCAGACTCGCGTAGCGACAACACCTGGCCTCGCTCTGCAACACGATATCCACGGCAGGCACAGTACTTACGACAGGCTCTATCAATTGCCGCCGCAATCCGTCTCGCAGTCGACCATGCGCTTCGTTAAAATGAATCACCTTAACAACAGGGGGTCCAGCCTGTCATGCTGAAAGTACTCGGCAGCAATTCACGAGCATGCGATGGTGTTTCTCGCCGCGAGGCGCTGCGCGTGGGCGGACTGTCGCTTTTTGGTGGCATGACACTTCCCACGTTGCTGCAGGCTGCCGAACAAGGGGGTGTCCATCACACACCGAAGGCGGACAGCATCATCCTGCTCAATCTCTTCGGCGGACCGCCGCACCAGGACATGTTCGATCTGAAACCGAATGCCCCGGAAAACGTCCGCAGCAAGTACAAGCCGATCTCCACGTCCATACCAGGCCTCCAGGTCTGCGAAAAGATGCCTCGCATAGCCAGCATCATGGATCGTGCCACGCTGATTCGTACTTATTCGCACAGGTACAACAGCCACAATCCTTACAACGTCTTGACCGGGTATGATGGGGGAAGTGATCGCGATAATTACTTTGCCAAGATTACAGACCATCCGTCGATGGCTGCGGTCTGCCAGCACTTCGGACAGAAAACCAGTGGCATTCCATTTCATGTCCTGATGCCCGCCTTTCCGGGTTACTCGCAATCACTACGACGGGCGGGACCCTACGGAGCCTACCTCGGCAGCCAGTACGATCCTCTTTTCACGACCATCGACGCCAAGATCAAGGATCCAGACCTCAAGGGTGACTATGAACCCCAGGTCGCTCGCGGTATCCCCCGGCCACCCACGGTGCAAGCCTTCGAAGATCTCACCGTGGATCGCCTCAGCACACGGAACAACCTCCTTGGCCAACTTGATGATCAACTCACCCGGGTTGAACAATCAGGATCCATCGAGCGCCTCGACAAATTCCGTAAGATTGCATTCCAACTCCTCACTTCCAGCAAAACACGGGCCGCCTTTGATATCAACCAGGAATCCCAGGCCACGCGAGATCGTTACGGTGACAACGTCTGGTCCAACAGCGTCCTGATCGCTCGTCGACTGGTCGAAGCTGGTTCCAAGTTCATCACGATTCACTGGGAATCCAAGGGAAATAACCACTGGGATTTACACGGCAATAATTTCAAGATGCTCGACTCGCATCTACCACAACTCGACCAACTCGTACCTGCCCTGGTCCTTGATCTCGAGGAACGAGGACTGCTGGATCGCACCCTGGTCGTCGTGATGGGAGAAATGGGGAGAACTCCGACGATCAACAGCAAGGCCGGCCGCGACCACTGGCCGCAGTGTGGATTCTCCCTGCTCTTCGGAGGTGGCATGAAAAAAGGGTGCGTGATCGGTGCCACCGACAAGCATGCTGCCTATCCCATTGATCGCCCCGTGTCTGCCGGTGACATGGCTGCCACGATTTATCACCTGCTGGGACTTAATAGTAAGCTAACGGTTCCGGACCTGCAAAACCGTCCCATCCACATTTCCCACGGAGGCTCACCGGTCTTCGAGGCCATCACTTGAAGATGGCGTGATCCGGGTCGCCGCCCGACTGGATATAGGCCAGCAGATCAAGGATCTCCGAGCGCGTGAGCGTATTGAGAATTCCCAGCGGCATCATCGAGGCCTTGGACGGCAAGACTTCGTCAACATCCGCCACGTCAATCTGGATCACGGATGCGGGCGCCCTGGGATCAACTGCCACCGTCAACTGGCGGTCATTGCGATCCAGGATTCGACCCTGGAACACCTTGCCGCTGGTCGTGATGATGGCATGCGTCTTGAACTGATCCGAGACCTGCACGGCCGGCTCGATGATCTCACGTAACAACACCTGCGGACTGTATCGCCGTGCTGCCGCCGTAATGTCCGGGCCCAGGATACCGCCCACCTTGCCAAAGCGATGACACTGGACACAACTGGCAACACGGAACATGTCCTTACCAACGTCAAACGATCGGCCGGCGGGAGGATTGGTGGCGTCCTGCAGCAACTCAGCGATCGTCCAGTTCTTAACGAACTTCCGCGGTGTCGGAGAACCCGTTGGCACCGCACTGGTAATCTTGGCGTTGATTAGCGCATCCAACCCCTGGCGAGCCCCGTCCGCCAGGGCATCAACAAAATCCTTTCGCAACCGCTGCACGTAAATCTGGTAATGCCCACCTCCGACAAAGTCACCACGACCTACGGACTCTTCCGCACGGTTCATGTGCCGCAGGTATTCCTCACGAAAGGCATCGGTCCAGCCAACTCGAGCGACTCTCAGGACCATTCCATAAAACAGCAGTTCTTCCTGGGTCTTGGCTGTTTTCATCTTCGGCACGAAATGCGTCACCGCAGTGGGATGCCCCAGGTAGACCAGCATCCGGCAGACTTCCTGGGCCAGGTGTGCATCAGATGCAGGAAGCAGACCGGCCACCCGTTCACCGAGCGTTCGCTGCGCGTCATTCGCGGGCGATCCTGTTCGGGCAAAGGCGACATTCAGCGCCCGCAACCAATCGAGTTGCTGCCGCGCCGACATGGAATCCTGGTCCAATTGAATGAGCCGATCCCGGGCCTGTAACCCCTGGTCTGCATCACCGGAACGCACCAGCGCTAACAGTGACTGCACGGCTCGGTCCGGCTGATTTTCCGTCAAGGCAAGGCCTGCCCACGTCTTCACCGGCTGATGTTCCACGGCGACTCGGGCCGCGAAACGGATGTGACGATCCTGGTGCGCCAGCTCTTTCCAGAGACGTGGTAAGGCAGGTCCTGCGGGCTTGGCATGAAACACCTCCATCGCCTGTCGCTGGTTGCGCAGGCCCCGCGCTACCTCATCCTCCACCACTGGGGAACCTTTTTCCCGCGGCCCCACGTAAGTCACGCGATACAATCCAGACTGCGTACGTCTCCCGCCAATCGTGATATACATGGCCCGATCATGGGGATTGATAATGACATCGGTGAGCGGGAACGGTATCCCTGTTAGAAAATCGCCCAATTCGCCCTCGTAAGAACTTCCCCGTGGTTTCAGCTTGACCGAGTAAAGCTTGCCGTAGGTCCAGTCACTAACGAAAAGCGTATTTTGCCACTCCACTGGAAAATCGGCGCCGTGTCCAAACGTGATTCCGGTCGGAGACCCCTGGCCCACGTCCACTACCGGTGGCAGGTTATCCGTGAAATAGGGTAGCCATTTACCCGTACCGAATCGCCAGCCGAATTCACCGCCACTGACCACGTGGCAAACACGCGTCGGGCGATACCAGGGAGTACCGACATCCATTTCCATGTCCGCATCGTACGTGAACAACTCGCCATCCTGGTTGAACGCAATGTCGTAAGGATTGCGAAATCCGGAAGCAATCAACTCCCAGTCCTTGCCGTCAGCAGAGACTCGACAGACCCACCCACCGGGCGCCATGACATCGGTATTGTGGCCATTGCTACAGGGCTGGCGAGGCAACAACTGGTCCTCGGCCCAGTGTTTTGGATTCCGGTAGGTCCCGATCCCCGTGGGCAAGGTCGTGTTATTACCAGCCACGATATACAGTGATTTCTTATCCGGTGCCAGCACGATGCTGTGTGGGCCATGCTCCCCACCGCGGCCCGGCAGGGCCTTCAGTAATTCAACGCGATCAAACTGATCATCACCGTCCGAATCGGTGACCCTGTAGAGCCCGGACTCAAAAGCCTTGCCGCGATTAACGACCACGTAGAGCGACTTAAAGGCATACAGGAGCCCCTGGGCTTCACCGATCTGCACGTCGATCTTTTCGATATTAACGTCGCCTTGTTGGCCAACGGGCGGGGGTGTCACCCGGTAGAGACTGCCGTACTGGTCACACACGATGAGCCGGCCCCGGTCATCGGCGGTCATGCTCACCCACGAACCCTGGGTCGTCTTGGGTACCGAGTAAAGGCGTTCCACGCGAAAGCCATCCTGGATCACCAGGCCGCCGGCATCTGTCGCCTGTTCCACGGGCGGCGCCGCAGCTGTGTTAAGCGTCAGTGATTTAATCATCATGACGGTCGGACCGGAGTGTGGATCGATCCGTAATTGCGTCAGTGGGTGTTCGGTATGAAACAATACCTCGTACTTTTTCATCGCCCCACGCCCGCGCATCTTAAATCGTAACGACCGCCCCTCGGACGTCCCGGGGTTCGTCGTCGTAGTCCAGAAGATCTGCGAATTCAGGGTGCCCTTGAAACTGGCTTCGATCGTGAGCAGTTTCCAGCCCGCTGGGCCCTGTACTGGCGCAATCATGTGCGGGTCGTTGCCCGTGGATTTAACTTCCAGGCCCTGCTTGGTCACATCAAGCTCTACCTGCAGCAATGGCTTCCACTGGGACCATGCCGCTTGCTGCGACCAGCTTTTGATCACCTTACCGGTCGATTGCAAGGCGTTACCGGACGTGGCGTGCCAACCCATCCAGACCAGGCACACTGCCAGGCTCATTTTAATCGTGCGTGTCACAAGAGGCCTCTTTCCATCTCCAGGGTCATCGAATGAAGTGTCCGCATTGTAGCTAACTCCCTGCCACGAAGAAACGTACTTCCTGGAACCATCCTCAACAAGCCGCAACTGGTTTTCCAGTACAAACCGGCGTCACACGTGACAAGCTACTGCTTCAGCCGTTATATTAACGCCCGGTTGCCGAAGACACTGGCGAACCCGATAGCCGCCCACAGGGAACCTCGATCATCCCGCACTGTCCCAGGATTCTTTCATGTTTCAAAACCTATTCCATTTGACCTGCTTCATGCTCCTAGGTGTACTCGTGTCCGGATGCAGCTCAAAGACCGCTGCCCCGGAAAAACCAGGCCCGGAAGATCCTGCACCTGCTACGCTCGTGGATGGACTCCGCAACACGCGTATCCACTTCGAGTTCCAGCAGGGCGACACCCGGGAGACTGCATGGTTCCAGGTTGGCGACGACAACCTGGTGTCCTGGGGAAAAGAGAACCACTATACGCTGACCACCTTTGGCCTGAAGAAGCAATCCCTCTTTGTCCTGGACGCAACGAACTGCATTGAAGTCCGTTTCACCAAGAACGGGGCCGCCGTCGGAGACACCATCACGTTAGTCGACCATGATTTAAAAGGCCGCGACCTGGACGCACTAATCAAGTCCCCGAACAATGACGACGCGAGGAATGTGCGAACTGCCACCATCGTGAAGACCGAAAAAAAGGAATCGTAACGCATGAACCAACGACTGCTACCAGTCATCGCCCTGCTGACGGTTGCGTTGCCCACCGCAACGGCACAAACGAACGCACCCATTGCCGTAAAAGACGTGGAGGTGAAAACCCGCAGCGGGAAAACGATGGGTACGTTGCACGTCTTCGTGGCGCCAGGAGAAGACCCTGTACGATTCATCAAGGCCAATCGCTGCATCGCAGGAACATGGAATTTTGCCTCGACCAGGAACAAGGAGTCTCGAACACACTGGACCGGCGTCATGCATTATCCGACTTTCAATCATCGGCCAGAACAATTCTACGTACGTGGAAACATCAGGATCATCAAGCAAGGTCGGCTGGACAAGGTGCCCGAGGAAACTCGCGCTAAACTCGTCCCCTTGTTCAGGAAACGAGAACGTGGCCAGGCGATTACGCGTCAGACATTGCTACTGCGGCAGACAGGAAAGCCAAACGAACACGAGGTCATCGGTTACAGCAACGATGATGTCTTTGGCCTCTTCAAGTTGAATCCCAAGCTCACGTATACAGGCACGCCCGGCCCCATGGCGTCCGGTGAAAAGCCCATTCGCGTCTGGCCGGGAAAGGCCCCGGATGAACCGGCGGGTATTGCCGAGAAGAAAGCCGAACCCCAAACCGGCGCAGACGGGGTCATTCGTATACCGTATGTCGACACGCCCGAATTAATCCGCTTTCCTGCTAATCCAAGGAACGCCACGGGGACCTGCATGATTGTTTGCCCCGGTGGTGGCTACGGGAAGCTCGCCTGGAACAAGGAAGG
>MPLU02087620.1_pt1 | contig 23423 bp, 16 predicted proteins | sample 1617381 | NCBI WGS metagenome assembly MPLU02 (sample SAMN05944801, study PRJNA350692) | marine metagenome | biome: marine; feature: ODZ; material: water; isolation source: 90 m water sample filtered on 0.2 um supor filter | place: Pacific Ocean | collected 2012-04-08 | depth 90m m
ACTGGATTCCCTGCGAGATGCTGCATTGGCAGCCTTCGTGGAGTCACCTAACCAGGATCGTCAATTAACGCGTTTCCTGGTTCGCATGCTCAAGGATGCCCTGGATCAGGACCGTTACGAGATCGTGCGTGAGGCAGCCGTTGCCCTGATCGAGCATAAGTGTGACGATCGAAGTATTTACGACATCGCCGGGCATGCCAGTTTTGCCTTGAATGATTTTAAGTCGGCAGCGGATTACCTGCGGCAGGCCGAGCTAAAGAATGCGATTTCCCCGATTGGAAGCAATTTCCAGAGAGATGCAATGAGTTACATCAAGTTCTGGGAAGTAGAGCAGGAAATTCGAAAGCGTGAAGCAGCCCAGGATGACTTGCCCAGGGTCAAGATGACGACCAGCAAGGGCGAGGTTGTGATCGAGTTATTTGAAAACGAGGCACCCGATACGGTTGGGAACTTTGTCAGCCTGGTCGAGGTCGGTTTCTACGACAATAAGAAATTTCATCGGGTACTGAAGAATTTCGTGGCGCAAACGGGTTGTCCCAAGGGAGATGGCACAGGGGATGCAGGCTATTCCATTTACTGTGAGTGTGCCAAGGCTGATTACCGCAAGCATTTCCGGGGCTCGTTGAGCATGGCCCATGCGGGACCGGATACCGGTGGTTCGCAGTTTTTCATTACCTTTCGCGCGACACCGAACCTGAACGGAAAACACACGGTTTTCGGCCGTGTGATCAAGGGTTTTGACACGTTGGAAAAGTTGCAGCGTGTGGATCCTGATGCTGAAAATGCGGCACCCGTGGATCCCGATCGTATCTTGAAAGCCGAGTTGGTGCGGAAGCGAGATCACGATTACTTTCCCAGCAAGGTGAAGTGATCGAGGCTTCGTGAGAGCACTTCGTGAGAGCGCAGTGATTCCCATGTCACGAGAGGTCCTGGGCGCGCAAAAACGCCGGCTGACCAAACCAAAGTGGGAAACGGGTTTAACCCGCACTCGACTCAGTACAACCGGCAGTTATTACAACCGCAGCAAGGCTCAATTGGACCGCGCAATCGGAAATTTTTTCCTGATTACCAGTTTTTCTTTTTTTCTTTCTGAATCACCCCGTTTTGGGGAACTGGGTGATCATCTGGTAGTTTTGGCTGCCCAGCAGGTCATCCATCCGGTGCTTTAATTCCGTGTTGATATGGACCTGGAGTCGGTCGGCCTTCATGGAGACCCGTTGCCCATCGGCCAGGACCAGCAGTAGGCGAACTTGCTGGTTACCCGGGTAAGCGCGGAGGATCTCGTAGATCTGGGGAAGGACTCGCTCCCCGTGTTTTAGTTCGTCGACCCGGATCACCATTCCCTTGGTGCAACGATCGTCCAGCTGGTCCAGCGGAATCAGTTCATCCACGATCAGGTTGACCTCATCACCTCCACCACGGCGATCGACACTACCGCGAGCGAGCAGGATGCTGTCCGGTTCGAGCATGGGTTCGTAACGTTGAAAAGAGTCCGGCCAGATAATACAGCGTACGGTACCGTCGATATCTTCCAGGTCGAAATTTGCATACTTGGTGGGTGAACCAGGTCGACCATTCTTGGTATGGGCCAGCTTGATGGATGAAACCATACCTCCCACGACCACTTCTGTACGATCGTTCAAGGTGGGTAAACGTGTCGTGGTATGTGAGCATACGTTGGCCAGTAAACCCTTATGTTCCTCGAGCGGGTGGCTGGAGAGATAGAAACCAAGCACCTCTTTTTCCATCAGTAATCGTTCCCGTTCTTCGAACTCGGGAACCCTCGGCAGGGGTGCTTTTTCATCCTCGTCGGAATCAGAAAACTGTTCAAACAGGTTTTTCTGGCCACTGCGTCGATCGGACAACGCCGATGAACCAGCTTGCAGGGCCCGCTCGATGATCTGCGATAGTTGCTGACGGTTCGCCTCCAGGTCGTCAAACGCACCGGACTTGACCAGGCTTTCAATGGCCGACTTTCCGCAGGAGGACGGTTCCACCCGTTCGCAGAAATCGAAGAGGTCCTGGTAGGGTCCATCTTTTTCGCGGTTACGCACGACTGCTTCGGCGGCTGAACCTCCACAACCCTTGATGGCGGAAAGCGCAAAGTAAATCTTGCCATTGGCCACCGTGAATTCACTGCCCGAGGTATTGACGTGGGGAGGAACGACCTCGATTCCCATGCGATGGCAGTCTTCGAGGTGTTCAACGAGTGAATCCTTGCGTTTGAAATTACGTCCCGAGATGTCACTCGAGAGCAGGGCAGCCATGAATTCCACGGGGTAGTGCGCCTTGAAGTACGCGGTTTGATAGGCAATGAGTGCATAGGCGGTGGAGTGGCTCTTGTTGAATCCATAGCCGGCAAACTTGGTGATCATGAACCACAGTTCTTCAGCTTCATTTCGTTTCATGCCGCGGTCCTCGGCCCCGACCAGGAACTGCTCACGATTCTTATTGATAATGCTTTCTTTTTTCTTACTGATCGCCTTGATACAGGTGTACGCTTCAGCCAGTTCGATACCACCAAAACGGTTCAGGATCCGCATGACCTGTTCCTGGTAAACCATCACCCCGTGAGTTTCGGACAGGATCTCCTTGAGGACGGGATGCTTGTAGGAAGCTTCCTTGCGTCCATGCTTGACCGCCACGTAGTCATCGACCATGCCGCCTTCCAGCGGACCAGGTCGATAGAGGGCATTGGTGGCCACGATGTCCAGGAAACTGTCCGGCTTCATGCGTTGCAAAAGATCGCGGATGCCGCCGCTTTCAAGTTGGAAAATTCCCTTGGTCTCTCCACGGCACAGTAAGGCAAAGGTTTCCGGGTCATCTGTCGGAAACTGGTGTGGATCGATATTTTGCCCCGTCGTTTGTTCGACCAGATCGACCGTGCGACGAAGAATGGTGAGATTGCGGAGACCCAGGAAATCCATTTTCAGGAGGCCAGCGGCCTCAACATCATTCATGGACCACTGGGTAATAACATCATCCTTGCCGGAAACTTTTCCCAGTGGCAGGTATTCTGTCAGGGGAAGGTCGCCGATGACCACTGCTGCCGCATGGGTTCCCAGGTTGCGGGCCAATCCCTCGATTTTCATGGCGAAATCAATCAGTTCCCGAACTTCACCATCCGACTTGTACTGGCCCGCCAACTCGTCACTTTTCTCGAGCGCTTCCGCCAGGGAAATTCCCAGTTCATTCGGGATCATGCCAGTCAGTTGATTAACGCGACTCAAGGGAATTCCCAGTACGCGCCCGGTATCCTTGATAGCCGCTCGTGCTGCCAGGGTCCCGAACGTGCCGATTTGGGCAACGTTGGCCGCCCCGTATTTATCTTTCACGTAGCGAATGATGTCAGCACGATGTTCCTTGCAGAAATCGATATCGATATCAGGTGCTTCCCGCCGGTTCACATCCAGGAATCGTTCGAACAGCAGGTCGTACTTGAGTGGACAGACATGACTCAGGTAAAGGGCATAACAGACCAGTGCTCCCACACCGCTACCGCGCGCTGTTGTCGGAATACCCTTGTCCCGTGCCTCGCGAACAAAGTCCCAGCAGATCAGGAAATAATCTGAGAATCCGAGTTCAGCGATGACCGATAGCTCGCGGTCCAGCCGTTCCATGACGCGACTGGAGAGTTCTCCTGCGGGAAGCATTTCCTCGTTGTTGGTATAACGATCGCGCAAGCCACTCAGGCAAAGTTCCCGCAGGTGATCGATGGAGGAAGTATCCGGTGGAAGATCAAACGTGGGAAAGTGTCGTTCTCCCAGGTTCAGATCGATGTCGACAGTATCCGCAATTTCCTGGGTGCGCAGAACCGCTTCTTCCATTCCGGAAAAGGATTGATACATCTCTTCCGGGCTGCGCAGGTAGTATTCCTGGCCATCCATTTTCATGCGGGTCGTATCGGTTCGAAATCGCCCGGTGTTGATGCACAGCATGACGTCCTGGGCATCGGCATCCTCCTGGTTCACATAGTGCACATCGTTGGTAGCGACCATCGGAATGCCCAGTTCCTTGGCAACGTTGATGGCGCCCTCGGTGGCCAGCCGTTGTAATTCAACTCCGTTGTTCATGACCTCGATGAAAAAACGATCATCGAAAACCCCGTGGAACCACTGGGCTACCTCGATGGCCTGTTCCAGGTCCTGGTCACTACCGTGGCCGTTGAGCAACATGCGATTGAATTCGCTCGAGAGACAGCCACTCAGGCAAATAATGCCTTCCTGGTGTTGCTCCAGTAACTCCCGATCAATCCGGGGTTTGAAGTAAAACCCCTCGAGGTAAGCCGCAGAACTCATCTGCATCAGGTTCTTGAAACCCACACGGTTCTGGGCCAGTAGTGTCAGGTGATAACTGGAATCCTTCATCTTGCCGCTGGTCTTGTCGAATCGACTGCCCGGCGCAATGTATGCCTCGTAACCCAGGATGGGGTTGATCCCGCGGTTCTGGGCTTCCTGGTAGAACTGCAACGATCCGTGCAGGTTGCCATGATCGGTAAGGGCCAGCGCATTCATGCCGTGGTCCTTGGCGCGATCCAGTAATCGAGGAATCGTCGCTGCACCGTCCAGCAGACTGAAGTGGCTGTGACAGTGAAGATGAACAAAGGGTCGTTGGTTCATGGCAATGCGTTCCGTCGCCAGGGAAGAGTTCCGCTTTCGTAAGACGGTTGCTGATTGTAAGGTACCAGTCCGGGTTCAGCCAACCACTGCCTCTGGGGGGCACCCTCGCACCGAGGGATCACGAGAAAGATCGGTCCTGCCAATCCTACGTGGAGGAAAGGTCCGGATCCCCGATTCGTCGCAGGTATTCGGCAATCCGACACTGTAAATCAAGGAGATTCTGCCACTCTCGCGTTTCGACCTGGAGTTGTTCGGTCTTGTCGTCCGAGTTCACCGAATTCAACAGGCTCCGCAAGCGGATATGCAGATATTCCAGGACCTCGGCCAATTGAGCCGCCTGCCCCGGGCTTAACCGATCCGGTAAATCCGGTGGTTCCAACGCATGCAGGGTGGCCTGCAGATCATTTCCATCATCCCAGTTCAATTCAAAATCAAAGGATGAGACGTCTTTACCCAGTGATTTTCCGTTCGGACGGATCGTTGGATCTCCCTGGTTATCAGCTTCACGTAGACGTGCCAGACGCTCTGCAATTTGCTCGCGGGAGCCAAAAAGCAAGACGGAGCGTCCCAGGCTAACCATGTCTCCAAAACGGAGAATCCTTAACTGGATATCTTCACCATTGACCTTCGTTCCATTGGTGCTTTCCAGGTCCGTGAGCACCAGCCGTTCATTATCTTCCTGAATTTTCAGATGGAAACGACTGATTCGCTCGTCATTGAGTTGGATCGTGTTCCCTTCTTCGCGGCCAATGGTCACGGGAGGATTCAGGGTTTCGTAGACTCGCCCACGATCCGCTCCATCGAGTACGCGTAAAGTGATGGATGATGACATCGTGAACCTGGAACCCAGAAAAAGGGGATTCGTTACTCTTAGAATTTGCGATCAACTAAATGAACTAAAATCATTCCTTGTAAGCACTTATAGCATCCGCGGTGGCTGCTGGTCAAGTGGCTGGAAGGTACAATTGGCGGGGCCTCTTGTCGCCCAGCCCGTCTTGCGGATAATGACGTAAACCTGTGTGACGGAAAAGGTTGACACAGGTTCATGGTAAGCCGCGCCCGTGGCGCAACTGGATAGCGCATCGGTCTTCGGAACCGAGGGTTGTAGGTTCGAATCCTACCGGGCGTGCTCACCTTTTTCTGCAACGGAATCAAGAGAACCCGTGACGGCTTGCCGGGGCTCAGTCCGTAGCGTCGCTGGCCGCTTGCAGGTTCACCAGTTGCTGGGTGACATAAAGCGGGCGATGCTTGCTTTCATCGAAGACCTTGCCCAGGTAAAGCCCCACGACTCCCAGGTTGGCAAGAATCAATCCACCGATAAAGACGACGGCAACCATCAAGCTGGTCCAGCCATCCACGTCCACCCCGTGCGTGTAGTAACGGACGATTCGATAGGTGGCGTAAACGAAAGAAACGACAGACATCAGGAACCCGATGTAGATGGACAAACGCAGTGGCTTGTTCGACTGGGAAGTAATGGCTTCCACGGCGACGCGCATGGATTTAGTGAATCCATAACTGCTTTTCCCGCTGAATCGTTTGCCATGTTTTACGTCGACGTAGGTTGTTTGAAATCCCAGCCACTGGAGAAATACGGAATAGGCCCGGTTGCGTTCTCGCAGGTTGAGCATGGCGTCGACCACGTTCCTGGAGGCAATTGAAAAATTGGAGACATGCGGATCGATCTTGATGTCGCTGAGGAAATGGTACAGCCGGTGAAAAATGCGGGAGCAGGCTTTCTTGAGAAATGTATCCTGGCGATTGGTGCGTCGCGCAAAAACAATTTCATATCCTTCCAGGGCCTTTGCATACAGTTGCGGAATTTCTTCCGGCTGATCTTGCAGGTCACAGTCCATCACCACGATCCACTCTCCGGCAGCGTGGTCGAGCCCGGCCGTAATGGCGCAGTGTTGCCCGAAATTTCGAGAGAGGTTCACTCCCTTGACGCGGGAGTCACTCGCAGCCAGTTCCAGGATGATATCCCAGGAGTCGTCGGGGCTGCCGTCATTGACGAGTACGATCTCAAAATCTTCTCCCAGGCCTTCCAGGACCTGGACCAGTCGCTGGTAAAGCTCACGCAGGCAACCACTGGCGTGGTACACGGGCGAGACAATCGAGATTTTCACGCGATTTGGCAACGTCACCGAAACTTCTCCAAGGATGAAATAGTGGCGTACGGGAACAACGAGTGTACGTGTCTTGTTACGCAAACCGTTGTGATTCGGTTTGCCCTGTTTCTGGGCGTTGTTGCCGGGTCGGTCCGATCGATTTGTCACGGCAACAATGGTTCGAATGCTTATCCTGATATCGGCTTCCTGGTCGTGCAGCCATCGCAATTCAACTTATTATCACCGGTTCTCGGCCAGAGAAGGTGAGCCATGGGGGGGTGGTGCGGTTTTTCAGGGTAAATCACGGGCCCCTTGTTACGTCCGGGGCGTCCGACTACGATGCTAGATAGGTCTTTTAGTAGCTGTTTTGTCTAGGTTTTCGTCATGAGATGCGTCTTGTCAGCGGTGGTGCAAAACGTTCCCGGTGTGTTAGCTCACATTTCGGGAATGCTCGCCTCGCGCGGTTACAACATCAATTCGCTGGCCGTCGGTGAAACCGAGGACCCGAATTTATCACGAATGACTTTCGTGGTAGTGGGTGATGCACCTGTCCTGGAACAGGTTGCCAAGCAGCTGGAAAAGGTCGTGACGGTTGTTGCCGTGACGGATATCAGTGCCCAGGACCACGTTGAACGTGACCTGATGTTGATCAAGGTCAACTCTTCCAACGGCAGTCAACGCAGCGAAATACGTGAACTGGTTGATATTTTTCGAGGCAAGATTGTTGACGTAGGCGCGGAAGAAATAATGATCGAGATCTCGGGCAAGGAACGCAAGATCGAGGCCTTTATTGAACGCATGAGACCATTCGGTATCGTCGAACTGGTGCGCGCCGGGCGCATCGCGATGGTACGCGGAAAGCTCAATGACAAGGATCAGGCTGAGCAGGATGCAGATGCATAGCCAGGCATAGGATTCCCGGCATCGGCCGGTACCTACCCCAACAAGAGATTCCGAACGCTAAACAAGATTTTAAGGGAGCAAGGGCAACTTATGGCGGCCACAATTTTTTATGATACCGACGCAGATCTATCACTTCTCAAGGACAAGACGATTGCGATCCTCGGCTATGGATCTCAGGGACATGCCCAGGCGCAGAACCTGAAGGACAGTGGCTGTAATGTCGTGATCGGACAGCGACCTGGTGGACCCAATTACGATTTGGCCATCAGCCACGGATTTGAGCCGATGTCGCTGGCCGATGCCAGTGCAGCAGGTGACCTGGTTAATGTTCTGTTGCCGGATGAAGTACAGGGAGACCTGTACCGCAACGAGATTCAAGAACACCTCGTGCCTGGTAATATCCTGATGTGTTCGCACGGTTTCAATATCCATTTTGACCAGGTCGTGGCACCCGAGGGTGTCGATACGCTGCTGGTGGCCCCCAAGGGCCCGGGGCACCTGGTCCGCAGCGAGTATGAGAAAGACGGTGGAGTTCCTTGCCTGATTGCCATGAATCCTGGTGCCAGCGAAGAAACATTGAAGCTGGGCCTGGCCTATGCCAAGGGAATTGGTGGTACGCGTGGTGGTGTCTTGCAGACCACCTTTGCTGAAGAGACCGAAACCGACCTGTTCGGTGAACAGGTGGTCCTATGTGGTGGTGTTAGCGAATTGGTCAAAGCGGCTTTCGAAACATTGGTCGAGGCGGGTTACCAACCCGAGATGGCTTACTTTGAATGTCTCCATGAATTAAAGCTGATCGTTGACCTGTTCTACCAGGGCGGTTTGAGTTACATGCGTTACAGTGTCTCGAACACGGCCGAGTACGGCGACTACAGTCGTGGTCCGAGAATCATCAATGATGATACGCGGCAGGAAATGAAAAAGATTCTCACGGAAATCCAGGACGGACATTTCGCGCGGGAGTGGATCCTGGAAAATCGCGCTGGAGCGGCTTCCTTCAAGGCGATCCGTCGTCGTGATCAAGGACTGGAAATCGAGGAAGTTGGTCGCCGCTTGCGGAAACTGATGTCCTGGATTGACTCGAAAGAAGTGTAACCGTGACCCGGGAGCTTGGTTGAATGGGACATCTGGAGTCGCTCGAGGTTTTTCAGCAACTGAAACCGGGAGACCGGGTGCAGTTGGTCCATGTCGTGAAAGTCGGGTTTCGTGACTGGACCAACACCACGGTCGGTACGGTGGTGAAAACCGAACGCAGACGGCATGGCCTTCACTTTCAGCGCAACCAGGATGACCAGGTGTTCAGCGATGTGCTGGTCCTCTCACGTGATGACGGGGAATTGACGACTGTCACGCTCGACGATTTTAGTGAATTGACTCGACTGGAGGGATGACAGGTCCGTCCAGGGATTGGTTTAAAACATAATCCGATGGAACCCGTATCTCTCTACCAGCAGCATGAGCGCTTGTTCGAAGGGAATCGATTTGTTTATCCGGTGCTCAGTCGCCGTAGCGGTGGCCTTTCGATCGGGGTGAACCTGAACCCGGACAAGATCTGCAATTTCGATTGTATTTACTGCCAGGTAAATCGCACGACAGAAAGTGAAACCAGGTTCGTTGAACTGGATTCCTTGCTCACGGAACTGGACCAGATGATCCAGTGGGTTGCCTCTGAAAGGATCTACGAGGCGGGGAAGTTTTCCGACACGCCGGCGCACCTGCGGGTTCTGCGGGATATTGCCTTTTCAGGAGATGGTGAACCGACCACCTACCGTAACTTCGATGAGGTAATCCAGGCCTGTGCAGCGCTCAAGCAGCAACACGGTTTGGACGAGGTGAGCATGGTATTGATTACCAATGCCAGCATGTTTCATCGTGAACACGTACAGCGCGGATTGAAAATCCTGGACGAGAACCAGGGACAGGTATGGGCCAAGTTGGATGCGGGCACTGCGGATTACTATCACCTCGTCGAACGAACCACGATTCCCTTTCAGCAAATTCTCGATAACATCACGGCGGCTGCCCGGCTTCGACCACTGGTCATCCAGGCACTGTTCATGCGTATTCATGGGGAAGGTCCATCCGTGGCAGAACAGGAATCTTTTTGCCAGCGGCTCAATGAAGTCGTCGACCAGGGCGGTAGCATCCAGCAGGTGCAACTCTACACCGTCGCTCGACCTCCGGCAGAAAGTTTTGTGACGGCCTTGAGTGATGCAGAGGTAGACCAGTTCGCGCAGCGAGTTCACCAGCAAACGCAACTCGAGGTCGTTGGTTATTATGGAATGGCAGATGCCTCGACAGCTACATCGGAAGGTGAATGACGATGAACGATGAAACCAGGGAAACCGACTCCGAGGTCTCGTCGGATCCAGTAACAGGCTTTCGACAACGGTGGTTGCCCATTTTCCTGATCATGAGCGGCCTGGTGATCTGGGCTGTTGTGCATGCCGTGGGGGCCTATCTTTCCGGGCGGGGTAACCTTGCGGTCCTAAAGGCCCTCTTCGTACTCGTCTCGATGTCGGTCTTCCTGGGTTCGTGGGGCGTGTTGCTGTGGTATCGCAATCGCTGTATCAAGCGGCAGTAGATCCCGGTCCAGCCTGGCCGGGCGAGAAAGTTTAGCCTGCTCATCGAGTGTTCCACTTGCGTGGCTTGTAGGCCGGGCGAGGTCTCTCTTAGAATGACGCCACGTGGAGTTACCGATCTGGCCTTATTTTCCGTGTTTGCCTGATGCCCGCTTCTGACATTGTTATTAAAGGTGCGCGTGAACATAACCTGTGTTCGGTCGACCTGGTGCTGCCTCGCAACCAGCTGATTTGCCTGACCGGAGTGAGTGGTTCGGGTAAGAGTTCGCTCGCTTTTGACACGCTCTATGCGGAAGGTCAGCGACGTTACGTGGAAAGCCTGTCCAGCTTTGCTCGTCAATTTCTCGGGCAACTTCCCAAACCGGACGTGGATCATATTTCCGGTTTAAGCCCATCGATTTCGATTGCCCAGAAATCAGCAGGTAACAATCCTCGTAGCACGGTGGGAACGATTACCGAGATCTACGACTACCTGCGTGTCTTGTATGCTCGCGTGGGACAGGGTTATTGTCCACGTTGCCAGGATCCTATCACGGCGCAGAGTCGTGAGCAGGTCCTGGCGCAGATCCTGCAGTTGCCCAAGGGGACTCGTTTCACCGTCCTGGCTCCAGTCATTAGCAGCCAGAAAGGTGAGCATCGAGACTTGTTTGCCGATTTGTTGAAGCAGGGGTTTTCACGGGCTCGCGTGGATGGCCAGGTTTACCAGCTCGCGGAAGTTCCAACGCTGGATCGTCGTATGCGTCACGATATTGATGTCGTGGTGGATCGCTTGGAAATCAAGAATAACCTCCGTCCCAGGTTGGCCGAGGCCGTGGACCTCGCACTAAAAACCGGACAGGGAATCCTGGTGATTTCTGTCGAAAACCCAGCGAACGAAATAACGGCGAAGTCGACCCGTAAAACCGCGCGTCGTGCCACACAGGCTGATTCGTCTGCCAACACCGATCAGATTTTTTCCGTGCACTACGCTTGTAACAAGTGCCAGGTAAGTTTTGCGACACCGACTCCCCAGTTGTTTAGTTTCAATAGTCCGCAGGGAATGTGCAAGGAATGCGATGGCCTGGGGCAGTTGTTTTCATTCGATGCTGACTTGCTGGTTCCCGACCCGTCGTTGTCATTTAAACAGGGCTGCTTTGAGTTGCTGGGGAAATGGAAAAAGCTGGGACGCTGGCGCCGCCATATCTACCAGGGGGTGGCCGATACGGTGGAACCGTCGCGCAACTGGGATGCTGGCTACCTGCTGGAAACAGCCTGGCAGGACCTGGAATCTGCAGCGCAGGATGTCTGGTTGTGGGGTGCCGGTGAGCAACACATCACCTTCACCTGGAGATCCGGTTCATCACCCATGAAGTACGGGGGAGAATTCCAGGGGATTGTTCCAGACCTGATGTCTCGCTACCGGGCCAGCAAGAGTCGTCCCCAGCGCAGGCAGTTGGAACGTTACATGCGCACGATTGTTTGTCCCGAGTGTAGCGGGCAGCGACTGGTCAAGCAGGCACGGGCTGTCACGATCAGGAGCGCGGTCGAGCGTTTTGCTGACAATCCGCAGCGCTCCCTGCCCGAGATCTGCCAGTTGTCAGTTCACGAAGCGTTGAATTTTTTTGACCAGTTGGATTTCAGCGAGACCGAGGCCATCATCGCCGATGAAGCGGTGCGAGAAATTCGTGGCCGACTGGGTTTCCTGGTTAACGTGGGACTCGATTACCTGACGCTGGACCGAACGGCGCCCACGCTCAGTGGCGGTGAATCCCAGCGCATTCGCCTGGCCGCCCAACTGGGATCCGGCCTGGTCGGGGTGCTCTATATTCTTGACGAACCTTCCATCGGTTTGCATGCGCGTGACAACCAGCAGTTACTGGGGACGTTGCAACGGCTGCGAGACCAGGGAAATACCGTGGTGGTCGTTGAACATGATGAAGAGACCATGAGAGCTGCGGATCATCTCATTGACTTCGGTCCTGGGCCGGGAGTCCGGGGGGGCGAGGTGGTGGCTTCCGGATCGATTGATGACGTGATGAAGTCGACAGCGAGCGTGACGGGGCAGTACCTGGCCAGCAAGCGTGAAATTGCCGTACCGACCCAACGACGTCAGCCTGGGGAAGATTGGTTGCAGATTCGGGATGCTGCTCATAATAACCTTCGCAACCAGGATGTTGCGATTCCATTGGGAACGTTCACCTGTGTGACAGGAGTCTCCGGTTCCGGGAAGAGTTCCCTGGTGAATGACATCCTGGTAGAAGCCTTGCGGCGTGACCTGAACCAGGGCGTCGGAAATCCTGGCACGCACGCAGCCATGGAAGGACTGCACCTGCTCGACAAGATGATTGCGATTGACCAGTCACCCATCGGTCGGACGCCGCGATCTAATCCCGCCACGTACATCAAGGTGTTCGACGACATTCGCCAGTTATTTGCTCGCTTGCCAGAAGCAAAACGACGTGGCTTTGGTCCGGGACGATTTAGTTTCAATGTCGACCAGGGCCGCTGTGAAGCCTGTAATGGAAACGGTACGAATCGATTGGAGATGGATTTCCTGGCGGATGTCTGGGTGACCTGTCCGATTTGCCAGGGCCGACGCTTCAATCGAGAGACCCTGCAGGTGAAGTTCAAGGATTACACGATCTCGGATGTTCTGGAGATGGATATCCAGCAGGCACTGGAGTTGTTTGAGAATGTTCCCAAGGTGCACCATAAGCTCCAGACACTGCGTGATGTAGGGCTGGATTATATCAAGCTTGGGCAACCATCCCCCACTCTCTCTGGTGGAGAAGCTCAACGTATCAAGCTGGCGCGTGAATTGACCAAGAAAAGTACCGGGCAGACCATCTACGTACTGGACGAGCCGACCACCGGTTTGCATTTCGCTGATATCCAACTGCTGCTGAAAGTGTTACATGGGTTCGTGGAAGCAGGTAATACGGTCCTGGTGGTCGAACATAATATTGATGTCATCAAGACCGCAGACTGGATTATCGACCTGGGGCCGGAAGGAGGTGCCGGTGGTGGCACCCTTGTGGCCGTGGGGACCCCGGAAGAGGTCGCCGAAGAAACAGCTTCCTACACGGGCCAGGCCCTGCGACCGGTACTTGGTCTGCCGGCCCGCAAATCGGTAGCGACCGCTGCCAGGAAAACGCGGAAAGCGAAAGGGACCAGTCGCACACGCTCATCCGCGGGTACGCAGATGATCCGTGTTCGTGGTGCCCAGCAACACAACCTGAAAATGGTAGATGCAGAAATTACCCGTGATGAAATGACCGTGTTCTGTGGTCCGAGTGGCAGTGGCAAGAGTTCCCTGGCGATGGATACGATTTACGCCGAGGGACAACGTCGCTACGTGGAGAGCCTGAGCGCGTATGCAAGGCAGTTTATCAACCAGATGCAGAAGCCACGGTTGGAACATATCGAGGGACTCTCGCCGGCTATTGCGATTGAACAGAAAAACCTGGGCAACACTCCCCGCTCGACGGTTGGGACGGTCACTGAAATCTATGATTACCTGAGAATCCTGATGGCCCGATTGGGGACGCCCCATTGCCCGGCCTGTAATGTCCCGGTCGGTATGCAGACGGTTGACGAAATCGTTGACAAGGTGCTTGCTGAGCCTGCCGGAACACGGCTGTACCTGATGGCGCCCCTGGACCTGGACCAGGTCTCCCGGGTGGAGTTGTTGTGGGAGGAAATGTTAGCGGCAGGGTACATCCGGGTCCGCCTGGATGGTGAGACTTACTCGCTGGACGAAGCTCCCGAGGTGGATCGGCGTCGTCAGCATCGCGTGGAGGTGATCGTGGATCGCGTGAAAATCGGTCCTCGATCCCGGTCACGCGTTGCGGACAGTATTGAAAATGCCCTGGAGCTAGGGAATGGTTTGCTGTACGTCGCTTACGTGAATGATGATCTCAAGGAGAGCCGTTGGGAGGTTAAGGTGCACAGCCAGTTCCTGGCTTGCGACTCCTGTGGTCTCAGCCTGGAACAGTTAACCCCGCACAATTTTTCTTTTAACAGTCACCTCGGTTGGTGTACGTCATGCGAGGGGCTGGGAACCCAGACCGGAGCGAATCCGGCTGCCCTGATTCGAGACCCGAAAGCGACGTTGGCTGGCGGTGCCCTGGACCTCTGGCCGGATCTTCAGCATCCGGTGGCAGAACGGATGCTCCAGGCACTCGCAAAGGACGTTGGCCTACCCCTGGATGTCCCGCTGGACCAGATTGATGCTCGCCAGAGAAGGCTCTTGATGCATGGTACCGGTGACCAGTGGTTCACGGTTTACCAGGATGCTTCCAAGGGGAAACGTGCGAAACCCAAGCCCATGTTTCGTTTCCAGTTCAAGGGTCTCTACCCGGCGCTTGAAGAAGCCTCGCGGCTGTCCCCGGCCCTGCGTGCGAAATTGGAACACCTGGTCGACGAAGTCGAGTGTTCGTCCTGCGGGGGAAGTCGGTTACGAGAGGATGCGGCCAGTGTTCGTTTTTTCGGAAGAAGCATGGATGAACTTTGCCGACAACCCCTGGAAAGCTTGCAGGAGACGGTTGAGCAATGGGACCTTGATGCACGAGAGCAAAAGATCGCCGGCGAACTGATTCGTGAGATTCGCAGTCGGTTGCAGTTCCTGAACGATATCGGATTACACTACCTGAGCCTGTCGCGCCCGGCAGCCACGCTTTCCAACGGGGAAGCCCAGCGCATTCGCCTGGCCAGTCAACTGGGCAGCGGACTTTGCGGAGTGCTCTATGTGTTGGATGAGCCAACGATTGGTTTGCACCCGCGTGATAGCCAGCGGTTGATAGAAGCCCTGCAAAAGTTACGGGACCTGGGCAATACGTTACTGGTGGTCGAGCATGATCGAGAGTTGATTGCTGCCAGCGATCGCCTGTGTGATTTTGGACCAGCTGCTGGGCGGCACGGGGGTGAAATTGTTGCCCGGGGGACCCCCGAGCAGGTTGCCAAGCGTCGCAAGTCGGTGACCGGACCCTACCTGAGTGGTAAAAAGTCGATTTCCATCCCCACCAATCGTCGCCTGGCAGGAGAAAAAGAACCACTCAGTGGTCAATGGCTGGAGGTGTTGGGGGCCCGTCATCACAACTTACAAAACATCGATTTACGGATTCCCCTGGGAACATTGACTGCGATTACCGGACCCAGCGGCAGTGGTAAAAGTTCCTTGATTGATGAGGTCCTTTATGCAGCCCTGGCTCGGCGATTACATCGGGCCAAAGCGATTCCCGGGTTGCACGACCGCATCACCGGATTGGAATTCATTAACAAGGTGATCCGCGTGGATCAGAATCCCCTGGGCAATTCGCCGACATCCAACCCGGCGACTTACACCGGGATGTTCGATCTGATTCGATCGTTGTTTGCACAATTGCCGGAAGCCAAGCTGCGAGGTTTTACGCCACGACGATTTAGCTTTAACGTGGCTGGTGGTCGTTGTGATGCCTGTGATGGTAATGGCCAGCAGTGCGTTGAAATGCATTTCCTGCCGGATGTCTGGATTCGATGTGATGTTTGCCAGGGCAAGCGATACAACCCGGAGACGCTGGCCGTCACCTACCGGGGCCGATCGATCAGTGACATCCTCGATCTGACCTGCCAGGAAGCAGTTCTCCTGTTCGAGAACATTCCCAAGATCCGTCGTATCGTGCAGACCTTGTGTGATGTTGGGCTGGATTACCTGACGCTTGGGCAGGCAGCGCCCACGCTTTCCGGTGGAGAGGCTCAACGCGTGAAGCTGGCTGCAGAACTGGCACGTCCGGATACGGGGCAGACTCTTTACCTGCTGGATGAACCAACGACCGGTTTACACTTTGACGACCTGGCAAAATTACTGGAAGTCATTCACCGCCTGGTCGACCTGGGTAACACGGTCGTCGTTATCGAACACAACCTGGATATCATCAAGGCCGCTGACTGGTTGGTCGACCTGGGTCCGGAGGCGGGAGCGGAGGGTGGCCAGGTGGTAGCAGCAGGAACTCCCGAACAGGTCGTGGCCGCGATGCCGGCGGTTGGTTCGAGAAAACGGAAGTCAAAGAAACAATCCAGCCATACCGCGGTCGCCCTGGCGCCGGTGTTAGCTTCAGGGCCCTATGCGGAGCGAGTTGTATTTGATCCGAGCGTGCTTGATGAAAAGCAGGAGGGTGACCTGGAGATCCAGGAAGTGGGTAAGGAAACTTCCATGCCCTGGGAAGCGGATGGTCGTCTATGGCATACGCAGAGTCGTGTTGATCGCAAGGGGCAGGCATGTCGCTGGGATGGAGAAATCCTGGGCCAGGTCGTGGATCGGATCCAGCAAATGGGAGAATTTAGCGAGACGGATTGGAGTGCCCGTAGTGTCGTGGAAATTGCGGCAACCAAGAAATCGACGGGCTGGTTTTTCCATGCAATTACCGGTGAAACCTGGCTGTTGAAGATGAAGTTTCGCGTGGCGCGCGGGACATTTCAACGGACGGAGCTTGTCGAAAAGATGCCGTTGAAAACATTGAACCAGATGGACGATTTGCCCGTCTACGGAAATAATCCGCGTGTTAAAGTCAAGACACTTCGAGGGCCGTGGCAGGAAGTGCAGGTCCACGCCCATAGCTGGGAAGAAATCGACACGCCGGCTTTCTGGGATTTCCTGGAACAGGCGGTGAAGGGATTCCGGAAGATTACCCAGCGTGCCCAGGAAGATCCCAAGCAGTGGATGCCCTGGAAAAAACTGGGCCAGAAATGGCATTTCATGCGGAAAGGATTCCCGCCGGGAAAATCCGTGTTGTGGAAAGCAGAAGTGCTGGAAGAGCTTTTCGAAATCCTGGTAGATCTCCTGCCGGAGGGGCAGTTCCTGTGGAATAACCAGTCACGTGTCCACCTCTATGACCAGGGTGGACGTGATCCCTGGGCCACGATCATGACGAAGCGGAGCGAGGATGTTACGTTGCTGCTGCGAGGACCGAGCGGTCGTGTACCCCTGGGTCGCCTCGCGGGCCTGGGACGGGATCGCTCCCTGGATAAGGACACGGCCTCGGGGTCCGATATCGTCAAGTTGTCGTTTCGAACATTGGAAGACTTGCATAAGGGGAACCTGTCCCAATTACTGCAGGAACACCTGGCGGCTGTGCGGGAGCAGAGCAAGCGTTGAGTCATCCGTGAATGCTGGAGAGGAAATCATGATCACCAAGCCACCACAACCGCCACAGGAATCATTGATTGATCCGAACTTCCTGTTTCGGTTCTCGGTGCCCTGCCTGCGTTCCCGGGAAACCTGGACAGACGAGGGTATCAAGCTATCTCGGAAATACCTGGTTCCCAGCTTCGGTGAACTGATGCAACGTCCGGTGTTTGCAGAGCTTCGCATGGGATGGAGTGAGCACGGTTTGATGTTCACGCTGCGCGTCTCCGGGAAGAAGAACACGCCCTGGTGTCGTTCACAGAGGATCGAGGACAGTGACGGACTGCAACTCTGGATCGACACGCGTGATACGCACACGATCCATCGTGCTGGTAGGTTTTGCCATCGCTTTGCCTTTTTACCCTTCGGTGGTGGTAAGAACCAGGAAGAGCCAGTGGCAGATTGGTTGCCGGTGGCGCGAGCTCGCGAGGCCCCTCACCCGGCACGCTCGGAAGACATGGCTGTGCGCAGTGAAAAAAGAATCGATGGTTACATCCTGGAAGGATTTATTGCCGCTGCAGCTCTCACCGGTTATGACCCGGAAGAATATCCCCGGCTGGGTTTCACGTATGCCGTGGTCGATCGAGAACTGGGATGGCAAACCTTGAGCCTGGGCCCGGAATATTCGTTCCGGGAAGATCCCAGTCTCTGGGGAACACTGGAATTGAATCGTTCCTGACGATCGAGGCCCATGCTAAGTCCAAAAAAAAGACCGCCAGCTGGTGGGCTGACGGTCTCGTGAACTAACGCGTGATGGTTCGTTATTCCTTGCTGAGCTTGCAGCAGAGCGGGGAACCCTTGTTCAGTTCGCACTTGGCACAGACCTCGGCGCCTTCCTTGCAGCATTTTTCTCCACCAGCGGCCTCGCCACACTTGCCACAAAGGGTCTTGCCAGCCACATCGGCTTGCTTGAGCTTGCAGCAAAGAGGTGCACCCTTGTGGAAACCACAGGATTCGCAGGCAGTTCCGTCAGTAGCACAACAGGTCTCGCTCCCCTTGTGTTGCCCACAGTCGCCACAGAAATTGACCTGTGTGATCTCTTCCTGGTTGTTCGTATTGGAGGCACTCGTGTTGGTGTCATTGGAGGAGTTGTTATTTTCGCCGCCGCCACATCCAACGAGAAGTAAACTCGCCAGGGCCATGGTAGTGATGTAAGCAGTCCATTTTTTCATGCTACAGATCCTGTTATTGAATAGCGTGTGAATTGGTAATAACCAGTGAGCCGGTATTAGCTGCTCACCAGTTAAGTCGACAACTTAGATTTTTTCCCGAAAAAGATCAAGGGAAAAATGTTGCCGCAGATACCCTCGATCAGGAGGCTTCATGGACGGTTGGTTCAAACAGGTCAGCCATGTCGCGGGCATGATAACTGCTGCGAACAAAGGGTCCGCTGGCAACCTTGCGAAAACCTAGTTGCCTGGCCAGTGCACCCAGTTCGTCGAATTCATCCGGGGGCAGGTAACGAACAACAGGCAGGTAACGTGGGCCAGGTTGGAGGTATTGTCCCAGCGTCAGCAGGTCACAGCCTGCCTCACGGAGGTTACACAAGACATCCAATAATTCCTGGTGGGTTTCTCCCAGTCCCAGCATGAGTCCACTCTTGGTCAGGATGCTGGAGTCAATTTGTTTGACCTGTCGAAGCAGGTCGAGCGTCCAGCGGTAATCGGACTTGGGCCCTCGCACCTGGCGATAGAGCCTGGGGACCGTTTCGGTGTTATGGTTGAACACCTCGGGCCTGGCAGAAACGACTCGTTGCAAGGCTGCTGGGTTGTTCAGGAAATCAGGGGTCAGTACTTCTACCGTGGCTGCTGTTCGTTCGCGAACGGCCATGACACAGCGATAGAAATGATCAGCGCCTCCATCCGGAAGGTCATCGCGGGTCACGGATGTAATGACCACGTGTCGAAGTCCCATCCGTTCGGCAGCCTGGGCCAGCCGTTGCGGTTCGTCATCGCTCAGTGGCGACGGTTTTCCGCGTTCTACCGCACAGAATCCACAGGGCCTGGTGCAGATGCTGCCCAGCACCATGAAAGTGGCTGTTTTCTGCGAATAGCACTCCATGCGGTTGGGGCATTTGGCATGGTCACAAACGGTCTCCAGCTGGAATTCTTCCAGTAGCTGGTGTGTAAAATGATTGCTGTTTCCCTTGGGAACCTGTCGCTTGAGCCACCTCGGCAGGCGATCGGCGACCGGGGGCGCGGCCAAGATGGGCAACTCGGGCATCACGGGGCGTTGGTTCACGCTGGGAACTCGTTCCAGTTGACTGGTTCAGGTAATTCGAGGGTTCGTTTAAGGAGGTAGTAAGCAACCGCTGACATTCTAGCATCTTGTCATGATTGGGCCAGCATGATGGGATCTGGGTTGTGCTGCCTATTTCGACCAGCCGTTGGGCAGGATATAGTAGAGTCATGGCGAAAAATAAGTCGAAACGAAAGAAGAAAAAGGGGGCAGGCGACAAATCGGATGCGCCTGGCCAGCGCGTGATTTCGCAAAATCGTAAAGCGAAGCATCGATTTTCCGTGCTGGAAAGCCTCGAGTGTGGAATTGCCCTGGTGGGTAGCGAGGTCAAGAGCCTCCGTAATGGCCAATTGTCGCTGGATGAATCTTATGGCCAGGTTCGTGGTAAGGAACTCTGGCTGGTGGGAGCTGATATTCCCCAGTATGCCCAGGCAGCGCATTGGAACCATGATCCCAAGCGCGATCGGAAACTATTGCTGCAGCGGCGTGAGCTTACGAAGTTTGCAGGCCAGGCTCGCGAAAAAGGACTGACGTTAGTTCCCCTGAAGATGTATTTCAATCAACGTGGGATTGCCAAGCTGTTAATGGGATTGTGCCGCGGTCGCAAGATGCATGACAAACGCGAGGCACTCAAGAAAGCGGATACCCAGCGGCAGATTCAGCGGGCCATGCGACATCGATCGTGAATCGAGGAGAACTTGCCATTGATCTTTGACGTATCCACGATAGTGATTAAGTTGAGTTATCAGCACGCGGTGTCTTGCGAACCGAACGGCTAACATCATGCTAGAACTGCACAACCTCAAGAAAACCTACACCCAGCCCAACGGCCAGCCGTTGCATGTGCTGGATGTGCCCGCTTTCCAACTGGACCGTGGAGAACAGGCGGTCCTGGTCGGTCGCAGCGGTGGTGGTAAAACTACCCTGCTGCACGTGATTGCAGGGATCAGCCATGCCACGTCTGGAGACGTGACGATTGACGGTGTGCAGTTAAACCGGTTGAGCGAAGCTGGGCGAGATCGGTTTCGAGCAGGCATGATTGGTTACGTGTTCCAAACCTTTAACTTGCTGCCCGCCTTCACGGCATTGGAGAATGTCTTACTGGGAATGACCTTTGCCCGGGGTAAACATGATCGGGGCCGGGCGGAACGGCTACTTGCTCGAGTCGGCCTGGCCGACCGCATGAGTCACCGGCCGGCGGCCATGTCCGTGGGGGAACAGCAGCGCGTGGCAGTAGCCCGTTCCCTGGCGAATTCGCCTCGGTTGCTGTTGGCTGATGAGCCGACGGCCAATATTGATCCCGCCAACCAGCAGAACATTATCGACTTGATCCGGGAGACGGCCCGGGAAGAATCGATCAGCCTACTGCTGGTCACCCATGCGATGGAAGTGGCTGACCAGTTTGATCGCGTCGATCGATTGGAAGATATTAATCGAGTCGGTCAGGAGATTCCGCCCCCGCAAACGCCTGGCGAACCGGTCGCTACCCCGTAATAAAATTTCCATTCACGAGAATTATTACCAGAGCCATGCAAGCGTTACAACGATTTTTCCTGTTGCTTCGAGTTGCCTTGCGCAGCGTTCAACAGCGCGGTGTGGCATCGCTGCTGACCGCCTTTTCGATGGCGCTGGGAATTATGCTGGTCGTTTCCGTGTTGGCTATCCACGGCGTGATTTACCAGTCGTTCAGCACCAATGCTTCCCTGGGTTACAACATCATTATTGGTGCCAAGGGGGGCAAGCTGCAATTGACGTTGAACACGGTCTACTATCTTAGCCAGCCGGTCGAGAACATTCCCTACGAGTTTTACCTGGAGTTCAAGGACCAGGAAGCTCGCGGGTACGATTACCAGTTTGCGTTGACGCGTTATGCAGAGCATTTACAGCGATCGGTCGAACAATCCCCTGGTGCCATGTTGGCGGGTATGAATGGAGTGCTGGCGATCGGTTCACAGTGGGTGACATCGACGGCGCTGGAAACCATCCGCCAGGGACAGGATCCCACGGCACGCCCGGGACGGTTTCGGGCCTTTACCCAGTTGGCTATTCCGCTTTGCCTGGGGGATTATTATGGCCGGTTTCGAGTGGTGGGCACGACCCCGGAAATGTTTGGTGCACTTAGCTTCGGACCTAGTGGTGAACGGAGATATACCTTTGACGAGGGACGCAACTTCCAGGTCTACAACAAGGAACATGGTTATTTCGAGGCCGTGGTGGGTGCCACGGTGGCGGATGAAAAAGGAATGAAACTGGGAGACCAGTTTTCCCCGGCACATGGAGATCCCGACGGTCATGGGCATGAGAGAAAGTTTACCGTGGTGGGTATCCTGGGACGGACCGGGACTCCCAACGACCGTGCCGTGTTTGTCAACATGGAAGGTTTCTACCTCATGGACGATCACGCCAAGCCGATTGAATCAGAAGATGACGAGGAAGTGTTCGAGGAGGAAGAAGAGGTACCCGTGGAGGACACGGTCATGGTGGTCCCCCAGGATCGGTTGCAGCCGCTGCCGATCGAACAACGTGAGGTGACTGCTATCCTCCTGCGTACGGTTGATCCTATTTCGGCGCTCTACTTGCCCAATCGTATTAATGAAGGTCCTGTTGCCCAGGCGGTCTTGCCGACCAGTGAGATTTATTCACTGTTCGGAACGATCGTGCAGCCGATCCTCCGCGTGCTGGTGCTGTTGACGGGCATGATTTGTGTCGTCTCGGGAGTGAGCATCCTGGTCAGTATTTACAACTCGATGAGTGATCGTCGTCATGAGATTGCCGTCATGCGTGCCCTGGGTGCTCGTCGGGGAACCGTGCTACAGATTGTCCTCTGGGAATCGATCATTCTGTCAGTGGGAGGTGGTTTGCTGGGCTGGTGCATGGGGCACGGCCTGGTGGCAGCAGCCAGCCCTAAAATCGAGGCGCAAACAGGGGTCTCCATGGGATTTTTTGACCTCGCACCACCGGTCAACCTGCTGGAGATGCTGGGGGCGGAAGTTTCTTCCGCTTGGGTCCGACAGTGGTTTATGCTCTCGCCGGAAGTGTTGCTGATCCCCGTGTTAATCCTCCTGGCCGTCCTGGTAGGCCTGATTCCCGGGCTGGCGGCTTACCGGACTGACGTAGCAAAGTCACTGGGCAAGTAGGGCGCCAAGCCCCGTACCGATCTCTTGCCTTTGTCGAGATTTACTTTTCCGGGTACTCTTTTCGGTTGCGTTGAAGCGGAAAATATGGGTAAATGAAACGAAGCTTACCCGTGGTTTATCGGAGTTGTGAACGTTTGAGAAAAGGGGAGAAATCCATGGTTCATTCATGGTTCAAAAGCCTGTTGGTCATTTTACTAGCGGTGGTTCTTGTTTCCAGCGAGACCCTGGTGAGGGCCTGCCCGTTTTGTTCCGCCGTTTCGCAGACGTTCAGTGAAGAGATGGCATCCATGGATGCGGTCGTGTTGGGCAAGTTGATGAAACTTCCGCCCGCTCCCAAGCCGGGTGAACCCAAGTCAGAAGAGGAAGAGGTTCCCAAGGCGCTCTTCGAGGTGGTAACGGTTTTGAAGGGCCAGGAACTGATGGGTAAAACCCGGACCATCGAGACGATTTATTTTGGTGAAGGTAAGGTCGGCTCGTCGTTCCTGATCATGGGAGTTGATCCGCCGAAACTCATGTGGTCGACACCGCTGCAGGTGACCAGCCGAGCCCAGGATTACATTGTCAAGCTTCCGGGGTTGCCCGCGGAAGGCAGTAAGCGGTTGGAGTTTTTCCAGGAGTATCTCGAGGACAAGGACGAGATGTTGGCTCGTGATGCCTACGACGAGTTTGCCAAGTCTCCCTATGCTGCGGTGAAA
>MPLU02002092.1_pt1 | contig 23122 bp, 16 predicted proteins | sample 1617381 | NCBI WGS metagenome assembly MPLU02 (sample SAMN05944801, study PRJNA350692) | marine metagenome | biome: marine; feature: ODZ; material: water; isolation source: 90 m water sample filtered on 0.2 um supor filter | place: Pacific Ocean | collected 2012-04-08 | depth 90m m
AGCACCACGACTGTCATTGCCACCACGACCCTGGGCGCCACGACCCTGGGAACCGCGACTATCATTGCCACGACCCTGGGCACTACGACCATCACTGCCACCACGGCCCTGGGCCATCCGTTCCCGGATTGCCTTCATGATATCTTCACGACTACGGTTGTTACTGGAAGCACCACGACTGTCATTGCCACCACGACCCTGGGCGCCACGACCCTGGGAACCGCGACTATCATTGCCACGACCCTGGGCACTACGACCATCACTGCCACCACGACCCTGGGCCATCCGTTCCCGGATTGCCTTCATGATATCTTCACGACTACGGCTGTTACTGGAAGCACCGCGACTGTCATTGCCACCACGACCCTGAGCGCCACGACCCTGGGCCATCCGTGCCTGGATGGCTTTCATGATGTCTTCACGACTGCGACTGCTGGATGATGAATCTCGCTCGGAGTCCTTGCGTTCCTGGGAAGCACCACGACCTCGCGAAGATCCGCGTCCCTGCGACCCACGATTTTGAGCTTCCGCAATTTCCGCTCCGATCAAAACCATACAGCCCAACGCACCTACCCAGATCAAAAATGATTTCGAGCGTTTCATATGCTTACAAGCTCCATAAATACCGGGGAAAAAGACACCTTTTCGGTGTAAGTCAACTGAACGTCTTATTCTATACTAAGCTCTCGCCAATAATGCTCCTAGATTAAGATGAAACCCACTCAATGACTTAATGTTTCGACGGGGATTCCGTTTTTCGTAAAAAACAGCAACTTCCTGAACTTCGCATCTCTTTACGCCTGACTGTAACCTTAATCCCCATAACGCCCGCATGAAAAAAACACTGGCTGCCATCGGACTGGGCGTCGTGACGATTACCGTACTGTTTTACGGATCGACTCGATGGAATTCATCCATCATTTCTGAAAGCGACGTCGAGCGCAGTCACCAGCAAATGCTCTCACTACTCAGTTCCATTCGGGACCGTACTCCCACGGATGATCCCTTCCTTGGTGACTCCGAAGTTAAAACAGCGTTGGCTAACCTCGCACAACTGAACGACTCATCACCGGTATCTGAACAACTGCAGTACAACTGGCAGCTTGCCAATCACATGTTACGCCTGGGGAAAAACCTGGAGGCCATCCGATACTTCCAGGCCACCCATGAGATCGCTCAGCAAGCAACCGACGCAGTTACTGATGAGCAATCGGACATGATCTTGCTGATGACCGCATTGGCCTTTTTCCGGGTTGCTGAAACAGAAAACTGCATTGCCCATCATTCGGCAGACAGTTGCCTGTTCCCACTCCAGGGTGGTGGCATTCATGTGAAACAGGAACATACACGTCAAACACTGAAGTACCTGTCCATGCTGCTGGATCAGAATCCCGACCATACGACAGCACGCTGGTTCCTGAACATTACTTACATGGCCATCGGTGGCTATCCTGCGCAGGTCCCTTCCGAGTTATTGATCTCCAGCAAGAACTTTGAATCTCCCAAATCATTTCCACGTTTCATGAACATCGCCCCATCACTGAAAGTGGATTCATTCAATCTTAGTGGTGGATCGATCGTGGACGATTTCGACAATGATGGTTTACTCGATATCGTCTCTTCTACCTGGGATCCACAAGGTCAGATTTACTTCTTTCGTAACCAGGGGGACGGAACATTTGCCAACCGAACGACTGCTGCCGGGCTCACCGGTATCTACGGTGGCCTTAATCTAATCCAGGCCGATTACGACAATGACGGTGATACGGACTTCCTGGTACTGCGAGGTGGCTGGACCGAGGGTAGGAATGGAATACAGCCCAATTCACTCTTACAGAATGATGGCCATGCGCATTTTCGAGATATTACCTTTGCTGCCGGCCTGGGCCAGGCACATTACCCAACCCAAACGGGGAGCTGGGCTGACTATGACCTGGATGGTTACCTTGATCTCTACATTGGCAACGAACTCGCTCCCGGGCAACTATTCCACAACAATGGAAACGGCACATTTACTGATATTGCCGAGCAAGCCGGCCTCTTGAAACGATCTTCCCAGCTCAACACCAAGGGTGTGATCTTTGGGGACTATAACAACGACCGCTGGCCCGACCTGTTTGTCTCCAACATGGGCGCCCCGAACAGTCTTTACCACAACAACCAGGACGGTACTTTCAGCGACCTGGCAGCCATCCTGGATATGGAAACACCTGTCCCCAGCTTTGCGTCATGGTTCTGGGATTTCAATAACGACGGCTTACTGGATCTCTTCGTACCCAGCTACCAGATCGGCGTCCAACACGTCGCTGCAGACTACATTGGTCTTCCGGAACAAGCAGCTCCGGATCACCTTTACCAGAACATGGGCAACGGGCAATTTGAGAATCGTGCAGCGGAACTCAACCTGACCCGCACCACGCAGCCCATGGGGTGTAATTTTGGTGACCTGGACAACGATGGATTTCTTGATTTTTACCTGGGCACGGGCTACCCGGAGTACATCGCCTTGATGCCCAACCTCATGTTTCATAATGAACGTGGAAAGGGTTTTAGTGATGTCACCACGGCGGGGGGATTCGGACATCTCCAGAAAGGGCACGGCGTCTCCTTTGCAGACCTGGACAACGACGGTGACCAGGATATCTTCATCCAGATTGGTGGCTGGTATGCAGGAGATCGATTCAGCAACGGACTATTTGAAAACCCAGGTTTTGGCAACCACTGGATCGGAATTAAGCTGATCGGGAAACAATCAAATCGCTCTGCCATTGGAAGCCGTATTCAAGTCGATATCCTCGAAGAGGGGAAACCTCGATCGATCTACAAGTGGGTCAACAGCGGCGGCAGTTTTGGTGCCAATCCATTACGCCAACAAATCGGACTGGGGAAAGCAAACCGCATCGAAAAAATGACGATCTACTGGCCGAAAACTGACACCACGCAAATCTTTGAAAACCTCGACGTTGACCAGTTTATTGAAATCCGTGAAGGCGACGCCAGGATTCATCGACTGGATTTGCCGAAAATTCGTTTCCAGACAGATCACGATCATTCGCATCAGCACCAACACTAGCTGGTTGGTGTCGCATCCTCATCAACGATTGATTAGGCTGACTATCTATCACCCTTCCAGGCCCATCCCCAGCAGGCACCATGGCCACGCATTCCAGTGAAACCAGTCCCGCACGATTACCTGCAAAAAGGTGGCCTGTTTACCTTGCGATCCTGATCGCCATCGGCTTACTGGTGGCCTGGACTCTCAAGCCGTTGCCACCAGAAGAAGTCCTGGCTCGGGCCGAACAGGCCCTCGAAGCAGAGCAGTTTGCCAGGGTCGCACGCTATGCAGACCAGATCCTGGCCCGTAAACCGGGCGACCTCAAGGGACTTCAATTGGCGGCGATCGCCGCCAGTGCCCAGGAAGACTACCACCTGGCACTGCGTTACCTGGTACAGATTTCTTCAAAGGATCGCCCCGAACTCATCGGAGGAACCCTGGGCAATGGAGTTGCGACCGAAGAACTACTACGGTTATCGGAAATTGAAAAACTAACCACCGAGACCCTGGCCAAGGATCCAAAGCACGTGGTTGCACGTGATCGCCTGGGATTCGTTTTGGCTATTTCAGGACAACGCTGGAAAGGTCTGTCACATTTTCTCGACTTGATCCGTCAAGGCAATTTCACGGAAGTCCATCTGCTCTGGCTTGGTGACATGCAACGCACCGTGGGCACCTACGACTACCTGGAGCGCTGTCGCCTGGCCAACACCAATGACCCCCTACCTCTGCTGGGGCTGGCACGAATCCACATCGACCGGAACCAGGTCAGCGAGGCCAGGAAACTATTACAACAAGTCATCGAGGGAGTTCCTGGAAACGGCGAGGCCCAGGCCTGGCTCGGTGTGACACTGCTGGATAATCCGAAGGCTTTCCTGCAATGGCAACAACAGCTTCCAGCGGACGCGGACAGGCATCCGGAAATCTGGGTGACTCGTGGAAAATGGGCCCTGCAAAACAAGCAGACCCGGGAAGCGATTCGCTGTTTCTGGGAAGCTGTGGCCCGGGAACCCAACCATCGCCTTGCCAATTACCAACTGGGACAGCTGTTGCTGGAAGCTGGACAGGATGAACAGGCCAGGGTTTTCCTGCAACGTGCAGAACAGCTCAGCGAGTTGATGAAACTGGTCGGGATCGTGGGAATGCGACGTGGTCCGTTGACCCCGGCAGACGAAAAAGAGGTCCAGTCGATCGTTTCATTAGCCGAATCCCTGGGGCGTTTCTGGGAGAGCTGGGCCTGGGCAAAAATTGCCCTGCTGAAAAATCCGCGAAGCACCTGGCCCACCCTGGCCATCCAGCGGGCAGTCTTTGAACTGGAACAGGATTCCCCGGTTACGCTGGCTCGATTCAATCCTACCCGGGAAGTGACTCTTGCTGACTATCCGCTACCCAACTGGCAACAGGCACCTGGCGATCCGGGCACACAATCACCGCTGGCAAACAATCCTCATGGAATCCGCTTCGTGGACGATGCCGTGGCCAGCGGAATCCGATTCCAGTACGTGAACGGATCCCAGCCTGCTCCGCACGGACCCTTCATGTACGAGTTTACCGGGGGTGGGGTGGCCGTCCTGGATTACGATGGGGATGGCTGGCCAGATATCTACCTGACCCAGGGCTGCACGTGGCCTCCCGGTTCCTCCCCGGGACAGCACCACGATCAGCTGTATCGGAACCTGGGCAACGGCACGTTCGCTGACGTGACCAAGGCCGCGGGACTCGGTGATGACCTGTTTAGCCAGGGTGCCACGGTGGGAGACCTAAACAACGATGGATTCCCCGATCTCTACGTTGCTAACATCGGCCGCAACCGCCTCTACCTGAACCGTGGAGACGGGACATTCGAGGATATTTCGAACCAGCTCAGCAACGCCTCCAAGCGTTGGACCACCAGTTGCCTGATCGCGGATTTAAACGGCGATGGATTTCCAGACATCTACGACGTGAATTACCTGACAGGAAACACGATTTTCCAGGAGGTCTGCGACGGCCAGATATGTCACCCGAACGAATTTAATGCCGAACAAGATCAACTCTTCCTAAACAACGGACAGGCAGGCTTTCTCGATGCAACCGAGACAGCAGGGATTACCAGCAAGCATGGCAACGGCCTGGGTATCGTGGCCGCTGACTTCAGTGGCGGAAAAACATTGGACCTGTTCGTCGCCAATGATGCGGTTGCCAATTCGTTTTTCAAGCGACGCTCTTCATCAGCCGATCAGCTGTTTGATGAAACAGCAACCCTGATGGGACTGGCATTTGACCGGGATGGTGCAGCCCAGGCGTGCATGGGAGTCGCAGCAGGTGATGTGAACCGGGACGGCTTGATCGACCTCTTTGTGACCAACTACTACCGTGAATCGAACACGCTTTACCAGCAGCAAGGCGGTATGTTCGTTGACGCCACGCGACCAGCAGGTTTGCGCGAGCCCAGTTTTTCCTGGCTCGGTTTCGGCACCCAGTTTCTCGATGCCGACCTGGACGGACATCTTGACCTGGTCATCACCAATGGACACGTCGACGATTATCGAAAAAACAACCAACCGTTTGCCATGCCACCGCAGTTTCTTCACAACCGCGGGCAGGCGCGTTTCCAGGATTTAGATCCAACCGAGCTGGGACCCTATTTCCAGAAACGCTATCGCGGGCGAGGCCTGGCACGCATCGACTGGAATCGTGATGGGCGTGAAGACTTCGTCGTTTCACACCTCGATGCACCCGTTTCGCTGTTGACGAACCAGACCAGGGAACAGGGAAATTACCTGGTTGTGCAGCTGGTCGGTACCACCAGCAGCCGGGATGCAATTGGATCCCGCGTAACGATCAAACGGGGCGATCAAACATGGACAGCCCAGCTAACCGCCGGGGACGGCTACCAGGCCAGCAACCAGCGCCAACTGGTCTTTGGAATCGGAGATTTCTCGCAGATCGATCAGCTAAAGGTTGACTGGATCAGCGGTACGACCCAATCTTTCAAGAGCCCACCCGTGAACTCGGAAATACGAATCGTGGAAGGAAACCCAACGCACGTTCGCCTACCGAACAGTACACGATCCATGCCACGGGATTAACTTACCGGGTCCTCTTGCCTGGCCAGCTTCAATATTTCCGATCCGCTTGATGGATCACTTACGACTGATCTCGCAGTTCCTCCTGCAAGCGACCCCGAATCCGCTGGAACACGCGCCGCACGGATCGCTCCGAGCATTCATGTTTTTCAGCAATATCGGTATTGGACATGCCGCGAATACTGTCCAGCATGACCTCCTGGTCTCGCGAATCCATGTCGCCGAGGATACTACGCAACTGGGCCAGCACGTTCTGGGTACCGTAGGGTGCACTACCAGCAACCATGTTACTGGCCGTTGCATCCGTACCACTGCCAAACTCCTCGTGCTGCTCTTCACGATCAAAGGACCGCTTCTTGCGAGTATGATGCTGTGATTCCGTACGAATTTTATTCATACAGATCGCCAACAGCGTATTCCACAGCTCCGAGGTGGTATCAATTTGAAATCGATTCGCATAGACACCGTGGAAAAAACTTTGGAATGTCTCCTGCACGACATCGTCGGCATCCACCCGTTGTAATAATTTCGGGAATATTCGTGAACGTGCGAAGGCGGTTAACCTGGGTCGACAAAAGTCATGCACCAGTTCGGCGGCCCGCTCATCCTGGTGTTCCGCAATACGCGTCACCAGGGCTGGTAAATAATCTCGCAATTGATCCCGATCCTTGGAATCATTACCGTTTTCCGATGCCAAAAACGTCCTTGTTTTATTTGTAGTTACCACGTGACACCTACCTATCGAAAAAAGAAGAGAAGCGTTGAAAAGTGACAAACAGTGGCAGACTTACAAATGCAACTCGCATACCAACTGTCTCAAAAGCAAAAAAAAACAACCTTCGAGACTATAAAAACAGCCTATTTTAGAATGAAAGGCCTAACTGCTAGCAGCTCGACAGATGTAGCATTTCACCACAACCGTTCAGAGAGGCTGACGCACAATTCAACAACAGGCTGACCATGGCTCCTTTTTTGGACAATCATAATGAGTCCTGCTGACCACCGGTGAGCGGTTTGGATCCTGGACAGTTCAAGCCACTCGATGGGGATTGGGGGCAACGTCTTGGCGGACGGGGTTGGTCATCCGCGGGCAAATCGACACAATAGAGAAACGCTCCTATTCATTCTCAAGGCATCCTGAAAGAGGAACTTCATTCATGGCACTGATGACTCCCGAGTCCACTGACGATCAGCAAGCCAATGCCGCTGAACTTGACCACGCCCAACTGGCAACCTGGAAGGACCAGTTTAGCCAGCATCCTACAGCTGGCCTGATGCAGAATGCTGTCACGCAAAATGGGATTGATGATGTGGCTCTTGATCGCCAGGTCGTCACCAGCACCGATCACACGTTTTCCAATTTCCTGGATGACTGGTCCGTGACGAATCAAAAGCGTAGTGGGCGTTGCTGGATGTTTGCCGGTCTGAATGTCTTTCGTCCGGCAGCCATGAAGACCATGAAATTAAAGGACTTTGAATTCAGCCAGAACTTCACGCTCTTCTGGGACAAGTTGGAACGATCCAATTTCTTCCTGGAGGCCATCATCGACACGGCGGACCGCGACGTGGATGATCGCACGGTAGCCTGGTTGCTGGCCCATCCCCTGGACGATGGTGGGCAATGGAACATGTTTGTCAATGTCGTCAAGAAGCACGGACTGGTGCCCAAGGCTGTCATGCCAGAATCACAAAGTTCCTCGAACACGCGGCGGATGAATGGCATGGTGGTTTCCAAGTTGCGAGAAGGAGCTCTCCAGTTACGCAGTATCGAGGCAACTGCCGGGGAAGACACTGCCGATCAAATGCGGGTGGCCAAGCAGGACATCCTGGAAACCGTCTATCGCATACTCTCCATACACCTGGGAACTCCACCGGCTCAATTCGACTGGCAATGGAATGACAAGGAAAAACAGTTCTCCCGGGACGGAGAAATGACCCCGCAGGAATTTGCCGGAAAGTATGGCTCAGAATCACTGGATGATTTCATTTGCCTGGTGCATGATCCACGACCCTCCAGTCCCACCGGTCGGACCTTCACGGTCGATTACCTGGGTAACGTGGTGGGAGGCGATATCGTTCGGTACCTGAACGTCGACATCGAGACCATGAAAAAGGCCGCCATGGACACGATCCTGGATGGTGAACCCGTGTGGATGGGCTGCGACGTGGGCAAGATGATGCGAAGGGACCTGGGTATCTGGGACGCCAAGCTGTTCGATTATGAAGGCGTTTACGATACCAGTTTCAACATGTCCAAGTCAGAACGATTGTTTTATCACCAGACCGTGATGACGCATGCCATGTTGTTTACAGGCGTTGATGTCGTGGAAACTCCCGAGGGTCCCCGGTCACGGCGCTGGCGGGTAGAAAACAGTTGGGGAGACGAGGGAGGCAAGAAGGGCTTCTACGTCATGAATGACAACTGGTTTGACGAGTACATGTTCGAGATTGCCACTCACAAGAAGTACCTGCCCCAGCAACTGGTCGATGCCTGGGAACAGGAACCGATCCGCTTACCGCCCTGGGATCCCATGGGAGCATTGGCACGGTAGCCAATCACGGCCCCCAATCACGGACCCCAATCACGGCCCCCAATCACGGCCCGCTGGGAACGAGACTCCTTACTTCTTCTCCAGCAGGCCTCTTGTGCGCAGCCATGCCTCGCACCTGCTGGGCCAGTTGCTACAGGCAAATTTACTGGGACGCAAACCAAATCCGTGTCCACCGTTGCTGTAGATATGCAGTTCCCCTGCAACTCCGGCCTGCTTGAGCGCGAGGTAGAACCGGGCACTGTTCTCGGCACTGATTCCATCATCTCCGGCATGCACCAGGAACGTGGGAGGCGTCTGCTTGCTGACACGGATCTCTGCTGCCAGCTCCCTACCGTTCAGCAGGTAGGCTGGATAAATCAAGACGGCAAAATCGGGTCGACAGTTCACCTGGTCGTGGGCATCGACAGGCTTGTAATGACGCTTGTCGAAATTAGTAGCCGCTGAAGCCGAAAGGTGGCCACCTGCTGAAAAGCCGAGAATACCAATGCGTGTCGGATCGATTTTCCATTGACTCGCATGGGCTCGCACGAGGCTCATCGCTCGCTGGGCATCCTGGAGTGGAGCCTGGTGTTTCGGCTGATTCTTGCGGCGGGGAACGCGATACTTCAGAACGATGGCGGTCACACCAATCGAGGTAAGCCACTGCGCAACCTCGGTCCCTTCCAGGTCCATTGCCAAAATATTGTAGCCGCCACCGGGACAGACCAGGACTGCGGCCCCTGTATCGATATCAGCTGCAGGCTTGTAAACGGTGATCATGGGTTCCGTCACGTTCGCAAGGCGCTGAACCGGTCGGGAACCGCGGGGTGGCAGCAACTGCTCGGGGCCAACATCACCTTTTTCACCCGGGGCTTTCCCCTTCCAGACGCGGAGCGTCTCGAGGGGCTCTGCTGCCTGCAAGGCGGTGGCCAGCAACACCAGGAGCAAGCTGCCACAAAATCGAATATTCATAATCGGATCCCTCGTTCAGAGGCAGGTAACCCTGTCCTCGTTTGTGCTATAATTGGTAGTCAATTGCACTGCATCGTGGCAGTCAATCGATAGGTCGTCAAGCTCCCGGTTTTGAACAGGCATCTTCCATGATTCGGCTTCGCATATTGATAGGCAGTCTGCTGCTGGCTCTGTGCTCTGCTGCAACCGCACCGGCCGTGGAACTATACGAGAAAATTGATCAGCAGATCACGCAGTCCCATCCAAAATTCCAGGCGCATCAAGCGGCTCTTTCAACGGACACGGAATTCCTGCGAAGAATTTACCTGGACCTGACGGGACGCATTCCCACCACCCGAGAAACACTTCAATTCATGCAGCAGGGTGACACGAACAAGCGTGTCCAGTTAATCGATCACCTGGTCGAGCAACCTGAACACGCTCGCCATCTACAGCATTTCTTTGACGTCATGTTGATGGAGCGGTTGCCCAAGAAACACGTTACCCTTGAGCAGTGGCAGACCTACCTTTACGATTCCTGCCGAGACAATGTCTCCTGGGAACAAATGACCTGGGATATTCTCTCGGCTGACGGTGCTCAACCGGCAACCCGCAGTGCAGCTCGCTTCCTGCTGGACCGGGAAGTGAAACCGGAACTGGTAACACGTGCCATCGGGCGCGTGTTCCTGGGCCGAGATCTACAGTGCGCCCAGTGCCACGACCATCCGGCGATCGATGATTATCCACAACGCCATTACTATGGCCTGGTCTCATTTTTCAGCCGTGCCTACCTCTTCAAGGATCCCAAGAGCAAGCAAACCTCGATCGGCGAGAAAGCGGAAGGAACCACCAAGTTCACTTCCGTATTTACCAATGAAGAAGCGACCACGTTTCCGCGCGTACTGGACCTGCCCGTGTTCACGGATCCCATGCCGGACAAGGAGCCTTACGTAGCCAAGCCCGACAAGAACGCACGAGGCGTTCCCAAGTACAGTCGGCTGAAGCATCTGCCGGGGGCGATCACCCATGCAGACAACCAGGCTTTTCGGCTCAATATTGCCAACCGCCTGTGGCATTTCATGATGGGACGTGGTTTCGTGGAACCTCTCGATATGTTTCATGCCGACAATCCTCCTAGCCATCCGGAACTACTGCAACTGATCGCCGACGATCTGCATGACCATCGGTACGACGTACGTTACCTGTTGCGGCAGTTAGCACGTACCGAGGTTTACCAGCGCAGCAGCATCCTCAAGACAGAGGACGAGTCCGTCAAGCTGCGCTATACTGCAGCTCACATCAAACCTCTAACGGCCGAGCAACTGGCCTGGTCAACCATGCTTGCAACCGGACTGGTCAGCACCACGCGACAGGCAACGGTCCAGGCATTCCTGGCCTCCAAGCCGGGCGATGACAAGGCAACGGCCACCGCTCCCATGGGCTGGGAATCACTGCAGTTACACCTGGAAACTGAATTGAACAAGGCCCTGCAGTCACAGGTGACTCAATTCACCACGGCATTTTCACGGACGGACGGCCCAGGTGAGTTTAATGCCACCGCCAACCAGGCTTTGTTCCTGGCAAATTCACCTCTGATTTCAACATGGTTACGACCGCGTGGTGACAACCTGGTGGCCCGCCTGGTGGCCCAGCCAGACTCGGCCAAGCTTGCAGCAGAACTTTACTTGAGTGTATTATCACGTTTACCTGATGCCACGGAAACGGCACGGATCGCAAAATTCGTCGATGCATTTCCCGAACGGACCACGACCATCCAGGAACTCGTCAGGGCGCTGCTTTGCTCGGCCGAGTTCCGTTTTAACCACTAATTCTTTCTCACTCGTTACACGTCTTTTTAGGACACAACGTCATGAAACGGAATCTTGGCTGCAATCCGCTGGACCACGTTCTTTCCAGACGCAATTTCATGGTCGGGGCAGGTACGGCTGCCGGTTTCGGCGGACTGCTACCACGCACCTGGGCCAAGGATGCGGAACGCACTCAAAAACAGATCCTACAGGTCTACCTGCAGGGCGGCGTGAGCCAACTGGAAAGCTGGGATCCCAAGCCGGGTACCGAGCTGGGAGGACCCTTTCGGTCCATCCCCACATCCGTTCCCGGAATTCATATTTCGGAGTTGTTGCCACACACGGCGAAGATGATGCACCTCTTGTCGATCGTCCGGAGCATCAACCTCAAGACCGATGACCATACCCAGGGCCGGCTCTTCATGGAAAAGGGGCGAAACGTCGGCGCCTATCCCTACGTGGGATCGGTCGCGGCCAAGTACCTGGATTCTCGTGATCCGGCACTGCCTGGTTACATCCACATTTCTACCCGTGGCCTGAATGACGATACGACGGGGTTCCTGGAGCCGCAGTATGGTCAATTCAAACTGGAAGGAGTCAAGGCTCCCGAGAACCTGGACTTACCCAAAGACATCTCGCGAAAACGCTACCTGGCTCGCACCGATTTCCGTGCCCAGCTGGATCAGCAATTCGCATCGCGACGCAGGAAATCATTTATCGATGCTCTCGGCTCTTCCTTTAACCAGGCCTCCAAGCTGATGGAACGCAAGGGACTGTTCGAGGCCCAGCAGGATCCCAAGGACCTGGAACGTTACGGCACCCATGATTTCGCCCGCAACTGCATCCTGGGACGCACGCTACTCGAACGCGGGGCGACCTGTGTCAAGGTAACTCACCACGGCTACGACTCGCATGCTGAAAATTTCAATTTTCACCTGGAACAACTGGGAGAGTTCGACAAGACCTTTGCCACGCTGCTCGGTGACCTCGAAGATCGGGGCATGCTCGAAAATACGCTGGTGATGATCTACTCGGAATTTGGTCGCACCCCGAAAATCAATCATCGCTACGGTCGCGATCACTGGGGCAGTGCCTGGTCCATCGCCCTGGGCGGATGTGGTATCCAAACCGGCGGCGTGGTTGGGAAAACCAATGACAAGGGAACCGAGGTAAGTGACCGAGAAGTTCACGGGGGCCATCTGTTCCAGACCTACCTGAAGGCCATCGGCATCGATCCATCACAAAATCATGATATCCCGGGACGCGTGATTCCCATCGGTGATCCCGCCGTGGAACCCGTGCAGGAGCTACTGGCATGACCGACAAGGATACTCCCAAGGCGACGGAAGCTGTCACGCCCGCTGCCGCCGAGCCGGCGGTCATCGATCCGACAAAAACTCACAAGGTCGTGGAGTACAAGCACGAGCGACCGTTGACCACGTGCCAGATTGACCCGCAGGGTCGGTACGTCTTTGCCGGTGCCGAGGATCTGAATGTCTGCCGCTGGGATCTGAAGTCCGGCAAGAAAACCGTCCTGCCGGGGCATCGCAGTTGGGTACGTTCAATTCGATTTTCACCTGATGGTGAGTGGTGTTTCACCGCGGCCTGGGATGGACAGATCGGCTGGTGGAAGACGGCCGAGGAAACACCCCAGTCCGTACGAATGATTGAAGCACACCACGGGTCCACACGCTGGGTCGATGTCAGTCCCTGCGGCCAGTTCCTGGCAACGTGTGGTAACGACAAGTTGGTTCGGGTCTGGAACGTTGCTGATGGAAAGCAGGTCGGTGAATTCAGTGGGCATCAAACGCACCCCTATGCCGTTAACTTCCATCCACACGAAAAACAACTGGTCTCCCAGGACCTGATGGGAAATATCAAGATCTGGGACCTGGTCGGTGGCAAGGAAGTCTGCACGATCGAGGCGCCGATCATGACAGGTTACGATACAAAATTCGCTGCCGACATGGGTGGTGCACGTGACATGCAGTTCACACCGGATGGCAAGATCCTGGCTTCCGCCGGGATCACGCGCGTGGTCAATTCCTTTGCCGGACAACAGGACCCGCTGATCCTGCTGATCGACTGGCAAACACGTCAAATTATCCGACAGTTAAGAACCGGTAGCTTCCAGGGAATTGCCTGGGGAGTTCGGTTCCACCCAGACGGTTTCGTGATTGGTGCCGGAGCGCACCAGGGAGGTCGAGGCGAGCTCTGGTTCTGGCACATGCCGGATCAGGAACCGCCCAAAGAAGAACAGGTGGCCAAGGAAGAAAAAGACGACAAGAAACCAGCACCCAAGCCAGCCGATTCCAAGAAGGGCGAAAACCCGGAACTTGACCGACAACCTTTCCATGTCACCAAGCTGGACAAGGCGGCTCGCAGCGTCGATATATCGCCCGACTTAAGTCAATTGGCTGTTGCTCATACGGATGGATTTGCCCGCATTTACCAGATGACCCAGGAAATCGAGAAAAAGCCCGCTCCCGCTACCGACCCAGAAAAATCAAAAAGCTAGGGCTTTGATCTTCGCCGTCCACCACTTGTTTTTCACGCTGACAACAAGAGCGCAATCACCATGAGTTCATCGGCAGGCAACTCGATCACGGCCTGTATTCATGAATTAAAAGCGGGGGATGCATCTGCCGCACAGCAACTGTGGCAACGTTACTGCCTGCGCCTGACCGATTTTGCACGCAAGAAAATAGGTCCCGTGGCACGTCGCGTGGCAGACGAGGAAGACATGGCACTGATGGCCTTTCATAGCCTGTGCCGTGGAGCGGCAGACGGTCGTTTCCCAAAACTTGACGACCGGGATGATCTCTGGCAAATCCTGCTCATGATCGCCGAGCGCAAAACGATTGATCACCTGCGAGAACAATTTCGACAGAAACGTGGTGGCGGTAAGGTACGAGGCGAATCAATCTTCGAGGCGCACGGCGATGACAATTACCGTGGTATCGAGCAGGCGATCGACCAAGAAACAGCACCCGATTACGCTGTGACGGCGATGGACGAATGTCGTCGACTGCTGGAACTGCTGCCGGACGAGACCTTGCAACGGATTGCAGGCTGGAAACTCGCTGGCTGGAAAAACCGGGAAATCGCTGAAAAGCTCGGTTGTGTAACAGCCACGGTCGAACGCAAACTAAAACGGATTCGCAGCCTCTGGTCAGAAGAAGTCTAGCAATCCACTTGCCAGGATGGCGAGCGCATAAAACGGCCCTCCCAGGGACCTCGCAGAAACCGGCGTCAAGGACGACACACGATGTCATAGCAAGTGTCACGGGAGGGCCATGATCGAAACACCATTGGGTTTCACGATCGGCTCGAACTAGGCATCGCCACCGCCATCACAGGCACCAGCATCACCGCCCGCATCGCCACCGCCATCACAGGCACCGGCATCGCCACCAGCATCGCCACCACCGTCACAGGCACCAGCATCACCGCCCGAGTCGCCACCACCATCACAGGCACCAGCATCGCCACCAGCATCGCCACCACCGTCACAGGCACCAGCATCACCACCAGCATCGCCGCCGCCAGCATCACAGGCACCACCATCATCGGCAGGTGCCGCGCCATCACAACCGCCGTCACCTTGAGCCTGGTCATCACTTTCCGGGGTTTGATCTTCGTTTACCATGAGTTTCTCCTTAAAACATCTGGATAAAAACAACCGTCCGGGAAATGCTCCGGATCGCTAGCGTTTTAGCAGATGGTTCTATGTCAAACAACAGGAACCTTATTCCGTTCAAAAAAGAGTGCCGCCACCTGCTATAATCCATCTTCCACACACGAAAGTTTATTTTACACACCGAACATTCTCTCGCCTTAATGGATATTATCATGCGTGCCCTTCTTTACCTGGGCCTGGTCGCCCTGACCATTCCACACCGAGCACATAGTGCGGAAACCACTTGGAAAAAACACGTGGTGCAACCGTCTTCTAAAACCATGGGCAACATTAACACGGCTGTTGCCCATGACTGGAATCATGATGGTCACAAGGACATCATCGCATCATTCAACGGCGCGGTGATCCTACTGCCTGGACCCGATTGGAAATCACAGATCATTCTCCATCAGTTCACTGATACCAAGACAGGAAACGTCGCTAAACGCAGTTGCATTCACAGCACGCTAATGGACGTGGATGGTGATGGAGACCTCGATTTTTGCGGATCGAATCAAACTGTTTTCTGGCTCGAGTGCCCTTCTCAACCGCTGTCAAAGCCATGGACCTACCGTACCGTGGATGATCAGATCAAGGGAACCCACTGCCTGATTATCGGCGATGTGGATGGCAACGGAAAAGTGGACTTGATTGCCAATTCAGGACGCGGCGCTGACCAGACTCCGTTTCCCAATTCCCTCACCTGGCAACAGGTGTCCGGAAAGGGCCAGTCCTGGCAACGCCATATTTTCGCTGATGGTGATGCCCCTGGAGCCTCGCACTACACCGGCTTTGGTGATGTGAATGGCGATGGTCGACCGGACATCTCGTGTGCCGCCAAGGGAGGAGAACGCTTTCCGGGTGGCGAATGGTTTGCCTGGTGGGAACAGCCCCTGGACCCGCGTAAGCCCTGGAAGAAACACCTGCTCGCAGACCACCAGGTGGGTGCCACGAATATCCAGCCCGTGGATCTTAACGGTGATGGACGGCTGGATTTCGCAGCCACGCGAGGTCACGGCAAAGGGATTCTCTGGTTTCCAGGACCCACTTTTAAGCCTGTTGAAATCGATCCGGATATTGAAGGACCCCACTGCCTGGCGACATCTGACATGGACCAGGACGGAGATGTCGACATCGTCACCTGTGGGCACCAGGTCACGGGCATTGCTGCCTGGTACGAGAACAATGGCCAGGGACAGTTCACGCGTCACGTGGTTGGCACGGACCAGAGCTCCTACGACGTTCGTACCGTGGACCTGGATTCAGATGGAGACCTCGACATCCTGATCGCCGGACACTTCAGCAATAACCTGGTCTGGTACGAAAACCCTCTCAATCGACAACCTGGCGTAACATCCTACTTGGTACGCGCTCGACATCTCGAATTATCACATCCTTTCACCGCAGGCACCTTGCCCAGCCATCTCGATCAGCAGCACTTCACGCAGTGGCAGGTTCGCCAGGGCGTCTTGACTGGCGTTCCCGCACCTCGTGACAAATGGCACGGGAGTCATGGAAAGGTTCCCGCGCTCCAGGTAAACCACTCCTACCAGGATGCGATCATTCAAACACGCTTCCTGCTCGGTACGGCCAGGAACGTCAAGCTGGTCATCAATGCTCGTGATCCTGAGCATGGCAAGTACCACTTGTTTCGAGTTGTCATCAGCCCGAACCAACTACAAATCAGCAAGGATCCCGATCCTGGCAGCGCGAACTCAACCAAGAAAACACTGGCCACGCGCCCCATCACGCTGGCACAAGATCAATGGCACACATTGACCGCTGAATTTCTTGACCAGCATGTACTGATTCACATGGATGGCAAGCATTTTGCCTATGCTCAGCACGAAGGATTGAAGGTACGAAAGAGTTCTTTCAAATTCGGCATGGCGGGACCGCTGGCACAACTGGATGATATTCATGTTTACCGGGCAACCAGCAATCCCGGCTGGCTCAAGGTAAAAGATGGCCTGCTAAAACGCTGAAAAGACTCTACCTGGAGATTTGGAACTACCGATCTTAGTTGCTAGACTAAGCAGTCGAAGTGCCACTATTCCACCCTGGTATCGAGTACATCCGTGAACTCACGCGCTCAACACGTTGCACGTCGCCAATTCCTGCAAGCGGGAACGATGGCGCTCTTTTCCGGGGCATCCCGGGGTGTGCATGGAGCCATCCCATCGGCCCGCACCCAATCCGGCCGAGGACGTGCCAAGCGTTGTATTCTTGTCTACCTGCTGGGCGGCCCTTCCCACCTGGATATGTGGGACATGAAACCCCTGGCACCCACAGAGATCCGCGGACCATTCGAACCGATTGCAACCAACGTACCCGGGATCCATGTTTGCGAACACATGCCACTGCTCTCGCAACAGGTCCACCGCTTGTCCATCCTGCGATCCATCGGTTATCGCAACTCGGATCATCCCTTCATGACCTACTATACGTTGACCGGGCGGGTCTCACCGCAACCACTGGGGGCCAATACCATTCTCCCGCCCTCGCGTGAAGACGATCCTCATATGGGATCCGTGATCAACAAGTTTGCTCATAGCAATCCGCAGGCTCCTGGCTACGTGGCCATTCCCGAGGTGCGCGTAAGAATGAATTTAATGCCCGTGGCTGGTGGTGGGCATGCTGGTTACCTGGGTCCCGAGTTTGATCCACTGCAGGTCAATGATGACCCACGTCAACCTGGCGGTGTCGCCGCCTTGACACTGCCGGAAGCGATCTCAGGGTCGCGCCAGGACCAGCGTCGTCAGTTACTGGCAATGCTCGACGGGGATCCAGCTCGCCGTCCCCGCTTACAGGAATACGATGATCTGCGTCGTGTTGCACTGGAACTAACAGGAAGCGCTGATGACGGGGGGCTCTTTGCACTCGACCGAGAGCCCAGTCAACTGAGGGAACGCTACGGAAGCCACCGTTTTGGCCAAAGCCTGTTAATGGCTCGTCGCCTGGTGGAGCACGGGGTTAGTTTCGTGGGCGTTCATTTTAACTACATGTCCAAGTGTGACGGCTGGGATACTCACAAGGACAATTTCAATTGCCTGCGAGGCGAACTACTACCACTGGTCGACCAGGGACTATCTGCCCTGCTTGATGACCTTGATGATCGTGGCCTGCTTGATGACACCCTGGTCGTATGCATGGGTGAATTTGGACGCACACCCAAGATCAATACGAACGGGGGTCGCGATCACTGGGGGCAATGCGGTTCGGTCGTGATGGCCGGGGGCGGCGTGCAGGGAGGAAACCTGGTGGGTGCCTCGGACAAGACCGGTGCCATGCCCTCGGAAACCCCGGTTGGTCCTCCGGACCTGGTCGCCAGTATTTACCATGCCCTGGGACTCAACCCACATGCCTTGATCGTGGATCCCCGACTCAATCGAACCCTTAAACTGAGCGACGGAAAAGTCATCAAGCAGCTTTTTTGAGTCACCTAACCAGGGCAAAATGCCAGGGCGGTCAAGGCATAGACCTGGGCCACGCGTACCAGTTCTTCAACCGGCACCTCTTCTTCCACCGTGTGAGCACCCAACGCATTGGGACCATGCGTGATCGCCGGAATGCCGGCCAGGGCATAGAACGTGTTACCGTCATCCACGAAGGGCTTGAAGCTCTCGGGCAATGGCTCTCCCATGACCGCCTGGCAGGCGGATTGGAAAGAGCACGCTGCAGCATGAGCAGGATCAAGTTCGTAGGCATCCCGAACGAAATGAAAGGTAGCTTCACAAGTGATTCCAGGACGCTGTTCGACGGCTGCCAATACATCGCGAAATTCTGCCTCCACGGCTGAGGGATCCGTTCCCGGCAACCAGCGTCGTGTTCCGGATAGTTCAAAACAGGTGGGAGATTGGTTGTAAATCTCCCCGCTGTTAATCTTCCCTACGAAGAGACTTTCGCGACCTGCCACCGGATGTTCCCGCTCGGCAAGGTGAACATCCAGGGCCTGCAAACGCTGAACCAGTTCTGCACCCGCTGCAATCACATCCGGCTGCTCTCGCCCCCCCAGCACTTCATGTACCGGGCCACCCTCGCGCTGTACGCTAACCTCCAGGATAGCCAGTCCTCGACCAATCACGCTCAATCGATCACTGCTGTACTCCGGCAGCATGACCGCATCTCCCACGTATCCCTCCCGGATCAACTGATCCACCTGGCTACCATCTCCCCAGGGTGCCTCGTGCAAGTCATGCGCCGTTAACAGGATACCACCACCACTCAGCAGACCCGTCTCACGCACCACCCGCATGGCCTCCACGGCGGCGGCCAGTCCTCCCTTCATGTCAGAAACACCACTCCCGTAGAAGATACCCGCCTCGACGCGCGGTGGCACAAAGGGAAGATGAACCGTATCGAGATGTCCATTGAACTGCAGCGTCTTTCCTGGCTTCCCCGTGTCATAACGTGCCACGACTGCCGGCGCAGTAGACCAGCCGGCCTCCGGCCGCTGGACCGAAAACTCTTCCTGCTGCAACATCTCGGCCAAGCAGTTGGCCACCTCGGTGGCGTCACATGTGGGACTCGGTATTTCCACCAGTTTGACTGCCGTCTCCAGCAATCGCTCGGTCGATATCTGTTGCTTGATCTGCTGGACCAAGGATTCGGTTATTTCTTGCATGGTCATCGCCTTATTTCCGGGATTGCCTCGGGATTGCCTCTAGGGTCAGCTGACAAGGATTAGCTTAGCGACCGCTTACACCCGGGAACACCGCCCGTTCCTCTTGCCAAGAAAAAACACCGGCCCGGTTTTTAGACCAGGCCGGTGCAAGGCAGTGTACGCTGCCAACTCAGGAACTGCTGACAAACCAGTAACATTCCTTCAAAAGTTCCTCCCATCGACTGTCCACCAGAACAGGTCTCCCACCTGCCGTGACAAAATGATCAGGATACCCAGCACCTCAATGTCACCATTTTCAACACCCTCTTTTTGCATCGACAAGAGGTCACTCGGCGACAAAACCAGGTTGAAATCCCTGTCCAGTTTTCCAACGTTTTCTAACTGGCCCGTCAACATTCTGTCGAGCAGCGTGGAAAAGACGCCGTCACCACCCAGCGGACCCAGGAAAACACCGTCACCACCCAGTGGCCCAAGCCACACCTGACCACCCTCCTGACCTTTTCCTCGAAAATGGTTGTCGCCCACGATCACGAAATTATTGTCGTCGATAATAACGCCAGCCTGTTGATCTGTTTTCGACGGCAAGATGCTTACCGCGGTCTTATGGACCGAGGTAAGCTTGGCCTGTCGAGAATTTACTGCTGGAAACGGTTTCGCCGCGAACGTATAGGATGCACAACCGATCAGCAGTACCAGCAAGGTATAGGTTTTCATTTTCGTCATGGGATATTTCCTTTTAGTTGAGAGGTGTTCAACGGGCGAAGATGGCCGTTGTCTCCAACCCCCTCGTGAACCAACTCGAATACCCCGCACCCCAGGCAGAATTTTTTCCACTTTCGAGAAAAGAGCCCACTTTCTCCGCGAAAAAGCGGAGCATGAGCCATCGAGAGATATCGCCAACGGCCTTCCGACGACAGGTCAGGAAGCTGGTACAGCAAGCAATTTCCTTTGCTTATCGCTGGAGATCGCGATCCGGCCATTGCTGGACGGCGTCTGCTGCCTGGTGAACCCGCCCATCGATCATGGTCGAGAGACGATGGTTATTCGTCCCGTTGCGTGTATTGAAAAGAACGGCCCAGTTGAGGCCATCGTGGCGTCGCACCAGGATCGTCGACGTACCATCCAGTGACCCGGTATGCCATGTATTGACCGTCGACTTTCCGGGTAGCGTTCGAACGGACCAACCACAACCATAGTAAACGACCTTGGGTTGCTGCTGACCGTCATACCCCAACGCACCAGCGGGCCTGGCAAACATGCGGCGAATACTGGTCTCCTTCAAGAGCGGGCTCTTAGCAGGCTGATCCAGGGCGGCAGCAAATCGCACCAGGTCCCTCGCCGAGGCAATCCAGGCTCCGTGTGAATCCATGGCTTCCAGGTACCAGGCACCGTAAGGGGCTGGCACTTTTTTACCCAGGTTCTTCGCGAACACGGAACGTCCTGTACGTTGAAGTTCATCGTAGTAGCGCACTTCTTGAGGCGCTCGATCTGCCAGCATACTTCCACCTATCCGCATCTGGCGGACACCTACCGGTGCCAGCACATGCTGTTTTACATACTGGTCATATTTCAACCCGCTGATGGCTTCAATCACGCGACCCAGCAGGCAGTACCCGTAGTTGGAATAGGCATACCGAGTACCCGGATCAAAATCGAGCGGTTTCCCCATCATGAAACGAATCACGTGTTCAGCGTCTGCCGGGGGATCGACATCGAGGCTCCGGGCAATACGCACGGACTGGAACATGGGATCAAAAGATGCACTACGATCCCAACCCCCACTGTGCTGGAGGCAATGCAGGATCGTGACCTGCCGCAATCGAGGATCCATCTTGTCTGTCGGATTCTCGAAGTACGGTTTGGGCTTGAGAATCTTGAAGACGCGGTCTGCCAGTTTCAGTTTCCCCTGGTCCACCAGTTGCAAGATCGCCACGGCGGTAATCGGCTTCGAAAGACTGGCCACGCGAAACTGGCTGCCTGGTTGTACCGGCTGCTTTTTTTCCAGGTCGGCATAACCAAAGCCTCGAGCATAGACCAGTTTTCCAGCGCGGGTCACGGCCAGCGAGGCACCCGGAACCTGGTGTGTCTTGATGAAGGTTGTCATCAATTCATCAAAGCTGCTTAATGCCGGATTATGTTTCCCGGTCACGACCACGTCATTGATAGTCATCGTCTTCTCCGCAGCAATTGTCGGTACAGCCTGCCACTCCATGGTGATCGCGAGCGCTATTACAAGCAGCATGGGAAACTGGCGGCATTGGAACGATTCAATAGTAAACAAGGTTTCGATTCTCCCGATCCGTTAAAGGCTATATTCTGTCAGCTGCCCCTCGCAGGGTGGTCCCAGGCTGGCCCACAGGGACCGCGCCGCCGGATCCGCTACCACGAAGGCACAACTGCGTGCCTCCCGGCCTTCCCCGTGTCGACAGATACTCAGTGCTTCCCCCTCGTGATCTGCCAACACGCTCCGCAAGTGCTCTGGCGAAAGAAGCTCCGGGGTTGCTGCCAGCGCGTGACGAACCTGTTCCAGCCGATGCTCGGTAGAACGCCGATCTAATTGTGGATTTTCCAATCCTTTCAAGTGCTCGGAAAGGTAATGATTCGTATGTGCGTACCAGGGATCCCCCACGAAATATTCCTCGTGCTGCTCTGCTGTGGTTTCGATATCAACACACACTCCCGACTCATGCGCCATCATGTAATTGTGCCCTGAAGCACGGTAAGCGCCGGTAATGGCCTGGCGTGACTGGTCCCAGTCAGTTTGCTGCAAGGCGCCGTGCAACAGGGCCAGGTAGATGATACCGGGACGAGCATCCATCGGCTGCAGGTTGTTATTGCCAACCGCGATACCGGCCGCATTAATTCCAACCAGGGTCAGGCAACCGGCCGTACTCATCGTCAGGGATTCCGGACCATCAAGGGGCCGACGATGGAACAGCGAAATATACTCCTGGGCACTGGCATGCATATCCCAGGTCTGGCCAATCAGGGCTGTCTTCGATGAGGAACCTGCGGGAGTCACTGCAAACGACGTGCAACCATGGATCTCGGTTCCCGCAACCTGCCACAGGACATCCTGGAAATCGGTCAGTGCATTGGCAAAAAATACATCTTCCAGTGGGCAATCCGCCCCGGCAGCAATACCGGACCATTCCTCGTAACAACGAGGTGTCTGTTGCTGGTGCAACTGCAGGTGAACACGTGCCAGCTTGAGACAATCTTCACGCGTTATTTCCACGCCGCGGTCACGCGCAAACTGGCAGGCAATCTCGTACCGCTCACGCGCCAGTCCACGCACCTGTTCTTTCAGTTGCTCCCCGTGCTGGGTTCCCATTTCATAGGGTGATCCGGTGAGTTCAATAACTTGCAACATGATGGACTCCTGCTCAATCCGTGAGGGCGGGGG
>MPLU02127804.1_pt1 | contig 23003 bp, 20 predicted proteins | sample 1617381 | NCBI WGS metagenome assembly MPLU02 (sample SAMN05944801, study PRJNA350692) | marine metagenome | biome: marine; feature: ODZ; material: water; isolation source: 90 m water sample filtered on 0.2 um supor filter | place: Pacific Ocean | collected 2012-04-08 | depth 90m m
CGGCTCCATTGCGCTACGACAGATTCCGCAACGACGCACATCGACCAGGCGTCGGGCCTCATCGTCATCATCCGCAGCAACGTCCTCCGACTCGTCGCCCATAATTAAATTCAGCGTCTGGGTGCAGCGCTCCTTCGGACTTAACCCGTAGCCGGAACAACCGAGAAAAACGCCGGTTGCCCCTGTTCGCACCTGCATATGGCGACCGCACTGGGGGCAGGCAATGTCGGTATCAGTCGGGATGTTGGCACGCATGCCGCCGACAGCTGACTTTCCCTCACCCTCCCCTTGTGCCGCTTCGAGTTGAACACAAAAGTCCGAATAGAACTCATCCAGAACGTCTTTCCAGTTTTTGCGACCAGCAGCAACTTCATCTAGCGTTGCTTCCATACCAGCCGTGAAGCCATAGTCCATCAAATCCTTGAAGTTTTCGCACAAACGATCAGTGACAATTTCGCCAACCTTCTGCGCGAAAAAACGCCGGTTGACGAGTTTGGCGTAACCACGGTCCTGAATCGTTGAGATGATTGAGGCATAAGTTGAGGGCCGGCCAATGCCCCGCTTCTCCAGTTCCTTGACCAGACTGGCCTCGGTAAATCTACCGACAGGCTTAGTAAAATGCTGAACAGGTTCCAGGCTTTCCAGCGTAAGTTCCTGTCCCTTTTCAATGTCCGGCAACACTTTGTCTTCCTGCTTACCTGCGGGAGGAAGCGCCCGCGTATAGCCATCAAACTGGAGTATCCGACCCCGTACCCGTAGTTCAAAATCGCCGCAGCACACAGTAATGGTGGAACTTAGAAAGCGGGCATGGGTCATCTGCGAGGCAAGGAAATAGTTTCTGATGAGGTCGTACAGGCGCTCTTGGTCCCGCTCAAGCGCTAAATGCCGACCCGGCCGATGAGCGTCCGTGGGTCGAATGGCCTCATGCGCTTCCTGAGCATCGGCTTTGCTTGCGTAGACATTAGGCGACGGCGGTAGATAATCGTCACCATATTCCTGGCCAATCAGAGCCCGCGCCGCCGACAGCGCATCAGCGCTTAAATGCGTTGAATCCGTGCGCATGTAGGTAATGAATCCCGCTTCATAGAGACGCTGCGCCAGCGTCATCGTCTTCTTCACGGAAAAGCCCAAACGGGTACTGGCTGCCTGCTGAAGGGTCGACGTAATCAGGGGTGGATTCGGGCGCGACTGGGTCTTTTTGTCGCTGCGGTCACTGACCTGGAACTCATGTGTCTGTAATAAGGCAACCGCTTCCTCGGCGTCAGTCTTGTTTACCGGGCGAAAGGTTTCCCCGGCCTGCTTGACCACCTCCAGACGCAGTGCGCCTTGAGCGCAGTGGGTATCTGCATAAATCTCCCAGTACTCCTCCGGCACAAAAACGCGGATTTCGCGCTCACGTTCCACCAGGAGGCTCACGGCAACGGATTGCACCCGTCCCGCAGACAGGCCGCGGGCGATCTTGGCCCACAACAACGGTGACAGCATGAAGCCCACTACGCGATCCAGAAAACGACGCGCCTGTTGCGCTTGAACCTTATCCTCATCCAGTTTCCCAGGATGAGCAAAAGCTTCTTGGACCGCCTGCTTGGTAATCTCGTTGAACACCACCCGATGGTATTGCTGAGGCCCTGCGCCGATCACCTCTTTGAGATGCCACGCGATGGCCTCCCCCTCACGATCTAGGTCGGTGGCAAGATAGATAGCGTCACTTTGGGCAGCAAGTTTTTGGAGTTCGGTAACGACTTTCACCTTGTTGGGCAGGATCTGGTAATTGGCCTCCCAACCCTTCTCAGGGTTAATTCCCATGTTTTGAACCAGATTCCGACGCGCTTTGTCTTTCCGATACCGCGCCTTCTTGGCAGGTGACATCTTGCGGGTTCGCGCGGCTTGCTCGGCGCGCTTTTTTGGTTCGACTTTCTTTCTGGACCCGCTGACGGGCAAATCACGCACGTGGCCCACGCTGGACCGGACTACATACTCGTTTCCCAGATATTGGTTTATGGTCTTTGCCTTGGCAGGCGACTCAACGATAACCAGAGATTTACCCATAACACTCCATGCATCTACGCAACAAAAACGACCGAAGGAGGGCAAGACGAACCCGCCCCAACAGCCTGACACTCACCGTAATCGGATGTAACCACCAGCACAGGTTTTCACCAACCCTTTCATCTCCATCCTTATCAGCATGGCCGAAATTTTCGCTATCGTCAAACCAGAGCGTCTGGCAATCTGGTTAATCGGGGTAGGCGCAAAGTCTATAAAGCCAAGAATCTCGGCACACCACGCTGGGGAGATATTGGGCTCCTGTTCGGACTTTTCCTTAACTTCCAGCATGGAAAGTGACTCAAGTACCTGGGCTGGTGTCTCGACCAGACAGGCGCCATCCTGAATCAGTTGGTGGGGCCCTCGCGAGAGCGGAGCATTCACCGAGCCCGGCACCGCAAAGACCTCTCGGCCCTGATCCGCGGCAAATCCTGCCGTAATGAGACTGCCGCTTCCGAGGCCTGCCTCCACCACCACTGTTCCCAGGCTGAGACCACTGATTAATCGATTGCGTTGGGGAAAGTGATGCCGACGAACCCCTACCCCTGGAGGAAATTCGGAAAGCATCAAGCCAGTGTCAGTAATCTCACGAGCCAGTTTCCGATGACATCGCGGGTAGACAGTATCCAGTCCGGTCGCGCAGACCGCGATGGTGGAACCACGAGTCCCCAGGGCTCCGCGATGGGCCGCGCTGTCGATGCCTAGTGCGAGCCCGCTAACGACAGTGGCCTCATGATGCCCAATAACACCAGCGAACCTGGAGGCGGTTTCGGAGCCCACGGGCGTAGGATTTCGGCTTCCCACCACCGCAATCGCCGGACGGGACAGAAATGATGCCTCGCCTTCACAGTAAAGTATCGCCGGAGGGTTTGCGATCTCCCGCAGGAGTCGGGGGAACAGCGGATCTGTCAATCCGATAACAGAGCGCGCGGGCATGGACAGCCAGTCGATGTCCCGCTGCAGACCAGAGCAATTCACGAAACTGTCAAGCGCTTGGCGTCGATAGGGGCGCTGATTTCCATGCCGCAATACGGAGAGATCTGCCTTCAGAGCATCGACCGGGTCTGGAAAAATTTCAAGTACTGCACGCTTGACCGACTCGGCCACTGCGGCCCGACCGATCTGCAACCACGCCAAACTTCTGTCATCCATGACCGACCCTCCCTGGTCGAGTCAGAGTGGTTTACCGAAGGTCCACGTCCGATGGCAATCCCTGCCAATTTAGAGGATCAAAGACCCGTGGACTCAAACGCCCGGACTGACCACCCGGTCGCCGACCCGCACCGCCCGCTCGGCGCTTCGCACCAGCGCATAACTCACTCGTTCAAACACACGGATTACCAGCAGCTCTCCGGAATGACCTTCGGGCAAACGAACCGGCTCTGCCGCCTTACCAATAAGTTCGCGGCGGCTGGGTACACGCTCGTCACAACGCAGCATCCGCACGTGGACCGCTTCTTTGACGTCCGTGATACGGCAGTTGTCTCCGGCGTGGGCCGGTGAAACCGTTTTACTTGTCAACAAAACCGTCTGCTCCGGATACCGCGTTGCGAGAAGATCCCCCGGGCGGATACCGTCGTCGCTGCCAACGGAGATGGCAACAAATGAATAACCACCGGCGCCGCTGGTGCTACCAAAGGTGCTGACTACATAGGTATCCGGCGACACCCGGGCTGGTGTCGGATAAAGATAGGATGTGCGCAAAGGGGTCTCGTGCGCGACCAGGTGATCACCAGGAATCGCCTCTTCGGTACTACTGACCATAGTCAGGGTCGCGACCGTGCCTGGCATGTCGAGCCGGGCAACCCCCACCACACGAGCCGCGGTCGCAAGATGCTCCCCGCTAACTGGGTGCACCAGCGCATCACCTTGACGGAATACGGTATAAAGGCCGCTGCTCGACAGCGGAAGATTCTGAGCCAAGAGGCGACTAAACTGCCCCAAAAGGACATTGCCTTCGGGGCCTGAGATCACGCGGCCAAGTGCCTCGGTCTCCATCTCATCCATCAGCATCGCGTCATCCAGAAACGGCATCAGGACGCCCGGCGAAAGCGCTAGTACAGGCGTAATGTGTGGCGTTTCACGTACTGAGGGATTGAGTGTTGTGACCGGTAGCACCCGATACTCCGGCACGGGGTCTGCCTTCTCAAGGATTGAACGTATATCTGTCACCACCGTGTCGTCCGCCTTGAGCAAGGTCGAAAAACAGAGCGTCGTGAGCACAAAACCCAAGCATTGAAAAAAACTCAGCCAGAATCCCGGCCCGAAACCGTTCGGAGGCAACGGGCGTTTTCGCCCTGCAATTCGGATAAAATGAGGGATCATTGAATCCTTCTCAATTGGAACCTACAGTTAGTCTAGACAACCTGTGAGTCTTATCCAAGAGAACCACTTCACAAAGTCGAAAAACCCGTAAATCTATGGCATTGCTCGAGATTCTAGTTTATCCCGACCCGCGACTTCGAAATAAAGCGCTCCCGGTTGAAGTCGTAGACACCCCAATTAGCAGGCTGGTTGATGACATGGCGCAGACCATGTATGCGGCTCCGGGAATTGGACTGGCCGCGACCCAGGTCAACCTGACCAAACGTATCGTTGTGATCGATACGTCCGAACATCAGGATCAACTGCAGGTTTTCATCAATCCTGTTATCACGGGCATGGGCGAGCAAATCGAAACAGAAGAAGGCTGTCTTTCGGTTCCCGGTGTAGTCGTGCCTGTAAAACGGCATTCGGAGGTGCAAGTTTCAGCGCTTGGCAAAGACGGCAAACCGTTCGAGTTACACGCAACCGGCCTGCTCGCCGTCTGCATCCAGCATGAAGTCGACCATCTGGATGGAAAAGTGTTTGTGGATTACCTCTCCCAACTTAAACGTGACCGTATCCGCAAACAGTTGCTGCGTGAGGAGCGCAGTTCGGGCAAGACTCCCAGCCAGCGTAAAGAGCCCCTGCCCGCGATCTAGCCCAGTGACCATACGTGCAGTCTTTGCCGGCACTCCGGACTTCGCGGTACCGTCTCTGGAAGCCTTGCTGAATTCAGAGACTGAGGTAACCGCTGTCTACTGCCAACCAGACCGGCCAGCCGGTCGCGGACAAAAACTACGTCCCTGTGCCGTCAAGTCCAGGGCGATCCAGGATAATCTCAATATCCGGCAACCGGCGAACCTGAAGAACGAATCATCCTATCTTCGAGACCAGAAAGTTGATCTCGTGGTAGTGGTGGCATACGGCATGCTGTTGCCCCAGGCCATGCTGGAAGCGCCGACAGTCGGATGCGTCAACGTCCACGCTTCCCTGTTACCGCGCTGGCGAGGCGCTGCACCCATTCAGCGAGCCATCGAAGCCGGTGACGCCAAAACCGGTGTGACCCTGATGAGAATGGACGTCGGTCTTGATACCGGCCCTATCATCGAAGCCCGTCGGATTCCCATCCTTAAATCAGAGAACAGTCAGTCTCTGCATGACCGACTCGCCATCCTCGGCGCACAGATGGTTTCTGGGCTTCTTGCGAGGCTTTCCTCGGGTGTCATCGTTTCAGAGCCGCAACCAAAAACCGGAGCGACCTATGCCCGAGCGCTAACACGTGATGAGGCCTGGCTTGACTGGCGGCGGCCGGCAGAAGAACTGGTACGACAGATCTGCGCGTTCAATCCTTGGCCGCTGGCGCGATCACATCTCGACGGTGTCGACTACCGAATTCATCAGGCTACGCTTGGCCCCATGGCGTTATCCGCGATTCCTGGAACCATTACCCAGGCGCAGGGTCCATGCCTTCGAGTTCAAACAGGATCAGGCACAGTCGATGTTTTGAAATTGCAACGCCCGGGGGGCAAAGTATTGGACACCAAGACCTTTCTCAACGGCCATGCCATTACCCCTGGCTCGGTATTTACGCTGTCAAAGGATCTTCATGCCAACAGCTGAGGTCTGTGCCGCAGCCGCCCGGATCGTCCATGACGTCACCGAGAACGGTCGTTCACTCGAGGCAGCAACAACCGCTCACCTGCCCAACGGTGATGCCCACCGAATAAGCGAAATACGGGAGATCGCCTGGGGAGCAGTTCGGTGGTGGTTTCGATACGATAAGGTGTTGTCGTCTAAGCTCCACCGTCCGCTTCGGCGGCGCGATCGCATACTACAGTCCCTCCTCATCTGCGGCCTGTATCAACTTGATCACCTGAGAGAACCAGACTACGCAGTCACCTCCGGGACCGTAGATGCAGCAGTTCTTCTGGGCGCGCCCAGAGCCAAAGGCCTCATCAACGCGGTATTGCGTACCCGACTTCGGGATGGTGAATCCGAATCGAATGATGAAAAAACTGGCCTGGCGACGCCAGACTGGCTGTTCGAGCTCATCCGCGAAACCTGGCCTCACAACTGGCGCGATATTCTGGCCGCCTTCAACCACAAACCGCCGATGACCTTACGGGTTAACCCGCTAAAGCAGTCCCGGGATGACTACCTGCAAGTGCTGCAAGATCGCGGTATTAAGGCAAGTGCCTGTAACACAAGCCCTTGGGGTGTGACACTCGAAACACCCGTCAATGTTGATGAACTGGTCGGATTTAGAGACGGCACTGTCTCCGTACAGGACGCGGCGGCCCAGATAACGCCGCTGGTCTGCGCACCCCCAGACCGGGCACGCGTGCTTGATGCCTGCGCTGCACCCGGCGGAAAAACCACCCATCTACTGGAGCACTTCCAGCACTTGGGATCACTGGTCGCTCTTGATCTGCCGGATCGCTGTAGCACTATTGAGGACAACCTGTCGCGACTTGGACTTAACGCGAAGGTGCTTGCAGCCGACCTGTTGGACGTCGATACCTGGTGGGACGGCGTCCCCTTCGACCTCATTTTGCTGGATGCGCCTTGCAGCGGTACCGGGGTTATCCGGCGTCATCCGGACATCCGCCATCACCGTCGGCCCGCTGATATCGCACACTATGCGGAACAGCAAAAACGGATGTTGCACCAATTATGGAAACTGCTCGCCCCCAAGGGTGAAATGGTATACGTAACCTGCTCAATCCTGATGCAGGAGAACGACGAACCCGTTCGTGAACTTTGTGCAAAATGTGATGATGCCCAACTACGCCATTACACTTTGCCCGGCGCCGTAAGAACCGACTGTGGTGCCCAGTTTCTTCCCAATCCAGTCCAGGATGGCCTCTATTACGCATCCCTCAGGAAAGTCTGAGGCCCTTCGCGCAAGCGCTTATAATTTGCTCCGTTGACCCCAGTCTCATGCACGTTTTTCTTAACAGTCTTCCACCTCGGATGAACCGCTTCTGGATAGCTGTGTTCAGTGTCGGTGTGCTGTGGCTTCCTGCCCTGCCGGCCATGGCAGATTTTACGGTGAGTGAAGGAAAGTCGGTACTGATCGGCAACAGCATAAAGACCTCGGCCCATCTTGATCTCAATATCAACGGTGAACCCGCAGTCGCACTGTCCAAAGGTATCTCGTTAACGCTGTTGGTCAAATCTCACCTCTATCGAGCCAGTCTGGTCTCCTGGCACTTTAAGATCGGCGAATGGGAAGACCGGCTTCTGCTCAAGCATCACAGTCTGTCAAACCGATACACACTAACGAACCCGGATAACAGTATTACTGAAGACTTCGCGACACTGACAGAGACCCTGGACTTCCTGAAGCGATACACCAAGACCGTTGTTCTGCCAGGCGGTGTCAACCCGAACGATGCCCTGCAGATGCGCCTGCAGGTCTCACTGAGTCGGGGTGATCTGCCGGGGCCATTAAAGTTGGTCGCCCTGTTTTTGAAAGATTGGCAACTCGGTAGCGACTGGGAGCGCTGGAAGGTTACGATTCCGTGAGAAACTCCCAGGGGTTTGTCCTGACGCTGATCCTGTCTCTGGCGCTCCTGGGAGCTTCCATCCTCCTCAGCCAGAGCGCCCAGGACGGCGATCTTTTCGGCGACTACTACACCGCGCTCATTGTCCTCAATGCGGTCGGGATCTCCATTCTCGCGCTGCTCACATTCTTTCAGGTTCGAAAACTGGTCAGTGCATTCCGCGCCAGAGCGCTGGGCTCTCGACTGACCCTGCGTTTCATCGCGACCTTTGCCATTCTGGCGCTGGTTCCACTTGCGATGGTCTATTACTTCTCAGTCCAGTTTCTTAGCCGAAGTATTGATTCTTGGTTTGATGTACGGATTGAAAAGGCGCTGGACGACGCACTGCTTCTCGGTCGCAGTACGCTGGAAGCCACAAAACTCGAAGTCATCCGAAAGGCACGTACCGCCGCACGGCGTATCGAAATCACCACCTCTTCAGTACAACTTTATAATCTCCTTGACAAGATCCGAGCCAGCGGTGCATTTGACGAAATGAGCCTGCATTCAAGTACCGGCCGGATTCTCGCTTCGAGCAGTAACTTGTCGATCTCTTTGGTCCCGGATGCCCCAGGGGAAGACGTGCTGGGCAAGGTGCGGCGAGACGGAGTCTACGCTGAATTCGAACCAACTGATGATGCAGGTCTCCGACTTCGGGTTGCGGTACCTGTATCAGGTCTCAGCGTGAGCTCCCCCTCGCGCGTTCTTCAAATCCTGTATCCGCTCCCCTTGCGTTACTCACGTCTGGGTGAAAGCGTGGAATCCGCCTCCTCAGAGTACGACCGACTGAAATATTTGCGTGGTCCGTTGACGTTGAGTTTCGTCTTGAGTCTGACACTAATCAGCCTGATGACACTGTTGATGGCGCTGTGGGCGTCGATTTATCTGGCCCAGCGAATGCTAGCACCGTTGCGGGACCTCGCCGAAGGCACACGGGCGGTGTCCCGCGGAGACTATGACAAGATATTACCGGTAAACAGTGGTGATGAACTGGGGGTTCTGGTTAATTCATTCAATCGGATGACCCGTGAGATCGGCTCGGCACAGCAGACCGCGCTCGAAAGTCAGCGTTGGGCCGAGTCAGAGCATGCCTATCTCAATACCGTGTTGACCCACCTGTCAGCCGGGGTACTCTCGTTTGACGGTACGCAGCATCTTAAAACCTACAACGCCGCCGCTACCAGAATTCTCGGCGCCGATCTCAAGGGGTGCATCGGCAGCCCAATAGAAAGTCTGGCGCGGGTCTTGCCGGGTGCAACGGCGCTGATAGAGGCGATTGACCTGGGAATGAAAGAACAGATTTCCGGATGGCAAAAAGAGATCCGCATCAGCGGTGGCGGGGGCCGACATGTCCTGATCTGCAGCGGTACACGCGTCGATAGTGATGACATGAATGCGGGACACGTTGCGGTCTTCGAGGATGCGACGGAACTGCTCAACGCCCAACGCGACGCAGCGTGGGGTGAGGTCGCTCGGAGGCTCGCCCATGAAATCAAGAACCCCCTGACCCCGATCCAGCTATCCGCTGAGCGTATTCGCAACAAGTATCTGTCTGCACTTGATCCCGAGCAACGTGAAACGCTGGACCGCTCTACACGAACCATCGTGCAGCAGGTCGAAGCCATGAAAACCATGGTAAATGCGTTCTCGGAGTACGCACGGCCGGCTCCGCTACAGCGGGTGTCAACGGACCTCAATCAGCTCATTAATGACACCGTTGAGCTGTTTCGCTCAGGACCAAATGCGATCGACCTACAAATAGAGCCTGACACCAGCCTCGGGCGCATTCAAATCGATCCCAACAGCTTTAGTCAGGTTCTGAATAATCTGGTCATCAATGCCCAGGATGCATTGGCTGGCCGTGAGGGAACGGCAGTCATCCGCACGAATCAAGATAGTAAAACCGGTGGCGTCACCGTGACCGTGCAGGACAACGGGCCGGGATTTGATCCGCACAGTATTGATCGTATCTTTGAGCCGTATGTCAGTTCGAAAGAAAAAGGCACCGGCCTCGGACTCGCGATCTGCCGGCGTATCATTGAGGAGCATGGCGGCACCATCCGCGCCAACAACCCGCAGCAAGGGGGCGCGGCCGTTATAATTTCACTTCCGTTGCGCCGACACTAACCGGCTCCGCTTAACACCTTTTGGTACCATGACCGCCTATTCAATTCTGGTTGTCGACGACGAGCCGGATATTCGACAAGTTGTCAGCGACATTCTCCAAGACGAGGGATACCATGTTTCTGTTGCAGCAGATGCGGCTGAGGCGCGTACCCGCTATGTTGAAGATGCGCCCGACCTGGTGCTGTTGGATATCTGGATGCCAGATACCGATGGCATCGCACTGCTGCGCGAGTGGCGTGAAGATCAGACCGGCAGCCATTCTCCAGTCATCATGATCTCAGGGCATGGCACGGTGGAAACAGCGGTCGAGGCCATTCGGATTGGCGCCTACGATCTTCTTGAAAAACCCCTCTCTACTGCCAAACTTCTGATTACCGTGGAACGGGCGCTTGAGGCTGTTGCTCTGCAAAAGGAAAACCTCACCCTCAAGACGCAGTTATCACCGGCTGGGGGTTTCATTGGTCACAGCGAGGCACTGGAAGACCTCAGACACCTCATCAACCGGATCGCCGTCACCGACCAGGCCGTTATGATCCGTGGCGAAGCTGGTTGTGGCAAAGGCGTAGCGGTCCGATCCCTGCATCAAGCCAGCGGCTCCGCATCGGGTCCTTTTATCGAAGTTAATCTTGGGGCGCTACCATCAGAGAATATCGCGCTCGAACTTTTTGGGAGCGAGCGCGACGGTATCGCCACCCCCGGCAGGTTCGAGCAGGCGAGTGGCGGCACCCTGGTACTGGATGAAGTCGGTGACCTGGATCTGGATACCCAAACCAAGTTACTGGGCGTGCTTGAGGCTGGCCGATTCTTCCGCCTCGGCGGCACAACACCGCTTGAACCGGCATTTCGCATCCTCGCCACCTCCAATCAGGACCTGGAGCAGAAGCTCTCTGAAAGAGTCTTTCGCGAAGATCTCTTTTACCGACTGAGCGCTGTTACGGTTCAGGTGCCACCCCTTCGGGCCCACCGCGAAGATATACCTGATCTAATTAATCACTACGTCCAACTCCTCACTGACAGTCAGCATTTACCCTTTCGTCGTTTTTCCACCTCGTCGGTGAATTATCTTCGCAACCGCCCGTGGCCGGGCAACGTTCGTGAACTGACCAACTTTATTCACCGGATTCTGTTAACGACAACGTCGGAAGTGATCGAAGCAGAAGAAACGCGGGAGGTCATGGGCCAAAGTGCTGCGCCTCTCGACGCCGTGGAAGAGAAAAACGCTTGGAGAGATTTCGGTCAGCCCTTAAGATCCGCACGGGAACACTTTGAACGGGATTACCTGGAATTCCATCTGCTCCAGACCCGGGGCAATATCAGCGAACTCTCCAGACGCACGGAACTTGAGCGCACCCATCTGTATCGTAAACTGAAGGGGCTTGGGCTCAACCCCAAGGACGAAAAGTACCGACAGTGAACCGCCCGAACTAAAGGACCCGCGAACATGAAAATCATCATTCTCGGAGCCGGACAGGTTGGCACGTCGATGGGTGAGATCCTCTCGCGTGAAGACAACGACGTCACGCTGGTCGATATCGATTCCGAAAAACTCGCTGGACTACAGGATCGGCTCGATATCCGAACGGTGGCGGGCGCGGCTTCTTACCCGAGCGTGCTTGAACGTGCAGGTGTTGATGATGCCGACCTGATTCTCGCGGTTACGGACCAGGACGAGGTCAACATGGCGTCCTGCCAAATCGCTCACTCACTTTTCAATACCCCCAAGAAAATTGCCCGGATACGATCGGCAGAGTACCTCTCGCACCCGGGCATCTTCACGGACGATGCTATCCCGATCGATGTCATCATCAGTCCGGAACATATCGTCACCCAGCACATTCTCCACCTGATTGATTACCCCGGGGCCCTTCAAGTGGTTAGTTTTGCCGATGATCGGATACGTCTGGTCGGTGTGCGTGCTAACGCAGACAGTCCATTGATCGGCCGGGCCTTGAAAGCGCTTCGAGAGGATCTGCCGAATATCGATAGCCGAGTTGCCGCTATTTATCGACAGGATCGCGCCATTGTTCCGGATGGCGACACAGTCATAGAGGCGGGTGATGAGGTGTTTTTCCTCGCCGCCCGCGAAGATATCCAGGCAGTCATGAGCGAACTTTGTGCGGTGGGAAAACCTGGCCGGCGAATCATGCTCACGGGAGCCGGGAATATTGGGTTACGGCTTGCCGAGTCTCTCGAGCAAGCACACTGTCATGTAAAACTGGTTGAGCGCGATATGGCCCGTGCGAAAACCGTCGCCGACCAACTGGAGCACACTGTCGTACTCCATGGCGATGCGGCCGATGAAGAACTGATGCAGCAGGAAAATATCGATAACGTCGATGTCTTCTGCTCCCTCACCAACGACGATGAGGCCAATATCCTGTCTGCCATGCTGGCCAAACGCCTCGGCGCCCATCGCACGATGGCACTGGTTAACCGTTCGGCCTATGTCGATCTGATGTCCAACACTCTGGTAGATGTCGCCATTTCACCAAAGGTTGCCACGGTCGGTACCCTGCTGACTCACGTACGCCGCGGCGATATGGTTGCGGTACATTCGCTGCGTCGGGGAGCAGCAGAAGCCATCGAACTTATTGCACACGGAGACGCCAACAGCTCAAAGGTAGTCGGTAAGGCAGTACAGGATATTGGACTGCCGGATGGCACCAGTCTTGGTGCGATTCTCCGAGGAGAAGAAGTGGTAATCGCACATGGCGAAACGGTGATCGAACCAGAGGATCATGTCATTCTGTTCGTAGTAGACAAGGGCCGCATCCGTGAGGTTGAGCAGCTCTTTCAGGTCGCTGTCACTTTCGTATAAGGAACCATTACGACCATGCAGTCCTTGGGAGTTCTTCGCGTTCTTGGCGTGCTGCTGGTCATGTTCAGCACCACACTGCTGCCGCCCGTGCTTATTGCCCTGATCGGTAATGACGGCGGGCTACGGCCCTTCCTTGTTGCCTACATCACTACCCTGCTCGCGGGTGGCGCACTCTGGCTGCCCTTGCGGCGACAGCAACGGGAACTGCGAGTCCGCGACGGCTTTCTGATTGTTGTGTTGTTCTGGACCGTGCTGGCTATTTTTGGCGCCTTCCCGCTACTGCTGTCAGTCGACCTCGACATCAGCATGACCGATGCCTTGTTTGAGTCCATGTCTGGCCTGACAACAACCGGGGCAACCGTACTCACGGGTCTCGACACGCTACCGCCGTCCATTCTTTACTACCGCCAGCAACTTCAGTGGCTGGGCGGCATGGGTATCATTGTCCTCGCGGTAGCCGTCATGCCAATGCTCGGCATTGGAGGCATGCAGCTCTACCGTGCTGAGACGCCGGGCCCGATGAAGGACGCGAAGTTGACGCCGCGAATTACCGAAACGGCCAAGGCGCTCTGGTACATCTATCTGGGCCTGACCGTCAGTTGCGCGGTCGCCTACTGGGCCGCCGGAATGACTTTTTTCGATGCCGTCGCCCACGCTTTTTCGACCGTCGCTATCGGCGGATTTTCAACTCACGACAGCAGTCTCGGATTTTTTGACAGTCCCGCCGTTGCAATCATCGCCATCTGCTTCATGCTGATCTCTGCAGTGAATTTTGCGTTGCACTTTACGGTCGTTCGAGGGCGCTCTCCGAGAGCCTACCTGAGAGACCCCGAGGTACGCGCTTTTGTTGGCTTTGTGTCGGTGGTGATTCTGGTCACCCTTGCCACGCTGTTCCTGTGGGATGTGTATACCGGCACCGGCGAAACCCTAATTCAGGGGATCTTTCAAGTGGTCTCGATAGGGACAACAACGGGATTTACTACGAGCGGCTTCCACTGGTGGCCTTCATTTCTCCCTGTGATGCTAATCATGATGAGTGCCGTCGGCGGCTGTGCCGGATCCACCGCGGGCGGCATGAAGGTGATCCGGCTGGTGCTCCTTTACAAACAAGGTCGGCGCGAGATCAACCAACTCATTCATCCCAACGCCATCTTTACCGTAAAGCTCGGCAACAAACCGGTTCCCGATCACGTTATCAATGCCGTCTGGGGATTTTTTGCCCTCTATATCCTGAGTTACGTGGGGTTATCTATCGCGATGAGTGCCACAGGCGCGGATCTCGTCACCGCATTCTCGGCAGTCACGGCCTGCTTGAATAATCTCGGCCCGGGCCTTGGCGGCGTTGCAAAAAACTACGCTGGTCTTGAACCCCAGGCCAAGTGGATTCTCACAGCCACTATGTTGCTCGGCAGACTGGAAATCTTCACACTGCTGGTGTTGTTCAGCCCGGCTTTCTGGCGCAGTTAAGCCGTACCACACGTCTCACTGCTCCAGCACACTCCGAACTGCTGTGCAGACTTCGTCAACCGTGATCTTGTCAATACACGCCCGAGGACATCGGCGCCTGCGGTAACACCGTTGGCAGTCAACAGCAGCGCGCACCATCTTGGCCGTATCGTTTCTCGGTCCCACCAGAAACTCATTGGTCGGCCCAAAGAGTGAAACCAGTGGCCGATCAAACGCCGAGGCAACATGCATCGGCAAACTATCGCCTGTTACCACAACCTTTGATCGCGCTGCCAGCGCAAAGAACTCCAGCAAAGAGAGGCGCCCAGCCAGATTTACCGCGGGCACGGAGGGAATTTCTGCGATGGCCTCTTCGATTTGAGGGTGATCGGTGGAGCTGCCGGTAAACACAACCTGGAACTCCTCTGCCAGCTGCTCAGCCAGAACAAAAAATTTGGATATCGGCCAGTTTTTTGTCGGCCATCGGGTGAAGGGGCACAAGAGCGCAATCGGTCTTTCTAGGTCAGTTAATTTCTTGAGGGCGCTGGAGACGGTTTCGGCCGCGTGACGGTCGACGCTCAGTATCGGTACAGATTGACACGACTTGATCCCGGCCAACTCCAGCACCCCGTTCATTTCATCTATTGCATGTGCCATCGGCTGGTGGAAACGCTCCACAAACCACCACCGGCCCTTGACATAGCGCCGAGCCGTGCGCGCGGCCCAAAGAAAGATAACGGTCTTCCAGCTACCCTGTAGATCAATTGCCAGATCAAAATAGGGTCCGCGCACCGCCGAAAACGTCCTGGCAAAGTGACCCAAGGTCCACAACGGCCGTCGCCACCAATCCGATTTCACACGGTACCGGTCGAACGTCAGCAAGTGATCAATGTCCGGATTGTTGCGCAGGATGTCACTTGCAGTCGTTGAGGTCAGGACCGTAATCAGCGCGTCAGGATGGGCCATCCTGACAGATCGTATCGGCGCGGTAGCATGCACGACAACCCCAAGTGAGGTCTGCTTGATCAGCAGAATATTCATGATTCGTCGGGCGCAAGCCCCGCTACTGCAAACAACGATCGCGCTCGCTTAGGTTGCATAGGGTGATGCCTCGCCTTTGGGCCTTGTGCGAAACCACTTGAGGGTCCAAAGGTACTGTTCCGGGGCTGTGCGGATGGATGCCTCAAAGGCGGCGTTCACGGTAGTCGCATCCACCTGCAGATCACCACTTGGAAACCCCGGCAATGACTTCCCGATCTTCACGTGATATCGACCGTGGTCATCAAGTTCACAAAATACGGGAATCACCTTGGCGCCCGTCATCCGGGCAATTCGCCCCACCACGGGCAAAGTGGCCGTTGAGATGCCGAAAAACGGGGCAAACACACTGGGCGCATCGCCGAGATCCTCATCAGGCATTAGGTAGCCAACGTGGCCTGCCCGTATTGCCTTAACCAGCGGCCGCAATCCCTGGTCCCGGGTAAAAATTCTTGCGCCAAAGCGGGTTCGACCCCGCCAGAGCCAGCGGTGCAGCAAGGGATTTGACGGTGTCTTCATCATTGATGTCCCGGGTGCCAGTTGCGCCAGCGCAGCACCAGTCATATCAATACCAAGGACATGCGGAATAACCAGGAGCACCTTCTCCCCCGAGTGCCGTAGGGCTTCAAGCTCATCTTCACCACTCACCGTGCACAACCGATCTATCCGACTTCGTGATGCCCACCAGACCAGTCCCATATCGACAATGGCCTGTCCATATCGCGTCAAATGAAGACGAAGTAGTTCCTCCCTCCCCGCCTCCGTCAGTTCCGGAAAACACCACTGGAGATTGACGCGGGCGATATCAACACGTTTTTGATTGATGCGGAAAAACAAGCGTCCGATCTGGCGCCCCAAGGCCAACGCCCATGTGCGCGGAAGTAAGGTGCACGAGGCGATAATCCCAGCGAGCACCCAAGTTCCCCAATGACGTGGGGCAAAAAAAGACCACTTAAGTGGAGGGGACTGTAAAGATCTATTGTTCAAAAGATTGGACAGTCGCCAGCGTAAACGCCAGTACCTGATACCAAAGCGGTATCAGCCCTGCGTTCGACCCTTGCGACTGGCAATTCTCAATCGGAGTGCATTCAGCTTGATGAAGCCTTCGGCATCAGCCTGATCGTAGGCACCATGGTCATCCTCAAACGTCACTACGCTCTCGTCAAACAATGAATCCGTTGATGATGACCGACCCGTAATCATCACGCTGCCCTTAAACAACTGCAGGCGGACAACGCCGTTCACAGCCTGTTGGGAATCATCAATCATCCGCTGGAGGATCTGCCGTTCCGGTGCGAACCAGTAGCCGTTATAGATGAGGGAAGCATAGCGGGGCATCAGTTCGTCCTTGAGGTGTGCGACTTCGCGGTCGAGCGTTATTGACTCAATGGCTCGATGCGCTTTCAGCAAGATAGTACCTCCCGGTGTCTCGTAGCAACCGCGGTTTTTCATACCCACATAACGATTCTCCACGAGGTCGATTCGCCCAATACCGTGATCTGCACCCAGACGATTCAGGCCCTCCAACATCTGCGCAGGACTCAGACGCTTGCCGTCGATGGCGACCGGATCACCGCCCGCAAAAGTCAGCTCAATGGATTCGGGCACATCTGGAGCTTCTCGAGGTGACGTGGTCCACCGCCACATCGACTCATCGGGTGTCACCCAAGGATCTTCTAGCTCTCCCCCTTCATAGGAGATGTGCAGCATATTCGCATCCATAGAGTAGTCTGCGCCGCCATCCTTACGCGTCTCCACCGGGATTCCGTGCTCTTTGGCATAAGCAACCAGTCTTTCCCTCGAGTTAAGGTCCCACTCACGCCACGGCGCAATAATATGGATGTGCGGATTGAGGGCATAGGCATTCAGCTCGAAACGAACCTGGTCGTTGCCCTTTCCTGTGGCGCCGTGAGAAATCGCGTCGGCACCTGTCTCCTCGGCAATCCGGACCAGATGTCGCGCTATCAGCGGGCGTGCGATTGACGTCCCCAGAAGATATTCACCCTCATATAAGGTATTCGCGCGAAACATTGGAAACACGTAGTCGCGGACGAATTCCTCGCGAAGATCTTCAATAAAAATTTCCTTGACGCCCAGCGTCTTCGCCTTTTCACGGGCCGGTTCAACCTCTTCTCCCTGACCGATATCAGCGGTAAAAGTAACCACCTCGCAACCGTACTGATCCTGAAGCCACTTCAGGATGATCGAGGTATCCAGGCCCCCAGAATAGGCAAGTACCGCCTTTTTAATTGTCTTCACGATATGTTCCGATAACTGGCGAGGGGTGGGTGACAGGCCCAAAAAAAGCCTGTCGAAGCAACTAGATTATATCAGTGACTTATCGAGGCTCGGTTGCCTGAGAGGCCCGACAGCGGTAAACTTCATTCTCTAGCGCCCTTTACCGGGCGTTTTGTTTTTTGGTGAGCCTTCTGGCTTAGGCGGCCGATGCAATGACACGTCACTTCCTGACACTCAAAGATCTTTCTCAGTCAGAGCTTGTCGCACTCATCCACCGCGCTATCGCGTTGAAAAAGGATCCGACGGGGTCGCAAACCGCGGATCTTATGCGCTTACGCACCATGGTGCTGATCTTCGAAAAGTCTTCGACCCGGACGCGGATTTCCTTCGAAGTCGCGTGCGCCCATCTGGGGGGCTCATCGGTATTCTTGTCGCCGGGCGATAGTCAGATGAGTCGTGGTGAATCGGTCAGCGATACCGCGCGCATTGTCTCAAGCATGGCAGATCTCATTGTGATGCGTACGGGTGAACACAGCCGCGTTCGCGCCATGGCAGAACACTCCGCTGTTCCGGTGATCAATGCCCTGTCTCAGGATTTCCATCCCTGCCAACTACTGGCCGACCTGCAGACATTTTTTGAACATCGAGGCAATATCCAGGGCGCCTGCGTTGCCTTCGTCGGAGATGGCAGCAGCAATGTGTGCCAGTCCTGGGTCGATGCGGCAGCCATGATGGGCTTTGAGCTGCGCGTGGGCGCGCCTGAAGGGTATCACCCCCATCCGGATCTTATTGCGGCGGCTGGTAAGCACTGCAGTATCACCACCAGTCCGCGGGAGGCAGTCGCCGACGCTGATCTTGTGATTACCGACACGTGGGCAGGCATGGGCCAAGAAGAAGAAAAGACACAAAGACTGGCCGCGCTGTCTGACTTCCAAGTCAATGAGGCTCTGATGGCCGCGGCCTCTCAAGAGGCTCTGTTCATGCACTGCCTTCCCGCTTACCGGGGCCAGGAAGTCAGTGCTGGGGTTCTCGAAGGCCCCCAGAGTGTGATCTGGGATGAGGCTGAGAACCGTTTACACGCCCAAAAAGCGCTTATCGAGCTGCTGATGGGTTGAATGGATTCCGGTCGTTATACCGTTGCGGCAAGGCGCATCTGATCCATCGCGCGTTTTTCAATCTGCCGTATCCGCTCCGCAGAAACCCCATACTTTTCGGCCAGATTTCCTAGGGTCTGCTTCTTGCCCTCTTCCATCAGCCAGCGAGCCTGAATAATCTCCCTGCTCCGATCATCCAGACAGGACAGCGCTTTAGCCAATTGGGCTTGCCGATAACGCGCCTCGTCTGCCTCCGAAGCCAATCGCCCGGGATCGAGTGATGAATCTCCGATGGCTTCGGCAGGTGCGAGGGAGCGGGGGGTGTCATCATCCTCAGCCTCCGGGTCAAAGGCGAGATCAGAGCCGTTCATCCGGACTTCCATCTCCCGGACCGTTTCCGGCTTGACATCTAGCGCGGCCGCCATTGTCTGCACTTCAGCTTCTTTCATCACGCCCAGGCGCGCCCGATTTTTCCGTAAGTTAAAAAACAACTTCCGCTGTGCCTTGGTGGTCGCTACCTTGACCATCTTCCAGTTGCGTACGACGTAATCGTAAATCTCAGCCTTGATCCAGTGGACCGCAAAGGACACTAGCCGCACGTCTCTTTCGTGATCAAAACGCTTGACAGCTTTCATTAGTCCGACGCTGCCTTCCTGGATTAGGTCCGCAAGCGGTAAGCCATAGCCGGTAAAACCCCTGGCAATGGATACCACATAGCGCAGGTGTGAAAACACCAGTTGCCGGGCAGCATCAAGATCATCATCGGTGTGATAACGCCGGGCAAGCGCCTTCTCTTCTTCCGCGCTCAGGATTGGGGCTGAATTGATCTCGTTGAGATACTGGGTCAAACCCTGGCTCGGGCCAAGATCTGTCACTACGGACAATGATTCACTCATGCACTTCTCGTAATTCCTTAAAGTCTGAGTATTTTAGCACTCTATTACACTGAGTGCTAATAATAAAATATTACAAAACTAATACATAGATGTATATTTTTCAATAGTTTATATTACTTTCATGACAGAATATTTAGGATAAATTCACGTTTGGCGCACAGAAGTCACTCAGTACTTTCTACCCCTACCAGGGCTCTTGCGAAATCCACCGACTCAAAGGGACGAAGGTCGTTGATACCCTCTCCCACTCCAATAAATGGAATGGAGACCGGAAACTGTTTGGCGAGAGCGACGACCACACCACCACGGGCGGTGCCATCCAACTTGGTGACACAGATTCCCGTCAGACCAACCTCTTTCTCAAAAGCCGCGGCCTGTGATAGTGCGTTCTGCCCGGTCCCGCCATCGACCACCAGAATTGTCTCATGTGGCGCTCCGGGATCCGCCTTTGCAAGCACTCGACGAATCTTGCCAAGTTGCATCATCAGGTCAGCGTTCACGTGCTGTCGTCCTGCAGAATCGATAATGAGCACGTCAACCCCTCGACTCCTAGCCGTGGCAAAAGCGTCATGCGCGACTGCTGCTGCGTCTGCCCCATGAGTCTGCGCGATCACCGGGATTCCCAGCCGGTCGCCCCACGACTGCAACTGCTCAATGGCAGCAGCCCGAAACGTATCGCAGGCACCCAACAACACCGAGTGACCGCCGGCCTTAAAATTCGCAGCCAGCTTGGCCGTCGTAGTAGTCTTGCCAACACCATTGACACCCACCATCAATATCACCAGCGGTTTGGGAGAGTCACTCCCCAGCACCAGTTCGCGTTCCGCCCCTCTCAGTATTAACGAAAGTTGGTCGATCAGCGCCTTTTTCAAGGCCTCAGGCGATTCAATTTGAGTTGTTCGAACCTGCCCCCGAAGTGTCGAGACTACTTCGGCACTTGCTTCCACACCAAGATCTGCCATGATGAGTTGGTCCTCCAATTCATCGTAGACGGCATCATTAAAGTGCACATGATTACCGCTAAAGAGGCTGGCCAGGCCATCAGACAGTGCCGTGCGGGTTCTTTTCAGGCGCGCAAAAAGACCGGAAGATTTTGGATGGGAAGCCATGGATATCGCGTGATCAGAGCAAGAATTCAGAAACAAAACCATTCTTATTAACTTCTATCTATCCTATCATTCCCTGTCAAAGAAGCGTCTGGAGGGATCATTCGATTGAGTTCTTCTAATACCGTACAGCGCGGCCGTTTACGCATCATCGGAGGGGAGTGGAAAAAGCGTCTAATCCGCTTCAACGGCGGAGCAGACCTCAGACCCACTCCGGACAGCGTGCGCGAAACGCTTTTTAACTGGCTGTCTCCCGTTATCTTTAACGCTGAGTGCCTGGATCTTTTTGCCGGAAGTGGCGCACTGGGATTCGAGGCGGCATCACGAGGCGCGCAAGCAGTCACTCTAGTGGATATGCACAAAACCTGCTGCACCCAACTCAAAGAAACCACGTCCCTCCTGAGCGCAAGACAGGTCATCACGCAGTGCGCGGAATCCCTTGAATGGATAACTTCATGCGCCCAGCAGTTCGATATCGTTTTTGTGGACCCGCCCTTCGGGACCGGACTGGCTGAACGTAGCCTTCGAAGACTGAGTCGCTATGGGTTGCTCAAGCCCCAGGCACGGATCTATGTCGAATGCTCAGCCGACGAAGTACCGGCCATTCCGGCGGATTGGACACTGCTACGAAAAAAGCAGGCGGGCCAAGTCTCCTACCGCCTCTATACGAACACCACCGGCGATACAGTAGATCTTGGTAACTTAGCCTGATCAGCCAGACTGAACGCCCATGCGCGCAACCCGTTCCTCATCGAAGGAGTTTTCTTTACTGAAGACCCGTTGCACCATCGGCTCAAAGAAGGACAAAGGCTCGCTGTCGTAATCAGGATCGAAGCAGTTCTGATCGTATTCCTCGCAAAACCGAACGGCATCCTCATACCAGGGGTGATCGAGAAAACGCTCACGGGCGTTGCGATCCCCGCCAAGATGGTGGGCGTAGTAGTACATCTGAAAAAGGCCGTGGTGCTTAACGATCCAGTATGTTTTCTCGGAAACAAACGGCCGTAGGATCGACGCTGCCATCTCGCTATGTGACCGTGGTGCGAGCAGGTCACCAATGTCATGCAGCAGTGCGGCAACGAGAATTTCCTCCGACTCTTCCGCGCGATGCGCCCGGGTTGCGGACTGCAACGAATGCTCCAGTCGACTGACCGGATAGCCAGAAAACGATTCACTCAGTGAACTCAGACCCTCCAGCAGCCTAGCCGGCAGGCCGTCCATAAATTCACCTTCTTGTTCGTCCAGAAGCTGATAATCCGCTTTAGTTCCGTCCGCCATTCGAGTAAAACTGACAACGTCCATTACTTACCCCCCCCATTATCTGTCATGTTCTTACGATAAATTATGGATCACCTACGCCTTGATTGGTAGTATCACAATCGGAAAGTAGCCGGTTAAGAGGGTCAGCGAACATATGAGTACCAAAGCGATTTATCCGGGGACTTTTGACCCCATCACCCGCGGTCACATCGATCTTGCTGAGCGGGCCAGTCAACTGTTCACCCAGGTCGTTGTCGCCATTGCCGCCAGCCCGACCAAACAGCCACTGTTCACGCTGGATGAGCGACTTGAGATGGCAAAACTGTCGCTGAGCCATATCGACAACATCAGTGTGATTGGCTTCGGTGGGCTGTTGATAGACAGCGTCCGGACAGAGAATGCCCAGGTTGTTCTACGGGGGCTACGGGCCGTATCTGACTTTGAGTATGAATTTCAACTGGCTGCGATGAATCGCCGTCTGGACTCCGCAATTGAGACCATGTTTCTGACGCCGTCTGAACGCTACACCTTTTTATCGGCTTCTATGGTCAAGGAAATCGCCTCTCATGGCGGAGACGTCTCACAATTTCTTCATCCTCAGGTCAATGAAAAGCTTGTCCAGCGCTTACAAAACTGAAGTCTGACGCCACCGGAGCCTCTCAGATTTAAACCCATGGCACTGCTGATCACTGACGAGTGCATTAATTGCGACGTGTGCGAACCCGAATGCCCTAATGAGGCCATCTCTCAGGGGGAGGAGTTTTACGTGATCGACCCGACCCTGTGCACCGAATGTGTGGGTCACTTTGAAAGCTCTCAATGTGTCGAGGTCTGTCCGGTGGAGTGCATTCTGGTAGACCCCGAGCGCCTGGAAAGCCAAGAAACACTGATGGATCGCTTCCGCTCGCTCACCGGCGGGGCCGCCGCACACCCACTAGGAAGTAGGCAACTCGATGTCGAGGCAACGCCACAAATACCAGGTCGCGACTGAACGGTATGGCCGCCATCTGAGACCTGCCCTCGCCAGGCGCGACGGTTCTGGCAATTCACGCAAGCGGCGCATCTTTTGATACCCCTTCTGCACG
>MPLU02153650.1_pt1 | contig 22945 bp, 17 predicted proteins | sample 1617381 | NCBI WGS metagenome assembly MPLU02 (sample SAMN05944801, study PRJNA350692) | marine metagenome | biome: marine; feature: ODZ; material: water; isolation source: 90 m water sample filtered on 0.2 um supor filter | place: Pacific Ocean | collected 2012-04-08 | depth 90m m
AAAACACTTCGCCACTGCCAACGGATAGCAGGACAGCAACCAGGACCGTCGCGACACGACGACACACAGACATTCCTACTTGTTTCTCTCGCAACATGCTTGTCCTCGATCACTCCCGGTACCTTGCCCTGACTCGTCATGCCTGACGAACGTTGACAATTATGATCCATGGGACCGCATTACGCAAACAGGCTGCGGCTTGACCACTCCTGGTGCGTATGGCATAACCGGTTAGTTCTGCGGGTGTAGCTCAATGGTAGAGCATCGGCTTCCCAAGCCGACTACGAGGGTTCGATTCCCTTCACCCGCTTTCCCCTTTACCTACCGTGTCTCCAGCTAACACCTGGCCTCCCTGGTAACTACCCCCAAGGAAACGTCGTAATGATCAAGGCTCAGGAAAAGAGACGCCCTGCCGGCCACCATGCTGCACTCCTGCTGGCAATGCTCCTGTTTTCCAATCCATACGTCATGGCCCAGGCTCCCACGTTTGCCGATCCCCAGGTGCCCGTGATACGAATCGATGCAAACGGCTTTGACGCCAGCGAGGCCGACATTCGAGCCATTGTCAGTTCCGCCGGCCGCGAACTGTGGCGATTCTTTCCTGGCTACCGGATCGAACCCATCGTGGTAACTCGTGGACGATCCGGTCCGATATCCCTGTTCCAGCGAAACGCCAAGAACGAAATCGTCATGCGACTGGACACGAGCCAGACTCTCTGGTCGCAATACTCGTACCAGTTTGCCCACGAGTTTTGTCATGTACTGTGCGGCTACGATCAGGACGATTCGGGCAATCTCTGGTTTGAAGAAACTCTTTGCGAGACCGCATCCCTGTTTGCAATGCGAGCCATGGCAAGGTCCTGGAAAACGGATCCACCTTATTCCAACTGGAAAGACTATCGTGATGCCCTGCGCAACTACACCGACCAGATCATCACGAAACGAAGCAACCTCGCAGAGATCCATGGGAAGGGACTGGCCGCTTTCTATCAAAAGCACCAGGCAACGTTGCGAAAAACATCTACCAATAGAGATCTCAACGGAGCCATGTCCATTGTTTTGTTACACCTGTTCGAGAAACAGCCAACTCACTGGGAGGCCGTTCGCTGGCTGAACAGCAAACCGTCACCCGCGGGCGAAACTTTCGAGCAATACCTGAAGAAATGGTACGGGGCCGTACCGGAACGTCACCAGCCGTTCGTGAAGACCCTTGCCGAGCTATATGGACTTAAAGCAGACTGACCGTGGCAACCACGATCGCCATTGCTCTCATCGTAACAGCGCTTTCTATCTCTATATCGAGCAGGCAGAACTTACGCCTAACGTCGATAGAAATCGACCCAGCTTAACTTAATCTCTTTGGTAGCGGCGGTGAGCACCAAGCGAGGTACCTGGACTTCATAGTAACCGGCAATTCGCTTGGAAGAATTACGGCCGGTCGGCTTGAGCAAGTAGCGACCGGGTAAAGGCTTCCCCTTGGCATCAAGCATACGCACTTTAAGATCCGAGCGTGCCAGGACTTTCTTACCGATCGTCAGACTAAATCCTTCCAACCCGGCAAGATGTAGTCGCACCAGGACTTTCTCTGGCCACGCTCCAGAAGCCAATTGGATGGTTCCTTTTCCGATACCGAACTGATCCCGAACATCGAAAATCGTCACGTCTGCCTGTTGGGCAACCTTAATTTCGCGAGTCTCGTCACGTGGCCCCTTCTTCTGGTACACCAACTTGAACCGGGCGTCAGGCTTGGCGGTGGCCGCATGCGTTTCCTGCTGTGGCCCCAGGAATGCTATCGCTTCCGGGCTGCCCGGATCGGCATCCCCTGGTATTGCGATCTGCACCTGACCAGCAGCAGCTCCATCCTGCGCAGAACCGGTCGAGACCAGGAAAAATAGCAGCAGTGGGAACAGTCCCAGGTGGCTTAACGATTTCATTCCATCATGCTACCTGAACCATCCAACTCCTGCAAAGTCCGTAAAGGATGTAATCACGACGAGGCTCTGCTACCTGCGAAATAATTCCAGCTTGCCGATGAAACAGTGACCACACTACAATTGCATGATCTCACCAGGCATTGGCTGCCTGGCCTGACTTATTCTCCTGGCAAAGAAAACGTATGACTAAACTTCTACTCGCTATCCTGCTAGTCGGAGTAACACCCACCAGCCAACCGGCGACCTCAACTCCTGACACGGTGGTCGTTTGCCCGGCTGCCTGGGAATCAACGCTGCAACCCTGGGTCGACTATCGCACAACGCAGGGACATCGCATCGTCACGATATCCAACCAGGGATCGTACAAGACCATTCGTGCTGCGATCCAGCAATACGCACGCAAAGGGACCACGCGAGCCATCGTGTTAATCGGCGATGCGCCCACTGCCGGCACCGGATCCGCAAGCCAGTCAAACACGGTTGCAACTCAACATGTTGCAGCCCGAGTTAATGTTCACTGGGGATCGGAACCGCTGATTGCTACCGACAACGGGTACGCTGACCTGGACGGTGATGGAATTCCTGACACCTCGATGGGCCGTGTTCCCATTGACAGTAGCGACGAACTGGCTGGAATCATCAAACGCATTATGGCTTATGAAAAGCCACGCACTGACCATGCATGGCGTCGACGTATCAACCTGGTAGCCGGCGTCGGTGGTTTCGGACTAGTAACAGACAACATGATCGAGGCGACGGCAAGACAATTCCTGACCACGGAAATACCCAAGCCCTATGCCACGACCCTAACACAGGCCAGTTGGCGCAGTGCTTACTGTCCGGATCCACGAGATTTCCATAACGTAACACTGCAACGACTCAACGAGGGTTGCCTGTTCTGGATTTACATGGGACACGGTCAACGAAACTTCCTGGACCAGGTCGTGGTACCAGGCAAGAAGCGTTATCCCATTTTCAACGGCTCCCATGTCAAGAAACTGGACTCCCAGGGCACACCCGCCATCGCGATTCTGCTGGCCTGCTACAGCGGTGCCTTCGACGCACCGGAAGATTGCCTGGCAGAAGCCATGCTGCGACAACCAGGGGGTCCCGTGGCCGTCCTGGCTGGATCCCGCATGACCATGCCCTATGCCATGTCAGTCATGGGACAGGGGCTCGTCAAGGGCTACTTTCGAGATCGGTCTCCGACACTGGGTGAAGTGATCCTGACCGCCAAGCAAGAACTTGTCTCGACCACTCCCAGTACCGTCAAAGCAACCCAGTGGAATCGACGCTTGCTGGATACGATGGCCCGGCTACTCAGCCCCAGGCCGGACCTGATCGAAGCAGAACGACATGAGCACCTGGCCCTGTTCAACCTCTTAGGAGATCCATTACTTCGCTTACACCATCCAGACCCAATCTCCATGACATGCCCTCCCCATGTCGCCGCAGGCAGTGAAATTCCTGTCCAGGTAACCAGCCCCTGGTCCGGTCACGCCACCATCGAGTTAGTTTGCCGGCGAGGCATTCCCCGGGAAAGCATGGCACCACGAACGACCTATGACCCAACAGACCAGGCACTGAAGCAGTACCGCCAGACCTACGAGCGTGCGAACGATCAGGCCTGGACACGGCTACAGATCCCCCTGCCAAAAGGTCCTGGGCAGTTCACGATCAAGGTGCCCGCCAATGCCCGGGGGAGTTGTTTTATTCGCATCCTCGGCGAGGGAGCAAATCGCTATGGCCTGGGATCCTGCCCGGTTTTTATTCGACAGGACCTTTCGGCCCCAGATCTTCCCACCGATCCTGCTACAGGACGCTCTCCGAACAAGCCAGCCTCCTAACGCACTGCCGGTTGCTGTTTTCCAGCGTGCACTGCGGTGCCCCAGAGTACTGACATCAGCAAGAGGGCCGCTGCCAGCACCAGGCCTATCCCCATGCCAGGTTTGCCATCCCTGAGAAACCAACCGGCCAGCAAAAACCCCAGCGGGATTAACAGACTGGCACTGCAAAGACTATAGGAGGCCACTTGTCGCGACCTGGGCCGCCAATCTGCGAAGTACAGAATCGTCACGGCAAAAGCAACGTGGACCAGGCTCAAGAAGGTACCGCTCGCATGGGCTACCATCCAGCAAATGCGGCGACTTGCCATATCTTCCGCCAGGTAGAATTCCAGTTTAAAACCGTGCATACCTTCCAGGATCAATCCCAGCAGGGAGAAGACGGCCAGCGAGATCCAACCGAACCGCAAGTGCCGCATGCACACCTGGCGTGCTGTTAATATCCCACTGACAGCAGTTTTCCGGCGTTTTCGTTTTCGAGGAGCAACAGGCGTGTTCATTCTGGAAATTCCACGGGTTGGTCATCACGTTGCTTGAGCAATTCCAGGAACGGCTCAAGCTGTACTTTTCCCTGGTCATCCAGTAACAAGGCTGGACGGGAAAGTTGAGGTATCGTACCGCGCAAGCTCTCCCAGCGCAACATCACCTGCTGCTGAACTTCCTTACGATGCTCCTCGGACCCCACGAAATCGAACTGTAAATCTTCAAATTCCTTCATGCTTCGCAACGACTGGAACGCTAATCGTCTGACCGCCACGTAGGGATCCGTCAATAATTGTGCCAGGGCCGGTACCAATCCATGATGCCCCGTGGCTTGCTGGGCTTCAGGCCAACCACAGGTCCAGGCACTGATTGCTCGTTCTGCCGCATCACCCCGCAAAAGCAAGGCCAGCGTAGCCGATTGCGTCTGGTGCTGTGGCGTCAGGGGCTCTGTCTTGATCTGGTACCATTTTTCCAGGTAATCGGCGGTCCACTGCAAACTCTTGTCCAGGTGGCACTGGTTACAACCATTCGGTTTATCGACAGCGGCACTTACCGAAGCGCTGGGAACCTCGACGCGATGACTTCGAATCGCCTTCAAGAGTGCATAGGACGTATGGGGCATGTGGCAGTTGTAACACTTGCTGCCCGAGGAGTTGGCCGCGTGGTGGGTATGTTCAGGGATGCGGTTTTTGAATTCCTGGTGGCACTGCAGGCAGGCATGATTACCGTCCATCCGGGCCGTTAACTGGTCATTCGGATCACCTTGATGCATGGAATGGCAGGACAGGCAACTCACCCGACGTTCTTCCGGTGGTTTGAGATAGCAGGGGGACTCCGTCATGGCCAGGTACTCTCGTCCACCAACTCGCAACGTTCCATCTTGCCAGAAGGCCGATTTCGCCACGATCTCGTTAACGGATTCAGCAAGTTTATCTCCGAACCGAAACATGTGTACTTTTTTTTCCAGGTCATCACCTGGGCGATAGGGACGTTGCGGACTACGGTCGGAACCATTCTTGTCCCAGGCACTATGGCAACTGCCGCAGATCTGGCTGGATACCGTCGCTGAACAGTTCGCCGGATTGATAATCTTGGTGCCCCCCAGTTTCTTCCCGTGTGACTGGTAACGCGTGAGTGGATTACGATAATGTTCCACGTGAGCACGCCCTGGGCCATGGCAAGCTTCACAGGAAATCCCCAACTCCGTCACCTCGGTAAATAATTCGGAAGATTTCTTGTCTCGTGCATTCAGTGCATGGCAGGCCACGCAACCGTCATTCCAAACCTGCAAACGTCGGCCATGATCAGGTGGTCGAATAAATACATCCTCGGCTGGCAACCATTCCTTTTCCTTGATATCCCAGATCCACGGAAACTGGCTCATGTCATTGCCCCGGGCTATGCGTACCCAGTAAGCCTGGAAATGATGCGACCCGGTCATCATCACGATCCGTCGACGCGTCATCCTGGGATCACCTTCCAGGGGATCTTCGCCCTGGTGTCGTTTCATATGTTCCATGTCTGGATCGGGCATGGTCACCCAAAACTGGTCGCCCTCCCGAGCCAGGTGAAATTCACGACCCCGGGACTTGAGATGCACATCATCAAACGGAGCCAGCACCGTGTCCGGGCTCACGACCTGTGTCATACTGCGGTGATAGGTCTGGTGCCACGACGCATGTTCCTGCGGATGACAACTACGGCAGGTTTTCGAAGAGACGAATTCCTCGTCAGGTCGTTGTGCTGGAATAAGATGCTTGATGGGAACCGTGGTATCGGTCAAATCAGCCTGTTCGGGCGAACGCATTTGCGGCGGTACCAGGACAGCACCCGCCAAGACAATAATCACGACCAGGGCTGAGACAATCTTGATCCCGGCACTGGCCTTTTGCAGGCGAACCACAAGTGGTAACAGGGCGAATCCTGACACCAGCAGGTAAACAATGAGTTCCCAATCCATCATGTTTTCCAGAATAACAGAAGCCACCTAGGAAGACTATTAAACCTTGGTCATTTCCATAGCGTTCAACATGGTGATAATCTTTTTTCTCGCAATCGTCACGATCAAGCTAGGAACCCAGCAACATGATGCCGCGACGTGCACGACCATGCTGGGGATGCAATTGCAGGCACTTCTTGTATGCTTGGACCGCACCACCCTCGTCCCCCAGCAGTCGCCGTGTCTCCGCCAGATAAAACCATGCGACCGCGGAGCCAGGAACCAATTCAACGGCCTGATTTAACTCGATCATTGCGGTACGAACCTCGTTCCTGTTCCAGGCCAGGATCGCTTTCTCAAGGCGCATCAATCCTTTTTGCCTGGAGGCCTTGTCGGTTTCACCGTTCTTCTCGTAATTCATCATTAGTTTTTCGTGGACCCGCATGTTCGTATCCAGGAAGCGACTGGAACGATAATCGACTGCACGTTCCCACACCGCAACAGCCTCCTCGGACTGTCCTGACTCGGTCAGGGCTTCACCCATCAATGTCAATGACTCGACTGATTCGCCAACGCGGGCAATAAACTTCTCCAGTTGTAACAATGCATTCTCAGGCTCCCTGTTAGCCAATAGCAGGTAAACCACTCTCAAGGCACGATCTTCCTGCCAGGAGTGCTCCAGCCCTTGCAAACCCAGATCGATCGCCTGCTTGAGATTCCCTTGCTGTTCAGCCAACTGGCTATTAAAGAAAATCTTGCCACTGCCTGTCTTCTGGAACCAACGGTCGTCCTGCTGACGCGACTGGTCATGGGTGGTCAGACTATCCGTGGCACGCCGTACGCGGTCGCGGTGGTAGGCAGCCTTGCCCGCCTCTCCTTGCATCTCATGAACCCACGCCTTCAACTGGTGCACTCGCAGCCCATTGGGAAATTCCTGCAACAGTTCTTCAAGCAACTCGAGTGCTTCCTGGGTGCGATCAGTACGGGACAACAGCCTGGCCAAGGCCAACTTGGAAGCCGGCCTTTGCATCGCCTTGCGCAAAGCCTCTTCGGCATCCACAGGTTTTTCCTGTCGCAGGCAATTCAAGCCTATCTGCAACCAGGCATCCGGAGCCCATTCGTGGTAAGCGATAATCACCTGCTGTAAATGTTCTTCCGCAGCTTTCATTTCACCAAACCGACTAAGGCAAATTCCCCAGGCAAAGTGGTCCTTGGGTCCCAACGCACCGCGCTGTTGAGCTTGCTGGTAACAGAATATTGCTTCCGGCAGCAAGCCAAAGGTCCGGTAAACGGCTGCCAGCTTCAACCAATCCCTGCGATTTCCAGGTCGATGTTCACTCTCCATCCTGCGAATGTCTGCTGCCGCCGCCTTATCCAGGACATTTAGTCGCGTGGCCGGCAGTACCTGGTAACTTATCTGGCTGGATTCCCTGGCTTTCATGGTACCGGGTAATTTTCCATACCATCCCAGGCCAACAGCGGTTGCCTCCACGACAACCAGCACGATAAGCATCCATTGAAATCGAGTCATGGCGTCCCCGATCTGTTGATCCAGGCCGTGATAGGGATCACCGGATCTGCCGCCGAGGTAGGTATTCGAAACCCACCTGCAACGACATCCACACGTCCATCACCATTCAAATCACCACACGCTACGCAGGTGATTTCCACCGGTTTCGTATCCAGCGTCCATTGCCTGGAAAAATCCTGTTTCCCATCGTTTTCCAACCATACGATACTGGGATGTTCCGGCTGTCGCCAATCGTTGGACATGCTGACCAACACCACGTCCTGGTCCCCGTCCTGGTCCAGGTCACCTGCAGCCGCGGCATAGGTGCCACCCAGGCGAGCAATCCGATGACTCTTAAATTTCCATTGTCCCTGGTTTTCCAACCACACGCACCCATGGTAAGGCTGTGGCCATTCGTGCCCGTATTCCAGGTTGTCTCCCTGGGACAGCAGTAAATCAAGATCACCGTCCCGATCCAGGTCCGTAGCTACCAACCCGCCACCACCCACATCATAGTTGTGAGTGAACTGCAACCTCCGGGACGTAAAACGGCCCTGCCCATCATTCTCCAATCCCCAGACCTCTTCCTCATCCTGGGTAACGATCGTCGCCACGTCCAGGTCACCATCCTGGTCATAATCCCCGACCGGAACGTGCACCACTCCGGGTCGATCCAGTAACATATGATCCAGGAACTGGAACTGCCCCTGGTTCTCCAGTAGCAACACTTCACCACGAGCGTAACCAAACACAGCCACGACCAGGTCGATGTCTCCATCGTTATCAAAATCACCCGGCTGAACATCTGCTACGCGTCGCACATCATCCAGTAAGCGATGAGGATGATACTTACCATCCTGCGCTTCCAACAACACCACGGAACCGATCATGCTGTCGGAAGGCAGCAGGTCCCCCAGCACGGCAACGACCACGTCCCGGTCACCATCCTGGTCGATGTCAACTACCGTAGCATGTGCCGGAGCTCGCAGGTTCCTACCAATCACTTCTGGCTGCCATTGATCCTTGCCCTGGTTTCGATAAACGACCACCTGGTTAGCTGCCGCATCACAAGCCAGCACTTCCATTTTCCCATCTCCATCCATGTCAACGATCTGTACGTTGCTGATGCGCACATCACGTTGGTAAGTTCGGCTAGACAATCCAGAAACAATCGATGCGACAGGTAACTTATCGACTGACACCTGGACCACCGGCTGGATCGTGTTTTTTTCCCAGAACACCGTGGATGATTTCGCTGGAATCGGAATCCCGTCGGACAGTTCTGGTAATCGTGGCGTCCGCAGGAAAAGCCCGAGAGGAACCAGCAGACCGATCGCCACCACGATCAGTATCGGTGTTGTCCAGCCAGCACGTGGCGACTCGTCAACTGTGCGTTCAGAAGTGTCAGGTTCGGATGGCAACGTCATGGCATTGATAATCCTGCAGTCAGCTGGAAATCCCTGGAATAATCACCTGGTCGATAAGCTCATGGACAGGTCTTTCATCCTGTCCACACTTCCTATTTATCCGCCCGTTTTATGGGGCAAATCCACCTCGACCCCAAGAAAACGTTTGCACAGCCTGATTTTCGGCCTGCGAAAGTAGGGTCATAGCGGTAACACCTACGATGCCTGCTGCTGGGCAGAGATTTCAACGCCTGATATGATGGTCCCCCAGTGTCACTTTATCCGCTGCAACAGGATTAAACAGTCGTGCCTGAAGCCCTCAAACTCCGCCAACTGGGAACCACGGACATCCACATTTCACCCGTTGCACTCGGTTGCTGGCCGATCGCCGGTATGACCAGTCTCGAGATCAACGACGCGGACAGCCTGGCCACCCTGGAAGCCGCCCTCGACTCCGGTGTCAATTTCTTCGACACGGCCTATTGCTACGGAGCCCATGGAGAAAGTGAACGGTTAATCGCTCAAGCACTTCATGATCATCGCGACAAGATCGTCCTCGCGACCAAGGGGGGAATCCACTGGAACACGAACGGGGAACGCGTCTTCGATGGCAGTCCTGCCACACTTCATCGCCAGTGTGATGAAAGCCTGCAACGTCTTGATACGGATCACGTCGATCTGCTTTACCTGCATGCACCCGATCCCCAGGTTCCCTTATCCGAGTCCGCTGGAGCCCTACGTGAATTACTCGAATCCGGCAAAACGCGTGCCGTGGGTGTTTCCAACTTCTCGGTCGACCAGCTGGAAGAATTCCAGGCGACATGTCCGATCAGTGCCTTTCAGCCCCCATTCAACATGTTGCAACGACAAATCGAGGAAGACACGCTACCCTGGTGCCAGCGTCACGAGATCTCCGTGATTGTCTACTGGCCTTTAATGAAAGGCCTGCTCGCTGGAAGATTGCCCCGTTCCCATCGGTTCCAGGAAGGTGACGGTCGTCTCAAGTACCCCATGTTCCAGGGTGAGGAGTGGGAAAAGAACCAGGATTTTCTCGACTGCCTGAGAACGATCTCTCATTCCATCGGTAAAACCGTGGCACAAACCGTGGTCAACTGGACAATCCATCAGCCTGGAATCACGGCAGCTCTTTGCGGAGCCAAGCGAGCTTACCAGATCGTGGAAACCAGTGGCGCCATGGGATGGGAACTAAGTCCGCAACAGCATCAACAGATCGATGAGGCGCTCCGGCAACGTGGAATTCCCATCACGCGCGGTGCCGTCTAGTCGGATGATGGATGCTCATCCGACGTTTCATCATCACCCTTGAGGCGATCTAACAGGCGACGGATATCAGCAGCACCAAACCAACTAACCAATACGGCCATCTGGATAAAGACTGCCAGTGTCAGTACGAAAATAATTTTCCAGAACAGGATCCAGGCACTCATACGGATTCTCCCTCCTGCAGCGCTTCGGTTGAATGCAGATCATTTGCACCAGGCGGATCGGGAAACACCAGTGAAACCACGACAAACACCACGCAGGTGAGGACAACACTGGCAATTCCTATTTGTGCCGAACTAAAGAAATCGGCCGCGGCCTTATTTTCCATTTCACGCCCCAGCAGTCGCGCTACGGTCTGAACCGTCGGCACACGCACCGGCTCGAGTCCAAAAATTGCCGATGCGCCAGCAACCAGGGCAGCATTAGCTCCCCAACTACTGGCACGATTCCAGTACAGTCCACCGGCCAGTAACGCAAAGGCTCCGGTAAAATAAATAGCCCCGGTAATCGCCATGTAATCCCAAATGGCATCACCACCCTCGTAAAACAATCCCCAGGCCAGGATGTAAAGGCCAATCACGACGATGAGGATACGTGTCAACAGCACCCGGTGCTCAACTGACAGCGGCTTGCGACGCAAGGGCGCAATAATATCTTGCGTAATCACGCTACTCCAGCAAAGCAGGTAACTGTCATGTGTCGACATAAAAGCAGCGATCATGGCAGCCGAAATGACGCCAATCAATCCCGCAGGCAGCAACCTGCCCAGGTAAATGGGCAAGGCATAGAGAGGTGATAATTCCGGCTTGGCATTCGCTCCAGATTCGTCGACAAAGAATAGCTCCTGCAAGTCAGGGGCCTGGGTCGCAATAAAAACGAAGGCACAGATACCCCAGAAATACGGGATCATGAAACGAATCGTAAAAGAGATCGAGGACCAACGGTACTGGCGTTTAACTGCTGTGGTACTTTCCATGGCCAAGGCTCTTGCAACCGCAGTGGGCCATACCGCGCAGCCAATCAACCCCGTAAAGGCCATCCAGACGACATACTCGGTACCGAATTCGCCCTTCATGAACGGATTAAAACCTGCTTCCTGTTTCTCCTGGACAATGGTTTCAAAAATATTGTTCCAACCCAGTTGTTGGATTCCCCAAAACGTCGTCAACACGATCCCCACCGACAGTACCACGAACTGGATGTAATCCGTAATGATGACGGATATCATGCCTCCCAGGACCGTGTAAACCAGGACCAGGGTCAACAATCCTGTCATGACCAGGGGGAGGGCATAACCGTCTGGCGACAGGCCCGTGATCCCTACGATGAACATGGATCCAATCTTCAGGAACAGGCCCATGTTCAGGATTCCACCAAAGGCCAGCACACAACCTCCCAGGATACGTGTCCGCCGACCGTAGCGTCGTTCGTAATATTCCGGGATCGTGAGAACTCCCTGGGCACGCAAAGGCGCCACGATAAACCCGGTCAGCCCCACGAAGAACGTCACCACGCCTGCTAATACGGCGATATGAAAGGCGGCAAAACCACCGTTAAAACCCTTTTCAGCACTGTACATGACCGTGATCAGCCCCAACTCGGTGCCGGTCATGGTGGCAATCCCCAACCAGGTTCCCACGCCTCTGCCGGCGCCAATATAGGCTGCCATGTTGGAGGCGTACTTCTTGACCAGCAAACCAATCACCACGGAAATCAACAGGTAACAAACCACGATGCCCCAATCGAGGGTCGTGAAATTGGTCTGGCTGATTGCCTGCTGAACTTTTTCACTCATGGAGTTCACATCTCAGACGTTGGTTGCGGGAAACGTGCTACCGTGGTCATTATCATACCCGACAGATTCATGTGCACCAGTCGAGAAACACCTTCTCGTGTCCAGCCTGCTGGCGATCATGGTGGCAGATTGCTACAGTAAAAGCGGTCTTCACCGGCGTCATCCACCTGCCGAAACGGATCTTTCACTCATTTTACATCGCTGCCACGAGAGGATATCTGCCGATGAAAGCCAGTTACCTACTGATGATGTTACCGATCCTTTGCCTGGCCTGGCAGTTGCATGGTGCCGAACCCGGTAGTTTCATACGCGTGGCTTGCGTGGGTGACAGCATTACTTATGGCGCAGGTGTCGAGGATCGCATTGCCAACAACTATCCAAGGGTGCTGGGCAAGCTGCTGGGCGAACGCTACCACGTCAACAATTTCGGTGTCAACGGTGCAACCCTGCTCAAGAAGGGAGACAAGCCCTACTGGAAGTTACCTGCCTTTAAACGTGTTACTGAATTCGAACCGCACCTGGTTATTATCAAGCTGGGGACCAATGACAGCAAACCTCAGAACTGGAAACACCAGGCTCATTATGCAAACGACCTGCGTGCCATGGTTGACCATTTCCTGGCGCTTCCCAGCAAGCCGAAAATCTGGCTGTGCAAGCCAGCGCCGGTGGCGCGTACGCGTTGGGGCATCAACGAGAAAACGGTCAAGGGCGAAGTCATCCCGCTCATCGAATCGGTAGCCAAGGAAAAGAAATTACCCGTGATCGATCTTTTCCAGGCACTGGATGAACATCGCGACCTGATGCCGGACGGCGTTCACCCGAATGCAGCCGGGGCAAAGATTATTGCCGGGACGGTTCATGCAGCGATCGTGGGAGACAAACCCGCCAGCAAGTGATCAGGCGAGGATCTCTTTGACCACGCGGCCGTGCACATCCGTGAGCCGGAAGTCCCGACCGGAATAACGATAGGTCAAACGCTCATGATCCATTCCCAACAGGTGAAGGATCGTGGCATGCAGATCATGCATGTGAGTCTTGTCCTTGACCGCCTGGTGCCCGAATTCGTCTGTTGCGCCATACGAGAATCCGGGTTTCACACCCCCACCAGCCAGCCAAACTGTAAAACCACTGGGATTATGGTCCCGTCCGGTACCGTTGTTCTGGGCATAGGGGGTACGACCAAACTCGCCCCCCCACCAGACGATGGTGTCTTCCAGCAAGCCACGCTGCTGTAAATCAGTAAGCAGTGCTGCGATCGGTTTATCCACGCGACGCGCGTGCGTGGCGTGCTTAGGCATGTTGGAATGTTGATCCCAGGCGGGATTTGCGGAACCGTCCCCGTACGTTACCTGGATATAACGGACACCCGCCTCACAGAAACGCCGTGCCATCAGGCACTCCCGGCCAAAATCGCTGGTTTCCTTCTCGTCGATTCCATACATCTTGAGTGTTTCAGCAGACTCCGTGGACAAGTCCAGGACTCCCGGTGCATTAGCCTGCATCCGCCAGGCCAGTTCCAGGGAACTGATCACGGATTCAAGTTCTGCATCCGCTGTATTTCGTTTTAACTGCTGGGCATTCAGCGCCCGCAACAATTCGAATTGCTGTCTCTGTTCCGGGAGCTGGTAGCGCCCATTCACTAAATCGCGGATCGTGGTATTGCTGGTTGGTTTACCAGCACTACCGATGGCCGTTCCCTGGTACACGGGCGGCAGGAAGGCAGTCCCATAATTCCGAGCTCCCCCATTACCCGGGGACGGACAGATCGAGACAAATCCGGGCAGATCTTCATTTTCACTGCCTAGCCCGTAATTAATCCACGACCCCATCGAGGGCCTTACGAAATTCGTCGCGCCGGTGTGCAGGAAAAGCGTTGCGGGCCCATGGGCAACACCCTCGGTATGCATCGAGTGCAGCATGCACATTTTGTCCACATGCTGGGCCATCTCGGGAAAGAGATCGGATGCCCAGCGACCCGTCTCGCCATGCTGCCGAAACTTCCAGAGTGGCTTCATGATTTTCTGAGAACTACCCCGTTTGCCACTATTGGCAATCACACGAGCATCGTCGAATGCCAGGCTCTGGCCATCCTTTTTTTCCAGCAGCGGCTTGTAGTCATATGAGTCCACATGACTGACCCCACCCTGCATGAAAAGAAAAATAACTCGCTTGGCACGCGGTGTGAAATGCGGCTGTTTCGCTGCCACTGGATTTACTGGCGCAGCAACCGAATCCCGGTTCAGCAGTCCAGACAACGCGAGTTGCCCAAAGCCACAGGCCGAGGCCTTGAGTGCTTGTCGACGATTAACATAAGGGGATATCATTTACGTTACTCCACACACCCGATTCCCTGCCCACGATTCAGTAATTATAGCGGAAATCCAGTGAAGAAAACAAAGCCTGTGTCAGTTGTGTCCATTTCAGCTTGCGCGACGCATCATCGTCGCCAGGTACATAGACAAATGCCGTCATCACTTCCAGTTCCTTGACCGTAGCATGCCGCCCCAGGGCAAGCCGAACCAACCGATTAACACGCTGTGAATCATCCAATCCCGGATATTCCTGGATCTTGATTGCTGCTTGTTCTGCCTGCTTCAATACCCAGGGATTATTCATCATGAACAGGCCCTGGGATGCCGTGCTGCTCACATCACGTCGCCCTGTTACCATACTCGGATTGGCAAAGTCAAAAACCTGAAAAATATCTGGCAGTGAATTACGTAAAACAGGCCAGTAAACAGCACGGCGATTCCCGTCATGACGATAATCATAATCATTGGGGGTACCGGGACGGAGCACGGGACCGCCAATTTCCAGCCTCATTTGCCCGCCCACTGTTAGCATGGCATCCAGCAGGTTTTCCGCTTCCAGTCGTCGACGGTTCATTTTCCACAAGAGGCGATTCTCGGGATCGACCGAGCCAACGTGGTTAGCCGCCGCGTGTCCGTTCGTTGAGGAAGAAAGTCGGTACGTCTGCGACAGGACCATTTCCTGCAACAACGCCTTGATCGACCAATCTTCCTCGAGCAACCGGGCAGCCAGGTAATCGAGCAACTCAGGATGGGAAGGTGCCTCCCCCGTAATGCCGAAGTTGTCCGTTGTCCGAACCAGGCCCGCTCCGAACGTCCAGTGCCAAAGTCGGTTCACCAGGACACGTGCCGTCAAGGGATTTTGGCGATCTGCAATCCATGCCGCCAGTTCCAATCGGCCACTTTGCTTCTCTGGCATGCTGGGTGCCGGCCCATAGGAAGCTACCTGCAGAAAGCCTCGCGGCACGCTTTCTCCCAGCGTATGTACGTTGCCTCGCAGGTGAACCTGCGTATCCGCGATCTCTTCTTCTTCTTCCACGGACATGTACTTGGACCGTTTAACCTGCTGCTGAGTCAGTACCTTAAGTTCTTTTTCGAGCCTCGCCAGTTGTTTCTTGTCAGCCGTCTTCTTATCCGTCGGTTTCGTGGCAACGGGTTTCTTCTCCGCCAGCTTCACTGGCAGGAACTGGACGGCATCGATCACGACAAACCCAGTGGTCCCCAGGTTCGATAGTGTCACGATTGGCTGTTGATCATCCTTGAAATCGAACCGTCCCAGGGAAACGAAACGCCCCTGGATCGCCGGATTTTCCTTCTGGTTAATCGTGGTTGTCTTTTTCCCGCCAGGCCACTGCACGGTGACATCAACCGCCGGGCTGCGATTGGAACCGGGCGTATAGGCAAATCGAACCTCATATTCTCCCACCAGTTTTCCTGGCGGACGGAACGTAGCTGTCTTGTCTCCCTTGCCATTACTACCGTCGTGCTGGTATCCCTTGCCGACATAACTCTTGGTAGACTGCGAACGCGTCCAGGCACCGGTCCGTTCTGCATCCTCGTCATCGATCACGACACCAGCCAACTGCGCCACGGGTAACGGGACCGAGCCGCTCTTCGCAACTCCTCCCTTCAGCGTCTTGATTTGTTTCTGCAACGCTGCAATGGCCACTTCCTGTTTCTTCAGCAACGCTTCGCGTTCTTCCGACAGTGGCAACGGAAGTTCAATCCACTTGGAAACGTTGGCATGATTTAGCGTCTTGGTGTTGCGCAGGATGCCGGCCAGGGCGTAGTAGTCCCGGGTCGGAATCGGATCAAACTTGTGATCATGACAGCGAGCGCAGCCAATAGTTTGCCCCAGGAAACCACGTCCTATGGTTTCCAGTTGTTCATCCACCACGTCCATTCGCAACTTCCCCTTGTCCTGGTCTTCGAGGTTGTTGTTGCCCATGGTCAGCAAGGTGGTCGCCACAACATTACGACGCCGCGCCGGTAGCGTAGCAGCTGGTAAGAGGTCACCGGCAATCTGTTCCTTGACAAAATCATCGAAAGGTCGATCTTCGTTGAAAGCCCGGATGACATAGTCGCGATATCGCCAGGCCTCGGGAAATACGAATCCACGCAAGGTGATCGATTCCGCGTAACGAGCAACATCCAACCAATGTCGTCCCCAACGTTCACCAAATCGAGGTGAACTTAACAGGCGATCGACCAGGCGTTCGTACGCATCCGGGGAATCGTCCTGCAGGAATGCATCAACTGCTTCTGGCGAAGGAGGCATTCCCAACAGGTCGAAGTAGAGGCGGCGTACGAGCACGGTCCGACTGGCCGGTTTCCCCTGTTGCAATCCTTCCGTTTTCAACCGCGACAGGATGAACGCATCAATCGCTGACCCCGCCATTTGGCCTGTGATGCCAGGTATTACCGGCTTCACGATCGGTCGATAAGGCCAGCGATTCCGGCTAGCCTCAATATCGATACCACTGTTCACGATGGACTTGCTGGTCCGTGGGTCAGGAGCTCCCATCTTGATCCATTTGACAAAATCGTCGATGACCTTTGCGGGCAACTGCTTCTTGGGTGGCATCTCGTAATCCTGGTAACGCAATGCGTTGATCAGCAGGCTTTTCTCAACATCACCTGGGACCACTGCTGGTCCGGATTCTCCCCCCTTGCGCAGACCCTGTCGATGATCCAATCGCAAACCGGCTTCCAAGGTCTTGGCACGAGCCGAATGGCAGGCGTAGCAATGCTGGATCAGGACGGGACGGATCCGACTCTCGAAAAATCGTTCGGCCTCAGCATCTAGTTTGTCCGCTGCGAATGCTACCTGGAGCAACCCGTTCGTTGCCAACAGGAAGCCGATTGCAACCAGACTGGCTCGACGACAACAACGATTTACTAGAGCCATTTCAATCATACATCTAATTCCAGGAATCCATGCGGCACGTTCACCGCTTTAGCATACTGGCATTTTAGTTCAATCCGTGATTGCTGGCCACCGGATTACCATGGCGGGCATGCAGACAGACGATACTTCCGCTATATTTGTCACCACTCCTCGCCTATTTGTGACGACGTTATTATTTCCATAGCCTTTCCTGCGATTGCGTACCCATGTCGAATTCCCAGCTTGCCATTCTGAATCAGTACATCCAGCTATCCAATCAAAATGGCGTGTCGCATATCTACCGAACAGCTCGCACAATTGGCCTGTTCGAAGTTTTGTCCCGGGGATCGGGAACGCTTGAATCACTTGCCGCCGAGTGCCACTGTTCAGAACGTCCGATGCAACTGCTGCTCAATGCACTTTGTGAAATGGGTGTTATCCAGAAATTCGCAGATGACTACATACTGGCCCAAGTCATGAAGCTCTTGACCACCGTAGACGAAGACCTGGGCGATCAAAGCTGGCAATTACTGGAAACCTGCCTGCGTCCCTCCCAATCACCCGATCCCAATCCCGAGTTGACTGCCTACCGAGCTCGCAGCAATGCCATGCAGTGGATTGATACACCGGCCGCCATGGAACTGGTCCAGTTACTGGAAATTGGAACGAAGCGTCAAAACCTGCAGATCCTGGACCTGGGCGCCGGCACGGCCGTCTGGAGCCTGGCCATGGCACATCACGATCCGGGGTCCCAGGTGACGGCGGTCGATTGGCCCGCTCCGCTCAAGACAGCCCAACAGGCAGCAACTGCCATCGGTGCCGCAGCAAGGTTCACGGAGCTTGCCGGTGATTACCGTGAAGTGCCCTTGCCCGAGAAGCATTTTGACCTGGTCATCCTGGCAAACGAATTAATGCTTTATGATGACTCGCAAAGTCTGCAGCTTCTCCAACGCGCGGCGCAGGCAATCAAGCCTGCTGGTGAAATCGTGATCCTGGAAACTATTTGCTGCCAACCAGATGCCAGCCTGGCATTCGCCTTGCGGGAACTGGACCTCGCTATTCACTGGCCAGCAGGAAGGTTTCGCACACCTGAAGAACTTGAAGCACTCGCCAAGGATGCTGGCCTGAACACACTTCAATACCAGGGTCTGCGTGCACCTCCCCTGTTGACTGGGCTGCTCATGGCCGGGCACTGACCCGATCGGGGATCAGGATTCATCCAACGCCGCCTGCAGGTGAACCAACAGACGCTCGACTTCCGCCTCGGTTTCTTCATCCATTTCCCACGTCAGCGGGCCACGACGAATTGCCGTCTTGAACAACCCCTGTCGGACCATCACGTACTTCTCGATCGCCAGGAAACCATCCAGGCCTGCCTGCAACTGGATAGCAACCAATGCACAAAGTGGCCAATAGAGCCGGTAAGCCCTCTCGTCATCCTGATCATGCAGCGCCTGCCAGATGGCCACGATCGTGGGCAGGAATTCCATCCCCGGCATGGTACCGGCTATACCTCGCCGGAAGCTATCGATCAGCGAGATCCCACCCGAGCCTTCAAAGACCCGGGCTTTCCTCTCCGTAACATCTCGTAAACGCGACAGGTTGGTTCCCAGCGGCATGGCTTCTGGTTTGAAGAAAATACGTTCCGGTCCAAACTGATCCAGCAACTGGACGTAAACCTGAAGATCGATGGCACGACCCACGTAGGCCGAGGCGTCCTGGACGATCAAGGGAATGGTCACAGAACCGGCCAAGGCTGCGTAGTAGGCCAGGATCTCTTCATCGGAAAGCACCGCGGTCGTGGGTGGAATGGCCATGATCGCATGACAGCCAACTTGCTCGGCATGCCGGGCATGTTCCACGGCCAGGGACGTTTCTTCTGCGCCCGCGCTGGCCACCACCACACCACGATCTCCCACCAGTTGCGGTAATCGCTCCGTGAATTCTCGTCGTTCAGCCACCGTAAGCCGCAGTATCTCCGAAACCATGCCAGTACAACAACCGTTGGCCCCAGCCTGGAATGCCCAGTCGATTTCCCGTTCCAGGCTCTCCCAGTCAATTTGCTCATGTTCATCGAATGGTGTGTGTACGATCGGCAGAACGCCCTGAATCTCCGCCATGAAATGCATCTCCCTATGAAGCAAAACCCAAGCCAGAATTGTAGCGGATTCGTGCGATGATCGCCTACGTGGCACGCCGGATTTCCAGCCTGCTAATTTCAGGAGCACAGTTTAAACGCAGTGGCACCAGGCCACCGGCTCCACGCGTGACGTGCATCGTGGTTGGCCCGCTTCGAAAACATCCCTCGCTGTAAGTTACCCCGTAGCGACTCGGGCCCACGATCGGTCCAATTCCAGGCAACTGGATCTGGCCGCCATGCATGTGTCCCGCCAACACCAGGTCAACCTGGTGCTGCTGGGCCCAACCAAACTGATCCGGACTATGCGCCAACGCAATGGAAAACACGGCAGGGGAAGACTGGTAAAAACCGGGAACTACATCGGACCAGGGATGCTCGTTACCAATCCAATCCACAGGCGTTCCTGCAATCTCCTGCCTCAGGACCTGATTTCCTAGATCGACAAGGCCTTCTTTTACCAGTGCCTGTCGAAACTCGCGTGATTGGCTTTTGCGAAAATCATGATTACCTAGAATAAAATAAACACCGGCACTTGCTATCAACTGGCCGTAAAGTTCAACCACCCAGCCTGGCACTGGATCAAGATCGGCCAGGTCCCCGGTCAGTGCAATCACATCGGACTCCAACTGGTTTACCTGCTCAATCAATTGACCATAGAACTCGCTGCTAAAATGCCGTGAAATGTGAATGTCAGAAACATGCGTTACGGTCAAGCCCTCGAGAGCCTGCGGGCATCGCGGCAGGTCCAGTTGTTTCCGATTGACTTCCAGTTGCAGGACCTGGTTGCCCGGCATACGTCCTAGCCAGCATGCCATCGATCCCTGGACTGGCTGTTCACCGAGCAGGTCCGCCAGGCAAACCTGCTTGCGATCCTGGTTGGACGGCTGAAACCGCCCATCCAGGCTCAAGATGCGGCGACACCAGTGGACCAGGACCCAGCTTAGCCAGAGCAAGCAAACGACAAGATAGACCGTCGTGAAAGAGTACTCCACGGGTCCTGTTAGCAAGCTTGCCGGGGAAGGCCATGGAGCCAGCCTGGACAGTACCAGCAGAGGCCAACCTACCATGATCAGAAGGCAGATCTTGCGTAGTAAACTTGCCCGCCGATAACTCCAGCCGCTGGCAGATATCCGGTTGTAACCAGCAACCCAGAGTGCCAGATGCCCCACGAAACCCAGCAGGAGGAAACAAGCATTCACAATGGCAACATCCTTAATCCTGCTTTCCCGCTGGGGAACAGCCCACTATCCATCCAGGATTCCTTCCACCGTTTCCAACAATTGGTCCAGGCGAAATGGCTTGTAGAGAATTCCCCGGGGATGCAGCCCCATCCTGCGAGCCTGCACGATCGAATGATCCGGATCATAACCAAATCCCGTCATCAAGATTAGTTGCGACGGTGCCAGGATACCATCAAGTTGAGTCAGGAGTTCGAAACCCGTCAGGTCTTCCAGCCGGATATCGGTAATGACCACCTGGTATTCCAGGCCTGCTTCGCAATTACGGACCATTGAAATTGCCTCGGCCCCGGTATGCGCGGTCTCGACAATACAGCCATAGCGACCGAGGAGACCATGCGCATCATTACGAACGGCATCATCACCATCCACCACGAGCACCCGACAATCCATCAACTTGGGATGGGGCTCGATCTGCACGCTCGCCGGCACAGCTTCCGCTGGAGCCATCTTACGACCGACTTTATGAATTACTTGTTTGATATCACGGGCGTTACGAAGGATTTTCTGCAGGCGTTCCACGACCTCAGGTTCATGCCCGATATAGCGTTCCATCACGTTCACTGCATCGTTCAGTATTTCATCGATGGGCAATGCAACGGCACTGTGAATCGCTTCCACGCTTTGCTGGGCCGCATTTACTTTCTGGGCTACCAACAACTCCAGGGTATTGAGAGCGATAGCAACATCACGTGAAAAAGTCTCGAGGAACTGCAAATCATTTTCATTAAATGCACCTGCCTCGGGGCTTTCCACGTTAAAGGTCCCGACCACCTGGTCATGCCAGATCAGCGGCACGGTCAACGAACTATGCGCTCCCTTGAGTGCCTTCAGGTAGAGCGGGTCTTCCGTGGTATTTTCACACAGGTAGCTTTCTCCGGTGGCCGCTACGAACCCGGTAACACCATTGTTAACCGTTTCTGCCACCAGCGCTCGCTGGGCAGCCTCGTCATCGATTCCCACGGCCATGAGCGGGTAGAGCACGCCCGTCTTCTGTTCCAGCAGGCGAATTTCCACCACGTCAAAATTCAAAAGATCCTGCGTGTAATGCAGGATATTTGATTTCAACAGTTCGATGCGATCATCGACTTCCATGTCAAACATTTCATCGGGAGTCAAATCTGCCAACGATGTCCCAGCGCGGTGAATCGCTGCCAGTTTCTCCTGCTGTTCAACCTCGTCCGTCATGTCACTGAGCGTGGCAATCAGATACGTGGTTTCCTCCTCCATTCCCTGGATCCGTGCCACATGAACCTGGCAGTAAAAACTTTCCGCCACCTTGAGCGTGGAACTGGCCGACACGCCGGATCCCCGGGTCGTGTTGAGCGGGCAGAAATCCGGACCGAGGATATCGGGACTCCCCAAAGCCCGGTAAAAATTCTCACCGGTCACTTCTTCAGATTCCGCCCATTTACAGAATCGTTCGTTAGCCCAGACGATGCGATTGTCCAGGTCCAACAGGGCAACACCATCGGGCATGCTTTCCAGGATTTTCTCGTTATCGAGTAACCGCTTCAGTTGTTGGGCATCCCGAAAACGCTCTGAATCAACAAGAATCCCAGCACATGGCTGTTCTGACAATCGCGAGATCGCTTGCAGGGAACTATCTACCCTGACAATTTCGAATGCGTCGGCGATTTCTTCCGGAACCGGTAGCGCGGATGTTTCCGTATCCGTCACAAACAGGATCCTGGGCTTATCGGACACCCTCACTTCTCCTTGCCAGAAGACAACAAGACAAAACTGCCGGAGAATTGTACGAGCGAACCTCCAGATCCACAACGGCAGTGGGGTCGCAATACTTCATCCTTTCATGTTAGCATCCGAGCAGGAAAATAAATATCTGCGAATGACCTACCGTTTGTCAGCAGGCATCATTCCATAAGAACAGATTCCCTGTTTTCTCTGTGACCGATACATTCCTCACCTCGGGGAAACAAAACCGTTTTCAGCAAACCTGTTTTACGACCGGCAACCCGTTTCTCGGGCCATGGTTAATGCAAGGTAACGCTCCACGGTTCTTATGACTATCGAAACCATGCACCAAATTCCACACCTTCCAGGGCCGCACCCCTCATGACTGTTTCGCCTGCCACCCCACTGCCGCACCCGGATAATCATCCTGGCACAGAGGTCGTGATCTACGATGGTGCCTGCCAGTTTTGCAGCCGACAAA
>MPLU02196748.1_pt1 | contig 22894 bp, 16 predicted proteins | sample 1617381 | NCBI WGS metagenome assembly MPLU02 (sample SAMN05944801, study PRJNA350692) | marine metagenome | biome: marine; feature: ODZ; material: water; isolation source: 90 m water sample filtered on 0.2 um supor filter | place: Pacific Ocean | collected 2012-04-08 | depth 90m m
CTTTCCAGAGTAGTCCTTGTTCTGCCAGTCGATATCTGTGGAAAGTCCCTTATCATGCAGCATAACTGTCATGGGTGCACCAGTTCTTGCACGCTGATCTCCTTGCTCGGGACTGAAGACACGCCACTCTGCGCCCTGGTCAATCACCTTGTCCTCCAGAACGAGGCCGCAGTCTTCACAGACAACTTCTCCTCTAGATTCGTCCTTCTTCAATTGTCGGCTTCCACATTCATCGCATTTTACGGTGTCTTCAACAAGGTATGACATTCATCCTCACCCCCCTTTTAGCAAAAAAGGTATTAAATTCGCGAAAGACATCATATTTAAGGCTATAACATTAACAAAATATTTCTCTAGAATGGGAATCTGTTGTGGAGACATCGAGAATCGTGAAATAAGATTCTTCCTTGGGAGTACTAGAGGGGTAGAATGACCGAGGTTAGATGGCCACCGGAGAACGTCAGCCTAACTCATGGAAAAAGGGTTCTCTTCCTAACAAAGGACCTCGATTTGATTCGAAAGCAACTCTACGAAGGATTGGATCTCAGAATGGATGATCTGTCCGTTGACGATTTGCTGGACGACATCAACACAGATGTAATGACGCCGGCTTGGGTTTGTTTTGATCATGATCCGGCGACTATCGCGGAGAATGCGTATGCTGGGTTGATGCATGAAGGGAGCAGGGTTTTCGAGCCGCGATCTTTGATTGATGGTGGTTTCGAGGTGATCGTCTCGGGACATAGGAAAGGTACGGGTTCCAGTAGGGAGACTGCTCCGCAATGTGAGAGATGGTCCGGCATCAGGATAGTGATCGCCGCCTCTTTTGCCCCTATTCACGAGAGGAACAATTTGAATCTAGGGCAGCTGATGGGGGATCATGCGATGCTGAAGAGGCTCCAGAACGGGGAGAGCGTTTCACTGTCTGAGTTTACGGATAAGTATGATCCAGTAAGCGGTCTAATTCTTGAGAATGGCGGGATTCTTCCATTTGCAAAGCGATTGAAGGAAGGTACTGTGGATCTACCCGATTTCAGTACGCAAGAGCGTCCGATGACCATGATTGAGAAGCTGGTTTCGAACAAACTTCTGGGATTGAACGGAAAGAGAATGTTCGTTAAACCGGGGGATGCGGTGCTAGCTCAGGTTGATGGCGGGTACTCCCATGAGTTCACTACAGCCCAGGTACATACGTTCCTGGAAAACGAGTATGGGGATGATTACAACGTCCCTAATCCCTCGAAATTTGCTGTTTTTGAAGATCATTTGCTATATGCTACTGGAGTCCCTAGGTTCGGAAGGTTCGCCGATAAGATTCAGACTCTGAGAGATATGCAGAACGCTTTCCAAGAACACACGGGGGTTAGGGACTATTCCGCAAAGGACGGCGTTAGTCCGGGGATTTGCCATCAAGTGGCTAGAGAGGAGTTCATTGACGTAGGCGACTTCATTCAGGCTACCGACTCTCACACTTGCATGGGTGGTGCTTCCAATGCACTAGCATATGGGGTTGGTTCGACAGAGTATGCGAATCTGATTCACAATCAATTCGCATTCGTCAAGGTTCCAGAGAGTATTCGCTTCGAATTAATCGGTGAGCTTGATCCTGGATGCACCGCCAAGGATGTGATTCTGCATATCCTATGGCGTTTTGCAGCACAGTCAGAGACATTAGACAGGAGTATGGAATTTGGGGGATCCGGGCTTGCGAGCCTTTCGATGGATGAAAGGGCAACTCTGTGTAATATGGCTACAGAATGCAGTGCAAAGACTGGCATATGCGAGGCAGATGATGTCACAGTGGAGTGGTTGAGATCCCGTAGAGGCGATTTCGATGAGGCTTCGATTAGGCAGGCTTTCGTTTTACCAGATTCTGGGGCGATTTATGGGGGTGGCGTTCATGAAATTGATTTGGCACAGATCAGGCCTATGGTTGCTCATCCTGGGAATCCCGATGAGGGCGTTCCCTCTGATCCGACAAACGGAGCATACATAGACGAGTTGGGGGATGTTGCGATTGATATTGCCTATGCTGGATCTTGCACTGCAGGCAAGGATGATGATTTCTCCTACTACGCTATGGTTTGCGAGGCTGCACTAAAGGCGGGCCTCGTTGTTTCGGAAGATGTTGATTGCTACATCCAGTTCGGGTCAAAGTCTGTGAAGGAACTGTCAATGAGTATGGGTTGGACAGAGACTTTCGAGAAGGCAGGCGTGAAACTCATCGATCCCGGGTGTGGGGCTTGCATAGGAGCGGGGCCGGGGGTTAGCGATGACCCAGAGCAGGTTACTGTTTCAGCGATAAATAGGAATTTCCAGGGTCGCTCGGGGCCGGGGAAGCTCTACCTCGCAAGCCCCCTCACAGTAATGACCAGTGCGTTCACTGGAAAAATAACGGCATGGCATCCTGAGATATTCCTCTGAAACGGGTGACTCCGGGTAGAGCTTGGGGCATTGTTCAATAGCGGTCTCGTGGCGGGCAAGGGCTACCTTGCAAGCCCCTCGTCATTCGGACAAGGGAGGACTTGGTGGTGGTGGATGAATGGACCCTGCAGAAAGACTCTCCAGCAAACAAAAGCAGATTTCGATTAGCGAGTTCTTCGAGAAGAACAAGCACTTCCTTGGATTCGACACCCTTCAGAGATCAATCATCACGGCTGTAAAGGAGGCAGTGGATAATTCCCTGGATGCTTGCGAGGAGGCGAGGATACTACCGGAAATAAATGTGGAAATCCGGAGAATGAAGGGAGACAGGCTGAGGCTTATCACGCAAGACAACGGCCCTGGAATACCCAGGGAGGACATCGAGAATGTGTTTGGGAAGTTTCTGCTGGGATCGAGGTTTCATGCAATAAGACAAACAAGGGGCCAGCAAGGAATTGGCATCACTGGAGTGGTGATGTACAGCCAATTGACTGCCGGTTCAAAGACAAAGGTAGTCTCCAAGATTGCCAAGGACTCATCAGCTGTGTTCGTTGAACTTGGTATCGACACAAGGAGGAATCGGGCAACAAAATCAGGCGAAACCAGGGACATATGGTTGGATGAGAAAACCGGGGAAAGCGTTTCTCATGGATTGAAGGTAGAGTGCGAGATGAGAGCAAAGTATCAGAGAGGAAGGCAATCGGTCCACCAGTACCTTCGGATGACCTCGATTGTCAATCCCCATGCTAGCATATCACTAGTTGTGCGCGATAGGGATGGGAGCATTATCGAAGAAGGGGACTGGCAAAGGACTACCGAGAGGTTGCCACGTGAGGTTAGCGAGATACGCCCCCACCCGCATGGGATTCAACTAGGATCCCTCCAGAGAATGTTGAGAGAATCCGAAGAGAGGAAGTTGACTTCTTTTCTAAGGCACAATTTCTCTGGGGTTAGTATGCGGGCAGCACGGGAAATCCTTGCAGCAGCCGAATTGGACGAAGGCAGAAGCCCGAAGAGAATCTCTGCAGATGATGCTCAGGGAATGGTTACGGCCTTCAGGAAAGTCAAGTTGCTCTCGCCCCCTACTGATTGTCTTTCTCCAATAGAGGACCTGCTCATCAAAAAGGGTCTATCGAAGGCCATAGACTCTCGTTTCGCATCGACCATTACCAGAAGCCCCAAGGTTACACAGGGGAATCCATTTCAGATCGAGGTTGGATTGGTATTTGGGGGCGATCTTAGTGCGGATGGACCAATAGAAGTTCTGCGGTTTGCAAACAGGGTACCACTGATGTATCAACAGGGCGGTTGCCTACTCACCAAAGCGCTCGAGGCCGTGGATTGGAAGAGGTACGGTTTGGATCACCCCGGTGGTAAGGGAATCCCCAAGGGGCCTGCGGCCGTCCTAATTCACCTAGCATCGACAAACGTGCAATTCACCAGCGAGGCAAAAGAGGCTGTTTCAGACAATGAAGAGGTTTTCGAAGAGATTAGACTGGCCATGCTGGAGGTTGGTCGGGGTCTGAAGGGCCATCTGAAGAAGAGTTCTCAGAGAAAGAAAGCCAGAGAGAAGTTCGAGTTGATCAACATCATTCTACCTGAAATTTCGAAGAAGTCCTCGGAACTGCTATCGAGGGAGGAGCCCGATTTAGCCCCGATAATCACGAAGATAATGGACGCTGTATTCTGTGAAGAAGAGCTAGGTTGGGATGACGAGAGGAAGCTTGCGACTTGCTCTATTACTATTTACAACTACACTGCTAGGGCAAGGGCGTACACGATTCTAGCCAAATGGCCCGAGAGCGAGGGGACAGCGATTTCCGAGAACGCCCTTGGAGGGAGTAAACAGGCTAATGGCCTATGGGCTTGGAGGCTGGACACGCTTAACCCCGGTTCTGCTACTACGATTCACTTCGGCGTCTCGGGCCTAAGAAAGGGAGAATGGAGTGATGCGGAGATTTTCTACCGAGGCAACGGAGAAGTAATCGGAGCTACCAAGATTGACGAGAAGTTGCTTGAGGAATTAAGGAAGTCAGAGGCACTAGAGGCTGCAGAATCAGAGTTCGAGGCACCGAGGGAGGCGATCTCTCAACTCAAGGAAAGGGCGGAACAGAGCGAGGTCTCGCAGCCCCAGTCTTTGGAAGAGGGGCAGACAAGCCTGTTTGGTGATTTCTCGGCTAAGGATGAATCGGAGGGAATTGAATGACGATGGACAGACAGAAGACGAAGGAAGAGGTGATCGATGCACTGCATGGAGTCGCCTCTGAAATGCATGACAAGATGTTGAAGGGCAACCCCCCAACGATGACTCTCCCCGTGAGGTCGAAGTCCAATATCGGGTTCGACAAGAATCTGGGAGTTTACAAGTATGGGAAGAAGAAGACGATTAGGGATGCAACCTCCCTGGGTTCGGCTCGACAACTTCTGAGGGCTCTGCACATCACAGAATTCATAGAGGGCATGATATCTGATGGCAAGACCTCCACTCTCAGAGAGATGTACTACATCTCTGAGGGATGGGGTCACGGAAAGTTCTCGAGCCAGAATGAGAGCAATGGTGTCTCCGAAGATCTGGAAATAGTAACCAAGTGTCTGAGGGAGGACTTTGGACTTAGGCCGGAGGAAGACGGAGCCAGAATAATTGGAAATGTGACGTTTGAAGAGAGGAATCGCAGAGGCGACTGGATGAGGATAAACTGTCGTGACGATGTTGGTGATTCTGGATATGGGGTGCCATACAATGTAGAGTCTGAGAAGCTTAGGATGGTCGATGAGGACATTGACTTCGTCATGGCTATAGAGACGGGTGGTATGTTCGACAGGCTCGTCGAGAATGGTTTCGACGAGGAAGCGAGGTGCGCGCTGGTTCATCTGAAAGGACAACCGGCTAGATCTACGAGGAGGATTATGAGACGGATGAGCGATCAGTGGAACAAGCCGATAATGGTATTCGCAGACTGCGATCCGTGGTCGTTTAGAATCTATGCGAGCATTGCTTATGGTGCAATAAAGACGGCTCACATCTCAGAGTACCTGGCAACGAAGGAAGCAACCTATCTGGGCATAACCGCAGATGACATCCTGGCTTATGACCTACCAAGCGATGACTTGACTAAGCAAGATTTGAATGCTCTGAATGCGGAGCTTACCGACCCGCGTTTCGCGACAGGTTGGTGGCAGGAGCAGATCCAACTGATGCAGGAGATTGGGAAGAAGGCAGAGCAGCAGTCCCTTGCCAAATACGGACTAGACTTCGTTACGGACACCTACCTGCCGGAGAAGCTTGGGGCACTAGGAATCACATACTGAAACAACCCTGATAGATGGGTGGCTAGAGGAGAGGTTGTGTCTGCAGGAAGAAGGCGATGGGCTCGCATAGCGACAGCGTCTTCGTCGGCCCTTCTCCTATTGGCTGTAATTTCACTTTGGCAGGTGTCTGATGAATTCATTGAATCATACGATCCAGAGGCCAACAATATCGTAAAATTAGGGCCGGGAGAGTCTGTTTCTTTCAGCATAGGAGAGTCGGCGATTGTTTCCGCTCTGAGGGTCTCCGAAGGTGAATCACCCGATTCCGATCTCATTCTTTTTGATGGAGAGGGGGTCGAAGTAACGGGTAGTAGTCCGGGATTGTTGGATCCGACACGAATAGGTGCGGACGGAGAGACGGCCTACTCTCCGGTGAGAGTTTTCGAAAACTTGGAGGGCAACTATACGCTTGAGAATAAAGGGGATTCGAATCTTTGGCTTGTTGACGACGAGGTGTCCGCAAACAAAATGATTGGAAACTACTGGATGTACCTTTTCTACATTGGATGCTGCATAGGATCCCCCCTTGGCCTGGTTGGCATTATTCTAGCAATCATGGTTTGGACAGACAAAAGAAAGTTGCCCGACCAATTCGTGATAATCGATAATGGAAGCGTAATAATGGATGATTCCCCGAGTGAGGCTTCTTCTTTGGAAGGGGCCGTGGAGGCTCCAAGCCCGTTCTGGGTAAACGAGGGTGATGCTCCCAAAAAAGCCCAAGAGGATGTAAGCGATGAGACTTGGAAGAAATGGGACGATGGGTGAAAGGAACCCAAGAATCATCATTAGCATCTAGATTGGGTTTTTAGAGGGTGTTGACTACCCAACCTTGAGTTGGCAAGTGATGGTAGGGTTCGATGAGTCCCTCAGCATACTGGAGAATCCCACGAGGAGGGACATACTCAGGCACTTGGTAAAAGAGCCTCATTATCCGCTTCAACTCTCTGAATTACTTGATGTGAGCCAGCAAGCGGTTGTCAAGCATCTCAAAGTTCTGGAGGCGGCTGGCTTCGTAGATTCTGAGATCAAGAAGTCAGACAAAGGAGGCCCTCCAAAGAAGGTTTACCGGGTGAATCAGTCATTTTCGATTAGGCTAGACCTAGGGCCGGACTTGTTTAGGGCCGAACATCGGAAGATGCCGAGGGGGATGCGGTTATCCGGAAGCCTGCCTAGCAATCTCGACAAAGTGGTCGGTAGGATCGGATCTAGGACAACTCTCCCGATGGTTGACGCAATGGGGATTCTGTCAGAGTTGGATGCTGCTTTGGAGAGTGTTGACAGGCAGAGGGACTCGATTATTGCGCTTCATCAGCAGGTCATGCACAAAGTATCTCCTAGCGTCGACGAGAGTTTCGAATCGTACGAGGAGCGTCAACTCGCACATGCAATGATGAGGCACCCGCGGAGGCCTCTGGACCTAGATGCATTCTCCCAAGGGATGAGGATCCAGTCGATGGATGCTGAGAGGATGATGGATACCCTGAGGGAGAGGCTGATGAGGGACTTCGCAACGAATTCGGGGACGTTCGTTGCTGGGAGGGACTCGGTCCCTATGCCTTGGTGGATGGCCAAGTAGGTCAGAAAACCATGTCATCGTCATCGGAGCCTGGGAGAAGGCTGCTCAGTTCAGAGAACCTTGCCAGAGCTTCTAATCTCCTTCCCCAAATTACGTAGCCCGCGACTCCAAAGAGGGAGAATGTGGCTCCGACGATGATGGCTGGAACTGCATACCTAACGACTAGCTCCCTTCCCACATCGAGTGAGCCTAGTGGGGATTTCATATTCCCAATCCTCTCGATGTTGTTATTCTCGTCTGTCTCTACGATGTTGTTGTCCGGGTCGATAACGACGACTATGTTGTGATTCCCCGGTTCGACCATGTATAGCAGGGTAATTGGATCGGAAAGATCGGTATCGGACTGGCCAATTGGCATGATTGCGTTGACAATCTGCCTGTATACGATGTTCTCCTCCTTGCAACCGTTCCTCTTGATGTCAGACTCTGACTGGTCTTTGCACAGGATAATGTTCACGTCTGTAGCATGGGCATTGCCCCTGTTTGCGATGAAGACGTTGATGGAGAGCATTTCTCCGATCGCGGCTTCTTTTACCGGTGCTACGACGCTCTCGAGAACCAAATCGGGAGCTCTTAGTCGCATCTCGAGAATCTGTTCGTTGGTATCGCAATCGGGTGGGAGGTTGTCGGGGAGGCCGTCTGAATTGGCATCTAAGGTGCATGAGTCGGTCCAAACCTCGGTCTCATCGAAATCTCCTCCCTGATCGGAGGAACCGTGCACAGACATCACTTTGATCCCTAGGTTCCTGTCGGTTAGGGATGCATCTGGTGCCACGGTCACTATCACCACCAACTGCAATGTGGTGTATGGTTTCATCATTGGAAGCGTGACGGTGTTGGAAGCAGTGACATAGCAGTAATCTGGGCCTCCTTGTGGCAACTGATTCTCCTCTTCCACTGTCAATTCGACGCATGGCATCTCCAACGGGAACTCGGTGCCGAATCCTTCCAGTAAGGCGTAATCGATTTCCCAAGTGCTGAGGGAGCCTAGTCCAGGCCTCACGGACCAGACATTGGTCACATCATCATAGGTGTGATTGTGGATTGTCGGTTGGTCGTCGACGTTCCCCATATTGGAAACGTTTAGCGTGTACCTGACGATTCTGCTTGGTGCTGTGGTCTTTATCTTGCTCTCAACCGTTGGATCGAGTGAGATTTGCATGTCATGGAATTCTATGATTGTGGCTCTGATTACTATCTGATCCTGAACCTTCGTCCCCTCACAAGGATCCTCTGTGCATGGGAATGGCTCCTCGCTCAGTACGTTGAAAGTAATCGTGTAATCGCCTGCGAGTGTCTGCACTGGCACATTGATGAAAATCGGTACGGTCTGGGACTCGTCCCTATTCAATTCCTCGAACAGAATCCTGGGGATGTCCATATCCCAAACATGGGCCCCTCCCTGATTATCCACAATTGATTCTATGGTGATATCATACCTGTCCTGACCGTTCCCCAGATTGGAAACCGTTGTATTCATCTGGTAAGATTGCCCGGGATACAGGTCGACGATGGTTTCTGGGACTGTTGACTCTAGTTCGTATCTCTGGATCACGCTAGTCAGAATCAACACCGAGTCTCGGACCTTTGGGGTCCCATCCAGATGCGCTCTGACGGTGACTGACTCCCCTATTCCGGCAGTTGCATTGAATGGTGAGCACATCTCTGCGTTCACAGTGTAGGTAGTTCCCACTTGAGCCCAGTAAATGTCCTGAGTAGCCGATGATGGGCTGCCCGGCCACTCGGAGAAGTCCAAATCGACAGTCCAATGGTCGAATCTCCAAGAGTTGATGTCGGCATCTGATGGCCTATCCATCGGAGCACCCGGGGTCGTGAAGACGATGTGCCCCGGAGTGAAGTATTTGTTCACTTCGATTGGGAAGGTTGCACACTCTCCCGGCAGGACGTACAACTTCGTATCGCCGATGTTAAAGACGATATTCCCCGTTGTCCTAATTGAGACATTTATCCACAGCTCTAGAACATCGAAGGTCCCCCTATCGACAGAAAGAACCGGTTCTCCTGTAGACCACCCCTTGAGATAGATAGCGAACGTTCCTGGGTCCTGAGATTCTGGGACGCTCACCTTCAGGTTTCGCGTGACAGACTGTCCTGGATCGAGGGATATGAGGAGTGGGAAGTCTATGCCCCAACCAAACGGCAATGACCACTCATTCTGTCCCTCCAAGGTAGTCGGATCGTAGAATGCAAATGTGTCATACACGTTTCCAGTGTTCTTGATTGAAATCGAGTATACTGCTGACTTTCCTTGCTCGACGTCTACTTGATAGTGGCTAGTGTCGAGTTCGATTCCATGAACCACATCCATCAGAGTCAGGAGGGTCAGTTTGTTGCGGATTGCTGGGTCCTTTGCAGATGTGGCGATGATGCTTATCTGTGCCAGTTCGTCGTCTTTCGCTTGGTATATCGTAGGGGTTCTGACTCTGAGGTAGAGTGGGTCGATGGCCCCCCCGTCTAGGAAAACGGGGGTCGAGTCGAAAATTGGAGTATTGTTGGTCATGTAGAAAAGAGTGGCTGTCCAATTGTTGGGGACGCCGTCCATGGTGAGCGTGAACGTGTCCCTGACCAACTCTGCTGGCCCGGGGGTCGGATTCGCGATTGTGATGTTGAAGGTTGTAAGTTCGCCCGGTTGGATTGTGTGGTAGAATGTCTCGGCGTCAGTAGGACATTCGTACGGGTATCCCTCTATGTTTGCATTTGTTTGTATTTTCTCATCACAAGCGAGAGACAGGTCGACTAGTCCAGTCAGGACGTGAACATAGCAGAGGGTCCACTTGTTTGCATTCGCTCCCTGCCAGTCACACCTCTTGTCCGACCATCCGATGTGTGCTCCGCTGCCAAGGTCATTGGCAAAAGCTGGAGGCATTCCTCTGTCGAGGTTGAAATCTGGGAACAGATGATGTCCGTCGGCGGTATTGCATTCGGGTTGGCACATGGCCGGGCCGAGCTTGTCGGATGTCCAATTGGTGACCTCGCGAACCTCCCATGGATCTAGGATTGACGAAGCTGCTGAGTTTAACGGGAACCCCTGTGGGTACTTTTCGTTGGTATTGTTCAGTCTGGCGTACATTATTGTCTCCTGCCACTCAGTATAACTATAATCAATCCAAGAGAGATGTACGTTGTCGAATGAGTCAGTCAGAATTTGCGGGGCTACGGAGCTGGGTGCATACGGATATTCGTCGGAGGCCCCCTCGCATTGTTCTGGATTCGAAATTGCGCTCGAAGCGATTTGCTTTATTCCGTAGGCTGGAAGGCCTTCGGGGACTCCGTCCCACTCTGCTGCCCCTCTTAGTCGAAGCCTGGTGTAGTATACCTCGTAGGCCCCCTCGATGTCGATTCCCCCGGTGCGACCTTCGCATCCCGGATACAGTCGCCCGTCCTGCCAAGCGAGGTGGGTGTTACCAGAGTTATCGATAGCTATCGAGGGGTGCAGACTGTATGCTGGATTGTTGGTAATCTGGGTGTCATTCACGACTACTAGGTGACCATATCCCTGTTCGTCTTCCGATGGCCCCAGGTCCTCTACATAGTATCCATTCTGGTTTGCCTCGGTTCCGGGATCCCCTCGGCTCCAACCTGGCCATGGGTTCTCCAATAGGGAGTGGGGGTCGAGAACTGTCATGTAGATCTCACGTGAATTGTTCGTGGCCAGGTAAACCATTGCCTCGACCATGATCTCCAACTCAGAAGAAGAGCCGGCAGTGGTTGGGAACTGGTACATTTGCCCCTCGGCAGTGGTAGTACGGGTTGTCGCACCATTGCACGTTCTGGTATTGAGGCCAGAGCCTACTGGGCACTGGGCCATATCCAGCATGTAGCTGCCAACGGCTGTGTCAGAGCCGGCCCACAGGGGGTATGGCTTAGTCTGGGCCAAGACACATGCATCGTGTGCTTGGTTAATGCTCGAGGTGTCGTCGTTGTCCATTGGGGTACCGCCGTAAGGACCCTCATCGGAAATCGGTATCACGACACGTGTTGCATTGTCGTTCCATCGGTGGTCAAGTGCAGTAGGTGGGTTTGCTGCTAGTCCCTGTCTACCCTGTATGTCCCTGTATGATAGGCACGCCCAAGTTGCTGCTGGGCCCCAGAACTCGCTATAGTAACCGCCATCTGCTGGGAGGTTGGTAGCCTGGTTATTGTAAACGACCTCTGTTAGCTCCCTGATTCCGCCCGAGGCGTCGCCCGGACCGAGTGGGGTGTTTCTCGGACCCTGGCTCCCAGAGCCACCAGTCTGGTAAGCATCGGCACAGTTTCCGCTGGTCGCTGCTGCCGGCCAATTTCCACTTAGTGCATAGAGCGTCTCATATACGCTCATATTGGCACTGACCAGCATTGGCTTAAGTCCTATGAAATATCCTCCACTGGCGAAGTTTCCTCCGTAGAATACTGCGCACATGTCAGCCCATTCCGCGTTCATCGAACCTGAGGTGTCTATTGGGACGACCATCTCAACTTGACCGCCTCTGGTATCATCCCAGACAATCTGTACGAAGTCGTTGATGTCGACTGCTATGTCTGGGTGTCCTTTCTGTCCTAGAATCGGAGTCAAGAGCGTGTTATCGATCTCTACTATCACTACTCTAGCGACTTGGTCTACTGAAAGCATCTTGTAGTATATCTGTGATTGCTGGTAGTATAGCTCTAGAGACTCGAATGAGTCCTCCCATACGATATGGGGGTTGTTCTCTGAGTCTACGTCAATAGCAGGCCAGTCACGATTCTGCGGGTTGTTTGCAACTTCGAAGTCGTTTGGCACTACGGACAGGGTGGAGTCCAAGGATGAGTCGCCATTCTGATCGTCTAGTGATGGGTCGAGAAGAGTGTACATTATCTTGTACTGTCCGGCCCTATCGGTCCAAACCACGTGGACCATGTCATCATGGTCAACAGTCACGTCTGGGTGCCATGCTCGATGGGCTCCCGGATCGGAGATCTGGGTCTCTGAAATCAGAGTTTCTCCCCTCGGGTCTAGCATCTTGTAATACAGGTGATTCGTGTTACGGCTCCAGACAACGTGAACGTTTCCCGCTGAGTCCGCATCCATGGCCATCATTCTGTCATTGTGAACGCCGCTCTGTACAACCTCTATTGGATCGGTGATTACAATGTCACTGGCACTGGCCGGAGAAGAGAATGAGGCTAGTATGCTGAGCAACATCAGCAGGACTATGGTGATGCCGCTTCTCTTGCTCGATGTTCCTTCCATGTCGAAAGAACGGGTGGCCTGCATAAACTAATTCGAGTTTCTCGAATACTTAACCTAAACCCCTTATGGTCACTTTTTTGTGGTCGCAGAATGCTTCCGACGTCATACCCACTCTAGAGGGTCGAAGTCCTTGCCAAAGCCCCCGGTCTCATCCGTGTCAATCTCAGATTGCCTAGTTTGAGACTGTCTGGATGCACGACCTGACTTCTTTCCTTCCCAATCGTCAACGGGGCCCGGTTTGCCCTTTCCATTGCCGAAACCATACTTTATTTGGTGTATCAGTGATAGTTTTGTGAGCCAGACTTTCCTCATGCTTTGCATGAACTCGTTCTGTGTGAGTCCATCCAGCCACACCGGTCTTGAGAGATTGAATGCCTGTAGGGGTCCGGCGACCCCATCCTTCTTTCTGCCCACATGTAAGACCCAATCAAGATCTGATGACGTCATCCTGATTCTGGTTTCATGGAGCCATTCCTCCCAGTCCTCGGATACCTCTGCGGCCATTTCCTTCATCGATTCCTGCTGCCCCTCGTCGACTCTTGTGATGGAATAGACCAGGACGAGATTCCTATTCTTCGGAATCACGATATTGAACAGGTGTCCTTGCTTTGTCGGCGGGTATCGAACGTGCAGATGGATTACTGCTTGGGGGTCTTTGACCTCCCTAGCCTCTAGCCTCTCACCTTCCAACCAAGACCTGATTGAGTCGGCCGCCTCGCTATGGTTCACGAATGTTGCAGGCAGCGGTCCTATTTAGAGCAAGTTGAGGTTGGCGCTCGCATCATCAATCAGTTCAAGGAGCCTCTTTCCCTCTTCAGAGGACGCTAGGCGTGCACTCTTTGAGGAGTTTGAGAAATCGGTCCAGCAATCATATCCAAACAGGAAGACTACGTTTGAAGCGTGAATGAGGAAGACTATGGCCACGATTAATCCAAGGTTGATTGGTAATGAATTAAGGGATGGCGATATGAGGACCATGGACGTTACAATTGCCATGGGGGCCCAGAATAGAATCGGTGAGAACATCCCGGCTAGGAAGTGATAAGTGGTCCTAGCGTCTATTCCTTCGTCTGTCCTGTCTCCCAAGTACCATGCGAAGAATGCCTGGGGCCCAGTAGATGGGATCGTGACTGGAGCCGCTAGTGCCATCAGGAAAATTCCTGCTAAGCCTCTGAGCCACATCCTGCTTGTCTTCAGATTCAGTCCTTCTAAGGAGCGCCCGTCCAAATCATGTTCGTGTAGTATGTTTGCAGCTTCTATAGACGGTATCAGCAGACCCTCCTGGGATTCTCTGTCTGTAAGCGAGTCGCGGACATCCCTTGCTGCAAGAACTTCGTCCTTGAACGATCTGAGGGTTTTGTTAGCCAAATTAGCCCGGATGTGCCCAATCAGGTGCCAAGCGCGGTAGGTTTCCCAATCTGGGGCATTTGGTGTTACCTCCGTCAGTGCCGAGAATAGCGTGTCACGCAGGTAGTGTACTTGTTCGGACGGGGGTTCGATCCATTCCCCCGATGCCAATCTCTCTGCCGCACCGGGGACTTCTGGGGCATCTACTGGGATCGGTTCTTGGAACTCCACGTAGGCATCTGTCCTGAACCAATAGTGACAGCGGAAGTGTAGGCCAATCGGCTGAAGTGCCGGTGGGTGGAGGTCTCTGAACCGTGCAATAGATGCTGCGTTTAACGCGAACCTCATTGGTCCGGTCTTGAATCTGTGCAGTTTTGAGTCCTGGTGGGATTTCCCCTCCGGCATAACCAGGGCATTGTGCCCCGATGCGATGCAATTCGTCATTGTCAACAATGTCCTGTCGTTGATTTTTCTTGCATACTCTTCATCCGAAACCCCGTTATCTATCTCTGACTTCCTGATTACTGGCTGAGAACCCATTCTCCTTGAGAACCAACCAATTAGGGGCATTGTCATCAAATCGTGTCTGCCCATCGAGATTACTCTTCGATCCTGGGAATGTACCATTGTCGTGGGGTCAACAAGGCCGTTTAGGTGGATGGCCGACAGAACTCTGCCACCTTCGAAATCGGGAAGTTGGTCATATTGTCTCCTTCTGAAAATATACCGCAGACCAACCCCCATCATCAGGACGATGATCTTCCAGAAGAATGGGTTTCCCGGGTGTTTGCCAGTATGGTCCCAAGGTAGCCGGTCAAGTTTCTTTCTTCGGAGTTTCATTGCTCCGCTGGAGAGTTCTGGCTCGACGTTGGGCGCACCCTGCATCTCCGGCACGGAGTTCCGAGGGGGATTGAGGTCTTGATTATTGAGAGTGTTTTAATCCAACAATTCTCTTATTGAGTGCGCCATCTTTGCTGCTTCTTCGTGGTCTATTGGTGAAGACTTGAACGGGAAGGTTAGACCCTTCCCCTCCTTCGTCTTGGGAATGATGTGAAAATGCACATGGAAAACGCTCTGGAATGCGTTTGGGCCGTTGTTCTGGATGATGTTGAATTCTTCGGCCCCTGTTGCCCTCAGAATCGCTCTTGAGATTCTAGGAAGCACGCGCCCCAAAGCCCCTGCTGATTCATCGCTCAGCTTGTCCAGCGTTCTAGTTGCTTCTTTGGGGACTACTAGCGTATGTCCAGGGCTCATTGGGTTGATGTCTAGGAATGCGAGGACCAAGTCGTCCTCGTATACCTTGTGACAGGGGATATCTCCATCGATAATCATAGAGAAGATGCTTGGGTCTTCTTCCATCTGATCACCCAGAGGAAATGATTGCCTCAGCAACCGAGGCTAGTCCCTGCAATCTGAGTGCTTCCACCATCTCGGTGTTCATCACCTTCGAATTATCAGTGAGTCTGATACCCGATTCCTTGATTTTGTGGATTTCAGTGAGTGCTGACTGCTTCGAGGAAGCCCCTGTCGACATTGCAGAGGAGAGTTGGGCAGCGAAATTTCCTGCTGTCGTCCCCTCTCCTTCCCTGATTGCGGTTATTCTTTCTGATTCTTCCTTTACAGCCTGTTCTATTTCATCGGCGCCGCCGAACTTGGCATTTGGTACCCATGAGGCGGCATGAGAACCTGCGGCCTTACCAGAAACCAAATCGTCCAGCATGATATTTCCCGGTAGCGGGGAGTTTCCATGCATCCCAGTATTGGCGCTCCTGCCTGCAGCATAGAGGCCTGTGTGCCACATGTTGGCTGGCGAATCTCCTGTTTTTTGTTCCTCGAAGGTGACCCGTCCCTCGTGATCGCATGGTGCACCGCCCGTGGTATACGCTACCCCGGGGGACAATGGGATGACGTCTCTTGTGATGTCCAGCCCCAGCCTGTCCCTGACTCGCGATGACGTTTGGGAGAACCAAGCCTTTGCTTCTGGTTCCATTCCTCTTAGGTCGAGCACGCAAGGCTCCCCCTCTAGAGCCTCCTCCGGTCCTATGTCGTCGCCGTTTTCTCTGCGTATCCTGCCTCCGGAGCCGAGAACGTCAATGGGGATGTGAATGCCGGAGTCCCGGATGGTTAGTGGGTGTCTGGGAGTGTTTTCCATCCCCCTAAGCTCGAGCCCGGCAGATAATGCAAGAACGGATCCGGTTCCAGAACCCTCGCTCGGGTTTGACCAGAGTCCTTGGTGGCCATCGGTTGCCAGAATAATCGCCTTGGTCTGAAATGTCTCGATCTCTCCAGTGGGGATATTCAGTGTGACTAGCCCTCTGACTTGGTTGTTATCGGATACTATTGAGAGGGGCAAATAGTCGGCATTCCTCTGAATCCCTCGCTTTATTGCCTGCTCCTCGAGAATTCTGGTAACCTCTCTGACGGTCGAGTCCCCACATCCGGTTAGTCTTGCGACTTGGTGTCCAGGTGCAGGAGACGCATGGGGGAGTCCGCCTTCCCTGCGTCTTAGATTCAAACCCCATCTCTCTAGCTCGGCGAGTGTTGAGACTCCCTCGTTGCATGTCCTGGAGACGGTTGTTTCGTTGCAACTTTCCCCTCCTGCAGCGAGGGTGTCCTCCATGTGAGATTGGGAATTCAGTTCGTCAATTGATGCTGCGAGGCCGGCTATTGGGGCCGCACCGGATCCTGATCCTATTCCGAGTTCGTCTATCACCAATGGGGATACTCCTCCCTCCGAACAGGCTATCGCAGCTCGGAGAGCCGCTGGGCCCGAACCGATTATCACAACTTCTCTGGACTCCATCTTTCAATCCGTGCCAGAGGTCCCAATCACAAGAACGTGACGCTTTGACGAGGTCTTCCGAGATGTCACTCGGCGACGGAAATTGCGATTCTTCTAACGGCCACTGCGGCATCCAACATCTTCTCAGTTGCGCCTTCTGGATTGAAACCGGATGAAAGGGTGGTCTGAACCACGAATGATGAGAGGGTCTCGCCATTTGGTCCCCTTAGATTGACTTGGATCGGCTTGGATCCTGTTGACCCCTGAGGCCATGCCAGACCAATCCACAATACCAGGGAGTTGTCGATTAGTCGGCCTAGTACATCGACGATGTCGTTTCCCTCTTCTCCAATCTTCACTGGTTTCTTCGGCTGTCTAGAGACGGGCGGGTTTAGCCTAAGGGTCTGATGGTGGGGTTCTCCGTCTGCCGCGATTATGTCGACTTCTATTTGGGCCGGTTTTCTCGAATGGTTGTGAATCATTACGAACAAATCGCCCTGTCCTTGGGAGCACCTTGGAGGGATATCTAGATCCAGTCTCCATGGATTTTCAATTAGTGATGAGTGCCCTCTTAGTGCAGCATCCTCTAGTCGATCGATCAACCTGAAGAGTCCGGGCTGCCAAGCTCTTGTGTGAGCCATTAGCCTTCGAAGGGTCCGGTAGCAGAACTTCGACTGATCGTTATTCAAATCGTCTATCGCTGCCACTCGAAACACTCGCTTGGATTCGGAAACCATCCTGTCATTATCTAGGAGTCCTAGGTGGTTAAGATGAAGGACGCGAAGTAGATGCTCAACTGCTGATTCTGGGGTCTGATTGGATCGGACCTTTTTCTCCAATTCGATCAACCAATCGTCCCACGCCCCTGCCGTCTCGGGGTCCAAATGGGCTACGACCAAATCTGAGAGGACCCGTTTGAGGGTGCTCTGATGGAGCGTTGGTGCATGCAGGGAGAGGAGTGGGAAGTCAGGGTCAGTCATTGGGATTCGGCGTTCCAACTGAAGGGTGTTGATGATGGAGATGGACCCTAGGAAAATTGCGAGTCCGTAGAGTATCGATGCTAGGATGTTCCCTGTCTCGAAGTTGTCAACCGAGTTGAGAGCACCCATGGCAAGGGCCGCGCATAGAATCCGCGTCCTCTCCCTCAGCGTTCTCTCGTGGAGGGTATTCAGGATTCGCTCGACCCCTGGATATGCCTCCATTGACCGGTTGTTTCCTATTTTCAACTGTAGCCTGTCTCTTGCAGACATCTGAGCAAAGGAAGCTGCCAATAGCATGGGGAAGAAAACAATCGCTTGGATTGCGAAGAGCGCGACACCGGCCAAAAGGTACTCCTCCCCCCATCCGGAGGCGAAAATGGATGTGACGAGAATAGCAAGAGCGGAGGAGAGGATCCTGAGACTTCGACTCCCCCCTATGGTGGCGATTCTCGTCCACATGATTCGTTGCGAGTCTCTTATCCGCACCCTTCTATTCAGTGCATTTTCCGAGCTCTGGCCAAAGGTGGCATCTTCGCCATATGGATTGGGGAGGTCCGAAGAGTTGCTTGCCACGTTCTCTCGAGGTGCTTTCTCCGCTTGATGGCATCGGACAACAGGCTATGGAAAACTTGTTTTTCCGGGGCACATTTCTTCAAGAGGTCGTGCTCGCGGGAGCGGGCGTGTAGCATAGCCTGGATAATGCACCGGCCTCCTAAGCCGGGGACCGCGGGTTCGAATCCTGCCGCGCCCGCCATCATATCATTGACAAGCCGTGTTGCTTGCCTGCAGTTGCTGTTCGATGCAGGAAACGCTCGAAATGGATTCGCGGGTATGTGGAGCGCTGCAGCCCTACGTCGCACTCCGATAGTGCGTCTAGCATCTCCTCTCTGAGTGTTTGTGGTACGCTGAGCCTCCTACCGACGATGACACCGTGGATTTGTGATATCAGGTCTGTCGCATCAAGGCCATGGTTGTTCATGAGGTCGTCGACCTCTGCCATTGCTCCAGAGAGGACCTTCCTATTCCTTCCTCCGCGGTTTTCCCACTTCCATTCCACTACCTTGCCTCTTATTGCTAACTCGACGAGCCTCCTGCCCGCCTGGAGGGTTGATGCCTGGACCATTTTGTGAACTGATGACCGGTCCGAGGCGAGTCCTCTGATGTCAAGCATCTCCAGTGTAAAGATGGCCTTCTTCAGATTTCCATCTGAGATGTATGCGATGTCTTCGAGAACCCCTTCGGCGGGTTCGCAGCCATTCCTACCCGCAATCTCAGATAGCGTTCTAGTGAGGGTTTCTCTTTCTGTGGAGGGAATCCGGATCATCTGGCTTCGGGAGCGTAGGGCGTCGATTATCCTAGATGGAGCTCTAGCAACTAGAACAAACCTAGAGGCTGCACCGACTGTTTCCATCATCCTCCTGAGGTATGCCTGACGGATATGCCCCAGGTAGTCCGCATCTTCTATGACAATCAATCGGCTAATCGGAATGGTCCCGGATCTGACTTCGACTTCCGCGCCGGCTGGAGCAACCTCTTGGGGGCCGGAAATAGAAATGCCTCTGTCGAATGCATCCAGGCTGGTCCTGCCAGCAAGGGTGTCCTTCTCAGAACCGCTCGGCCTGAGGAATTCCTCGAACGTAGCCATGGCGCCCCTCTGCCTTGCCAGATCCCGAGCTTGAAGAGTGTGTGTGGTCGACTTCCATCCGGGTCCGAGAATCTGCCTCGCGAACAGCCTCCAACATGCAGTCTTGCCGACACCAGCGGGACCGGTGATGAGTAAATGGGGGGGATCTGCAGAGGTGCTAGTGGACAATAGGGTCTGCTTCACGGAATCGGGTACCGCCAGTTCTTCGAACCTCGTGGGCGCCTCTGTTACGAGCCAGCTCGCCATGGGCGTATGGGAGAGGGGAGGGACTTGAAGTCAACGATGCTACTCGGCCTTGAGGACCTTGGCCATGCCGTCCTTTCTGGGCTTGACGAAAATCCGATATCCGCACTTGTGGCAGGACTTGCCAGTAGATCCGGCTTCGGCCCATGTCATGAAGCCGCAGTTAACGCACTTGTAGCGAATCTCGAGGGGGTCCATGGGCGAGTTGCAATGGCTACATTGCTCCTCCGAGGTAGGGTTGTAAGCCCTCTTGTCGGTCCTGTTGCAGTTCCTGCACTTGTGTAGGATGTTCTGATCGCCCTTCATTGCTACCGAGCCGGCGACCTGCCGGGCCTTCTTCAACCTGTCCTATGTGGATTTGGAAGATTTGCATATCCTGACGAAGTTCTCAAAGATGTTTGATCCGAACTCCGTGTCATTGACCTCGGGGTGGAACTGGAGGCCGAATCTGTCCAGATCCTCGTTCTGCATTGCTTGGACCTTGCATGACTCGCTCCGGGCGACTGCGACGAATCCCGGAGGCGTCACGGTAACCTCGTCATTGTGACTCTCCCACACGGTCTGCTCAGATGGGGTCCCTTGGAATAGTGGGCCTCCATCACCTACTAGGGAAATGGTCGCCGCTCCGAATTCTGGCTTAGGGGCCTCGCTCGCATCGCCGCCATAGTGCCGTGCCATGAACTGGTGTCCTGCGCAGATTCCGAGAATAGGAACCTCCAATGAGAGGTATTCCGCGCAATTGCCAAGTTCCCCTGTGAGTCCGACTCTGGCTGCTCCCCCGGACAAGATAAGGCCATCTAGTTCCCTGAGTTCTTCGATTGACGTGCTGTTTGGAAGAATCTGCGTATCCACTCCCAGATATCGTAGCATTCTCCACTCTCGGTGTGTCCACTGGCCGCCGTTATCGATGACGTCAATCACTACTCGGTCGTCTCCCATGCAGACCCTGAGTGCGGCTGGGCCATCAACAATGCCCCCTCAAACCTTGAAAAAGGGAGGCAAACTCGACAGAGGGCCGGCCCCGATGGTGTAGTGGCCTATCATGCAGCCCTGTCGAGGCTGCGACCCGGGTTCAAATCCCGGTCGGGGCGCCACTCAGTACCCCTTCTAGAGGTTCTTTTGCCCGTTGTGATACCCGAAAAAATACTGCCTTCACGCAGGGGAAATCCACGCTTCGAAAGAGCACAGCCTGAGCGAACTGCTGTAGTCTCTCTTTACCCTGAGTGATGGAGCGGGAAACCCATGGAGTGTTGCCGGCAGTGATTTCTTGATCTGAGCATTGGCGGTGCCAATCTCGCTTTCCGAGACAACTACCCGCCCTCTGATCATCGAAGGGGTGGCCCGATCAAGGAGAGGGACAAGGGAGGGCATGAGTTCTATCGTTCGATGAGGGAGGTTGACAAGAACCAAGTCCCAGCGCCCTGCCAAGCTTTCGTCTTGGCTCAATTCGGTGGCGTTTGCGGTGCCGACTAACCTGTCCTCGAAGACTCTGGAAATTGGAGAAGGTTGTGCTGGGTATTCTCTGCCATCCCATCTTCTGAGATTATCCAAGAGGAGCCTCACTGCCTCGGGATTTAGATCCGAAGCGAGGACGTTTCCCACCAAATCCGGCTCCGCGATAAGCGTGGCCAATGCGGGGCCTACTCCACAAAACGGGTCGCAGACGTTTATCGGGCGTTGCAGAATCTCTCGTAATTCCTTGGCGAGCGCGAGGGTCTCTAGCCTCTCTGTCTGGAGCTTGGTCGAGAAATAGGCCTTGTTCGGATCGCACGAAATGGATACCCCTGACTCCCTGACTTGAACTCGAGTGGACTTGGCGGATTCGGGGATGTTTTCTGTAACGATCTCTTCTCCAATTCTAGCACCTATTGGCGTGAGTGAGCGTATCCTTAGCTCTCCTTGTACGCCTTCGTCATTGAGGATGAGTCTGATGTGAGGATGTGCGAGAAGCTTCGCCTTGGCAATCTGAGGCGTGTATTTGACCAGGGTTTCCTCCACTCTGACAACCATCATGTCTGAGATGAACTCATGTGAAGAGGGCCAATCCTCGTTGAATCTGTCTATCTCTTCCTTGTCAACGATGCTAGCTAGGTGGTTCCACCAATCTGAGTCCACCCTTTTGTCCATGGATCCCTCGTGAAGGACTATCTGATAGGAATCAAGAGGGCCTGTCATTTCGACTGGAGCACCGGGGTCCAATGGTATCAGTCTGTGATTGCCCTCTTCGTCGGGCAATACCCTCATCCCTGGAGCAAGCCAATCCCTATTTCTGAGGACGGCTAGAATCTCCTCGACCGAGCGATTTGGGACTCTCAAGTGGCGCATCACGTTGAAGTGCCGGGAGGCATCATCGCTTCACAATGACGGAGGCTAGCAACTGTGATTAGGAGCGTTCTGATATCCCCTATTGCACGATACTTTCGAACGAAGAGGCTTTTCATAGCAGCTAAAGAGATGTCCCATACCAAAAACAAGAGGCTGATGGTGATTGGTGACCCGTGCAGTGGGAATTACTTCCAGTTCATGTCCAGCATGTTCCCGAACTGTGAACATGGTGATGTGACGGTGGACCTGAACGGATGCGCTTCCTGCAACAGGATGGACATTAACGACATGTCAGCTTGGGAGGCTTTCGAAGATGGATCCTTCGTGGTGATGGAGACAGGGGTACTCGGCTTCTCCACGGATATAGAGGCGGTTCTCGGGCAGATCAGGAGAATCTCCGGGGGCGACTTCCTTTCTGCGGGAGGGAACAGAGGTTTCCTGTGGGTGAATTATCTGTACAAGACTTACAGCAAAGACCTGATTTATTCCATGGATCCGTTCGACTCCAGGGATGAAGAGTACTTCTCTGGGATTAAGTTGGGCCAGAAGGGGTCTTTTCGCCTGAAGTTCTGAGCGCAATCAGATTGATGTGTGTTGTAGCATGAGCGATGGATGATGGCCTCCGAGGACGTTTCCCCCGGGTTATGGCTAATCGGAATAGGTCCAGGCGATCTGGGGCATATGACGAAGAAGGCAAAGAGCATTGCAAGGGGCTGTAGCAAGAGGTACCTTGAGGGGTACACGGCAGTTCTTCCGAAGGATCAAGAGGAGCGTCTGGAGGCGGAGGTGGGACCTTGGGAGAGGTTGATGAGGCCCTCAGTTGAGGATCCCGGAATCCTGCTGGAGGAGGCTCGAGAGATGCCCGTTGCATTGTTGGTCGTGGGTGATCCGATGCAGGCCACAACCCACATCGACCTAGAGGCGCGATGCATGGAGGGCGGCGTTGGCTTCGAAGTTGTCCCGGGGATGTCGGCAACGTCACTGGCCGTCTCCCTATCTGGGTTGCAGTCCTATAAATTCGGGAGGCAGGTGA
>MPLU02265055.1_pt1 | contig 22880 bp, 24 predicted proteins | sample 1617381 | NCBI WGS metagenome assembly MPLU02 (sample SAMN05944801, study PRJNA350692) | marine metagenome | biome: marine; feature: ODZ; material: water; isolation source: 90 m water sample filtered on 0.2 um supor filter | place: Pacific Ocean | collected 2012-04-08 | depth 90m m
GACCGAGGTGTCGGCACTGCTTTCCTCCCTGGTGGTCACTGCAGGTGCTGCACCTCTGGCACGACTGGCCAGTCAATCCGGTGAAACCGCGCTGCTGTTGATGGTGTTCGGCGCCATCAGCCTGGTGATCGGCGTGATTGCGGCCCTGGTGCAAACGGACATCAAGAGAATGCTTGCCTGGAGCACGATCTCCCAGATGGGCTATGTGCTTCTTGCACCAGCAAGTGCAGGTCTTTATGCACTCGCCCATGGTCTGGGTAAGGCCGCTCTGTTTCTGCTAGCGGGAAGACTCCCCAGCCGGGAGCTGGCACGGCTGCAGGAGGGGCAGATGAACTGGGCCCTTGGCATTCCGATCGGACTGGCCAGCCTCTCCCTGATCGGGATGCCGGGATCCATTGGCTACAGCGCCAAAGCCCTGCTCAGCGGTTCCATCGACCCCGCCTTGGCCAACGTGGTGAACTGGTCAGGAGTGGGAACCGCCATGGTGTTTGCAAGGTTCCTGCCAAACAGCAACCATTCAGCCACCCTCAGTCTTGAACAGTCCAGGGACAGTGGAGATCAGCCGCAGAGTCAGCCATCAGCAGCAGCAGGCCTCGGCACATGGTTGCTGATCGCAGCCATCCCTGCCTTGCCATGGCTGCTGGGATCCAAGAGCGGTAGCCCTGAGGCCTTCGCCACAAGCCTGCTGATCCTTGGTCTCGGCATTGGTATTGAGCGCTGCCTGAGAGGAGCCATTTGGGGTTGGACGCCTCCAGATTTCGAACGTTTCGTTGATGTGATCGTGGCTGTGGGCGTGACCTTGCTCTGCAGTCAACTGATTCTCTGGCAACTTCCATCACCATGATCAAGTCGATGAGGTCAATGCATTTGCAGACAAGAGCCCTCGAGATCATCACAAGGGTGATGGTTTGGCTGCTGCTTACGGGTCAATTCACAGTGGAGAATCTCATCATCGGCCTATTCATCAGCATCGCCTTACCACCAATCACAAAACAACCTTTACCGCTGAAACCGCTGATCAGGCTAATTATCAAAACCCCAGCAATCCTTGCAAGGGCCTACAGAGAAGCATTCACATTTGTGCTCAGGGGTTATCGCGACCGAGCTTCAGAAGAAGAGGTGAGAATCCCCACTGAATTACAAAAAAATCAATTACTGCGCTTCCTCTGGATTGTATTGTTCACCCTCACTCCCAGTACCGTTGTTGTTGACGAAACAGCTGAAAGAATCTTGGTTCAGGCCCAGAAGATGCGATGACAGTCACCGATCTCCTGCTGGAAGCCATGGTCGCAGCAACTCTGATCTCCCTTGCTGGAGTGATCAAACCGGGGTCGCTTTCGGAGCGTCTGGCAGCACTTGCCAGTCTCTCAGTGAAACTGGCTCTTGTTCTGCTGATGGCCTCCGTTTTGCGTGATGACTGGATGATCGGCCTCGTGGCCATCATCACCCTGATCAGCGGAGAAGCGGGCCTGATTCTGCTTGCCAGCCTTCGGGAGATTGAAAGATGACAACACAACTTCCAGCCGCAAGCCTTTTGCTGATCGGCTCAGGCTGCCTTTTATGGATCTGGGGATCCATCCCCTTACTGATCAGAAAAAAGCAACTCCTCTTTCGCATCCATACCTTGACGGTAGCTGACACTCTCGGTTCGATTCTGATTGTGATTGGCCTGATTATTGAACGCAATTCAGAATGGCCATTACTTTGCCTCGGCCTGCTCTCAATCATCCTCTGGAATGCAACCTTCAGTATCGTTTTAAGCACTTCAGCATTCCAACGAAACACAGATCTTCATCGTGAAACAGGCCTCCTGAATCCAGACGGAGGCAAGCAGAACCAAAGATGAATAAGGACATTCTGCTGATCCCAATCATTCTTGCCGTGCCCTTTGTTGGATTCAGCATGGTTCGCCAGACGAACCCATGGCAGACCCTTGTCCTACGCTGCACACTAGGCAATTTAGCAGCATTGATTTACGCACTTCTTGGCGCCGTCGATGTTGCAGTAACCGAAGCACTGGTGGGCACATTGTTATCAACAGTTCTTTATGCTGTTGCGATTCGGGCCACCTGCACTTTTCGGCTTCTCAGTTCAAGTCAGGCACCACTTTCAACAGGTCGCCAGCAAGAACTGAAAGCCCTGATTGAGCCCCTGGGTTGGCAACTGAAGATCATTCCTGATCAGCTGAACCCCAGCCTGGCCAACCCAGATCAGCGCAGCAACCTCAACCCCATGGACATTCATGCCCAGCAACTGCCGGATGGAAGGCTGCAACTCAGGCACCCATCACTGCTGAAGCAACTGGTCAGCATCAATCCTGAATTCGCCCAAGAGATGGGCATGCATCTTGATCCTGCCCGGACAGAGGGCCTTGGCCTTGAGGCGCAACAGGAATGAACAACGACGCACTCTGGCAGCACCCTTCTTCAGCATTGCGGCGCTGCATGTCAGCACTTGCATTGCTTGGTTTTCTGATCACACTGCTTGCAATGCTGGGTTCACTGGCCAATCAGAGCAGCGCCATAGCACCAGCAACAGTTCAACAACTGGCAAGCTCAGGTGGTGTTCCCAATGTTGTGAGCACAATCATTCTTGACCTCAGGCTTTATGACACACTTTCCGAGGTGATTGTGTTCACGCTTGCCTCCATGGGCGTTGGCATGTTGTTGGCACAGGATTCAAAACTGCCCGCCATCAAAAGCGTCGAAAACCACAGTTCCATCACCCTCTTTCGGCTTGCTGCCGTCCTCAACGCTTTGCTTGCCATCGAGTTGGCTGTGCGGGGCCATCTGAGTCCTGGGGGAGGCTTTGCCGCTGGGGTTGCCGGCGGCACAGCCTTGGCACTGATCCTGCTTGGTGGTGGTGACCGGGAGGTGATGGAGAAATACAAACGAATCAATGCAGGCACGCTGGAAGAAGCTGCTGTGTTGTTATTCGTTGTGTTGAGCTGCCTGATCATGGAAGGATTGAATCTTCCCAGTGGCATCTATGGCGCCACACTCAGTGGCGGAATGATCCCGATCCTCAATATTCTTGTCGGTGTGAAAGTGACACTCGGATCATGGGGAATGGTTCAGAAATTTCTATCCACCAATGAACTTCTCTGAAAGCCATCAACCGTTGATCAAGGCCTGCAGACCTGCACAGATATCCTGCTGACGCATCAGAGCTTCACCCACCAGAACGGCCTCGGCGCCAGCCGCCTGCACCCGATCCAGATCAGCACGACTGAACAGGCCCGATTCACTCACCAGCAGAACCCCCTGATCCCGCAAGTCGGCGCCAAACTCAAGGCTCAGCCGCTCTGTGGTTCCCAGATCCGTCTCAAAGTTGCTGAGATCCCGGTTGTTGATGCCGATCAAGGGGAAGCCTCCGAGGCGGAGAACGCGCTCGAGCTCGCCGCGATCATGAACTTCCATCAGCACCTTCAAGCCCAGGCTCCCCGCCACTTTTCCCAGATAGATCAGATCCTGATCCGTGAGGATGGCGGCGATCAACAGGGCGGCATCGGCCCCGGCCGCACGGGCCTGGTAAAGCTGATAGGGAGTGAGGATGAAGTCTTTGCAGAGCAGCGGTAGCTCAACCGCCTGTCGCACCTCCACCAACACATCAAATCCACCCTGAAAGAAACTTCTCTCGGTCAACACAGACAAACAGCTGGCTCCGCCACTGGCATAGGCGCGAGCGATGGCAACAGGGTCGAAATCCTCGCGGATCACTCCCTTGCTGGGGCTGGCCTTCTTCACCTCGGCAATCACCGCTGGCAGCAGGGATGCCTGCCTCAAGGCTGCAACAAAATCCCTTGTCGGCGGCAGGGCAGCGACCTTGGTCTTGAGCTCATCAAGAGGCACCCGTTGGCGGGCCTGCTCCACTTCTCGGTCCTTTGCCCAGACAATCTTCTCAAGAATGTTGCGGGGCAGAGCCTCCTGATGGGGAATGGCGTATTCAAGGTGGGCCACCTTGATACTTGGATTAGGTGGACGGCGACGGATCTCCATTGGCGAATCTCTAGGGGCGAGGCTTTTCAGCTGTAGGTGGACAGAACAGATGGGCTTGGACAGATCAAAGAGAGGTAGCAAGAACTGCCGTGGATGGCGATCCGCTCAGGCGGCCAGCGTCCTAGCAAGCCAGCCAGTCATCGTTCAAGCGGCCAGTCATCGCAGAAGCCGCGAGTCAACCGGTCAATTGCTGCGCCGCCTGTTTATAGGCCACTTCAACCACTTCGCTGAGGGTTGGATGGGTATGTACCTCATAGGCCAGTTCCCGCACGCTCTGGCGACGGGCCACCCCATTGGCCACTTCCTGAATCAGATCAGCAGCATGAAGCCCGTAGATATGGGCACCGAGAACTTCACCGCTGTCCTTGCGGAACAGCAACTTCATCAGGCCATCACTTTCCAGCTCAGCAAGGGCCTTTGAATTGGCCTTGAAGTAGCTGCGCACCGTACCCAGGGCAAAGCCCTGATCGGAAGCCAGTTGCTTTGCCTCCGCTTCACTCAAGCCCACGGAACTGATCTCAGGGTGCGTGAAGGTCGCAGCGGGAATACTGCGGTAGTCGATGCTGCGGGGATGGCCAAGGATGTTGTCGATGGCAATGGTTCCCTGGGCCGCAGCGGTGTGGGCCAGCATCAATTTGCCGGTGACATCACCCACAGCCCAGAGATCTGGCAAGGCCTGACCATTGACCAGCACGCGCATGCTGTCGTCAATGGGCACGAAGCCACGGTTGAGTTCAACACCCGCTGACTGAAGATTCAGCTCGCCGCTGCTGGGAACCCGCCCTGTTGCCACCAGCACCGCATCCACCTCAATCGTGTCGACGAGCTCACGGCTCTGCATCTCAGCAAGTTCGATCTGCACCGGGCATCCGGGTGTGACCTTGCGTGCCAGCACACCAGCGCGGGCATCGATATCGCGGCCATCGATCAGTTTTCGAGACGCAAGTTTGGTGATATCAGGGTCAAAGGTAGGCATCACCCTGTCCAACGCCTCAATCATCGTGACTTCACAACCCAATGCCGTGTAAACGTCAGCGAATTCAAGGCCGATGTAGCCACTGCCGATAATCGCGATCCAACGGGGAAGCCACTCAAGATTCACCGCTTCGTCACTGGTGAAGACCGTGCGACCATCGGTCTCAATGCCAGGCGGCACAAAGGGGTCGGAACCGGTGGCGATGATCACATGCCTGGCCCTGAGCCGCCGATCCACACCATTGGGCTCCCTCAGCCCAACCCGCTGTCTGCCCTCCAGTCGCCCCTTGCCTCTGAGGATCGTGACCCCAGCCCTCTCCAGGGCCTTGGTCAGATTGCTACGAATCGTGGACACCAACTGATTGGCGTGATCAGCGATCTTCTGACGTTCAAAACGAATCGGTGCGGCATGAATACCAAAAGCCTTGAGATGTTCCGCATCAGCGAGCTCACGCACCCTGCCGCTGGCAGCCAGCAAAGCCTTGGAAGGCACACAACCACGATTCACACAGGTGCCACCCATTTCACGGGATTCGACAATCGCCACCTTGAGTCCATGATCAGCAGCGTGTTTGGCAGCATCAAATCCGCCATAGCCTGCGCCGATCACAATCACATCAAAGTCGAAACTGCTTTCGCTCACCCGGACTGCTGCAATGGAGCCGTCATTTTGACTCTTCGGCGCTCCAATAGCAGGGGCACAGCTGCAGCAGCCACATTCAGGGATTCCACAGCAGGGCTGTGGGGCAAGGTGACGCCATGGGTACAGCAGGCCTGCAGACTTGGATGAATGCCAGCGCCCTCATTGCCGAGCACCAGGACCGTGGGCTGCCGCCAGTCGAGCTCCCAGTAAGGAGGGGTGGCGTCAATGCCGGCAGCATCTGGCACCAGGGTGGCAACCACCTGCATGCCCTGGATCGCCGCTTCCTGGAGCTTGGCGGCCAGTTGCGCAACGCCATCCTGCTCCGACGGTCCGAAACGCTGATAGGGGAGATGAAGAACGCTGCCGGCTGAAGATCTGAGCACCTTCGGGGCAAGGGGATCCGCCCCTGAAGCCATCCATAGGCCATCAACCCCTGCTGCCAGTGAGGATCTGAACAAGGAGCCGAGGTTGCCGGGATCCTGCAATCGATCAAGGGCAAGCAGCAGAGTGGCCCCTGAGACCGGCGGTGGCAGGGCAGCAAGGGGAAGCAGTGTTGCGACGCCATCGGGATTGACGGTGGTGAGTGCTGCGGAAAGCACCTCTGGGCTGACCTGATGCAGAACAGTCTCAGCAGGCAGACGATCGAGCAGCTCAGGATGCCTGTCCAGCCACTCCCTCGTCGCAACCAGCTCCAGGGCCAGGGCAGACGCAATCTGCCCCGAAAGCTGGCGGCAGCTCAAAGCCTCCTGCAGAAGGTGAGTTCCCTCAAGAAGCAGCAACTGCTGCTCCTCTCTGCCACGGCGTGTGACCAAGGCCTTGAGGCGCCGCACCAAGGGATTGCGGCGGCTGGTGATCAATGGAGTAAGGGACTCGCCGATCAGACTGGCCTCAGAAGTTTTCGTGGCGCCTCACCTTGAGGCTGCCTTGTATGGAGAGCTCCTGTTGGCGAAGGTCAAGCCCCTTTACGGCGGCAATCTCCCCCTTGAGGCCCTCGGCAGCAAGATTCTCAATCAATTTCTTGATGACCTGATCCTCGACAGTCGTGTTGTCGATGCCATCAGGTGTGAGCCTTTCAAGGAAGCGACCAACCTTGGACGCCACCACCTCGGAAGCATTGGAGATCTTGAGCACGATCATGGGCCGGTTTGGGAAGAATGCCTGTCGCCAAGATAAAGGGCAGACCATGAGCCAATCTCCCAGGTCGTTGCCGCCGTCCGCACCTGAGCAGAATCAGCTCAAGCCATGTGATAAGGGATAAAAAGCATCAACTCAAGGCAAAGATGTTGTTTCGCGATTGGATCCTCAGCAGACAAATCCTCATGAATACCAAGACTCACATGCAACCAAGCCGCCCATTCAGCCGAGGCGAAGGCTTAGGATTCCATGGAAAGAATCCTACCAGGATGCAAACAGAAGCATAAAACTGCAGCCAAAATTATTCCATTGCCCCGCCAATCAGCTGAATCCAGGCAGTCAATCTCGGTACACAACCTTGCAGGCAAGCTGTTTGCAGGCAAAAAGAAGCTCTTAACCAGCCAGAAGCTGATTTAAAAAAGCGCCACAAATCCTGGCAAGGATTCGCTCAACACAACCTGGTTCAAACACACATGATTCAAACAGCCAAGAATCACAACACCCTGACCAGCCGCGAAGATCAAGCAAGCCAGACTGCAATCACACAGCCTATCTGCAACAATACAGCCCATCCACGACAAGGCCGTTCATCTGAAATAACACAGTCTGCATATGAGATATACACCCGATTGACCAATCAGACTCTGTCAACCCAAAAGGCATCAAAGCTTGAGGGTTTACCTCCAGGCCTCAGCAGAGCTGACGACGCTGACATCGATGCCCTAGTCGAAACAAAAATATACTGGCCAAAACGATAGAGCCAACCTAAATAGCCCCACACCATCCCGCTCAATGACAATCATTGCCAACACAACAACCCAAACCAACAGAGGAATGGCTCAAGAGATCGGCAATAATCAATAGCCTTTAATCCGAGATGTATCATTCACAACAGCACCTGTTGTCCAACTGAACATGGCAATGGCGCCAAGCAACTAATCTGAATGCATGAAAAACCCCAAGATTCGATTCATAGCATTGATCCTGGTCAACCTCCTGACACTTTATATTTTCAAACTTTGGATTAACAGCTCACCCAATTCACTGGCTGATCTGATCATTGCGACAGCGCTTTGAGGCGGGGTCTTCTCTCACCTCAATGAGTTCAAGCTTAAGATTAAGCAAAGCTTTCATCTTTGCGTCTGATCTCCATGACGATTGTGGCCGGAGAGCCGCGACGAGACCTGTTGCTGTGACAAGAAGGGCAACCGTAATAAGAACAGCCGCCTTATCAAGATAATCTCTTTAAAAAGAACAGGCTCCTTAACAAAAACAACTGCCTAATAAGAAGGGCAACTTAATCGAAGCATCAGCCTGATCAGGATGGTAGTCATGAAGAAAATCAGAAATCCCAGCCTTTCGTGGCATCCACTTAATCAAAAGATCAGAAAGACTCAACTCGATGCAGCCCTTGCACCTGCAGAGCTTCTTGCTGACGGCTGCCTTAGGAATGGCAACATCAAAGCACAACGGGATGAAAGCTGAAACCAAAGGGCACATAAAAAAGGACGTTTATACAAGGCCTCTCAAGCAACTCTTTTAAGCAGTCCACAAAAATCAAGCGTCCCAGGTGAGGAGTGAGAAGAGATGTTAACTCCAGGTTTTATGACTCAGACAGCCATGCCAATGAGCGGCCCCATGAGCGCGAGGCCCACTTTGGGACAGCAGCATCGCATCAATGATCGTCCGAATGATCCTGAATAAATGTCTAACTCGGCTCAACAGAAGCAAAGTATTTTCGTATCATAAAAATGTATGCCTTCATCGAGTCTTATTTCTGACAATTCTCTGGATTCTTTTCTTGATCCTTTGCTTGATTGAGTGCGGATGGGGAGACTTGAACTCCCACGACATTGCTGCCACTAGTACCTGAAACTAGCGCGTCTACCAATTCCGCCACATCCGCTGGCGTTGTCGCTCAAGCGACTGAAAGAACTTACGGCATCGCCTGCCAAGCAGATGCATCGATCCAGTTTGGCCGCCGGCCGTCTAGACGCTATCAGGACGAATTGCGAATATTCCCTGGTTGGAAGAGATCCATTGCAATGACGGTGACGGCAAGAGCATCTCGGGAGAGTCTCAAGCCGCATCTGGAGATAGAGGGTGGATACAGGCTTTCTGGTGAACTGAAAGTCAGTGGCGCCAAGAACTCTGCTCTGGTGTTGATGGCAGCCTCGCTGCTGACGCAAGACAAGCTCACACTCCACAACATCCCTCAGCTCACTGACATTGATGGGATGGCTGAAATTCTTGCCTCGATGGGTGTCTCCGTCTCAAGAAATGCAGAAAACATTGAACTTCAGGCCAATCGCCTCAACCACGCTGAGCCTGCCTATGAGCTCGTCAATGGCTTGAGGGCAAGCTTTTTCTGCATCGGATCACTGCTGGGACGCCTGGGGCACGCCAAGGTGCCCCTTCCTGGTGGCTGCAGGATTGGAGCCAGGCCTGTTGTGGAGCACATTCGAGGTCTGAAGGCGCTTGGGGCTGTCGTCAATGTCGAACACGGAGTAGTCAAGGCCGCTGTGCCAGGCACAGAACATCGCCTCAAAGCTGCCGCCATCGTTCTCGACTGCCCAAGTGTTGGTGCCACAGAAACAATCCTGATGGCAGCAGTGCTGGCCGAAGGCACAACAACAATTGAAAACGCCGCTCAGGAGCCTGAGGTTCAGGATCTAGCCAATCTCCTCAATGCCATGGGTGCACGGGTCAGCGGCGCCGGTGGGCCGATCATTTCCATTGAGGGCGTCAAACAGATGCATGGCTGTGTCCACTCGGTGATCCCCGATCGGATCGAAGCCGGCACCTTTCTGCTCGCCGCCGCCATCACCCGTTCCACCATTCGTGTCGCGCCCGTCATTCCGGAGCATCTCAATGCTGTGCTCCAGAAGCTCAGAGACTGTGGTTGCAGCCTTGAAATCGACGAAGACGGCGTCACGATCACGCCCGGGGAGATTCTCGGCGTTGACATCACAACCCAACCATTCCCTGGCTTCCCCACCGATCTACAGGCTCCGTTCATGGCGCTTCTGGCAACAGCCCAAGGCACCAGTGTGATCAGCGAGAAGATCTACGAGAACAGGATGCAACATGTCGCTGAACTGCAACGTATGGGTGCCGCGATCCGCTTGCAGGGCAACACCGCAGTGGTGGAAGGGGTCTCCACCCTCAGCGGAGCGCCAGTGACCGGCCACGATCTCAGGGCAGCGGCTGCGATGGTAATTGCCAGCCTCGTGGCCCGTGGCTGCAGCCAGGTGGAGGGGCTCAACCACCTCGATCGTGGCTATGCAGGCATGGAAATCAAGCTGAATCAGGCCGGTGCGAAAGTGGTTCGCCATGACATCTGATCCCCTGCTCCAATAAAGTCTGAACATGGGAGCGTGCCGGCATTGGTAGACGGACTCGACTCAAAATCGAGCGCCTTCGGGCATGTGGGTTCAAGTCCCACCGCTCCCACTGCAGTCATGAACACCTACGGCCGTTTGCCGCTCACCCTGGTGCGCGGCAAAGGTTGTTGGGTCTGGGATGTCCATGGTAGCCGCTATCTCGATGCAGTTGCCGGTATCGCCACCTGCAGCCTGGGGCACAGTGACAGAGCCCTGCGTCGCAACCTGTCTCGTCAATTGCGCAGGTTGCAGCACGTCTCGAACCTGTATCTGATTCCCGAGCAGGAGGAGTTGGCACGCTGGCTGGTCGACCACAGCTGTGCAGACAGTGTCTTCTTCTGCAATTCCGGGGCGGAGGCCAACGAAGCCGCCATCAAACTTGCCCGCAAACATGGCCATCAGCGCCTCGGCATCGATCGCCCGGTGATCCTCACTGCGGAGGCCAGCTTTCACGGCCGCACCCTCGCTGCGGTGAGCGCGACGGGGCAACCGAAATATCACAAGGGGTTTGAACCGATGGTGGAGGGCTTCCATCCCTTCCCCTTCAACGACCTGGCTGCCTTCAGGACTTGCCTTGAGCAGCTCGACGCAGCTGGCCCCAGGGTCGCGGCTGTTCTGATTGAACCCCTCCAGGGCGAAGGCGGTGTCATTCCAGGCAATCCAGAATTTTTTCAAGGCCTGCGCAGCCTCTGCAGCGAGCGCCGGATCCTGCTGATCTTTGATGAAGTGCAGATCGGCATGGGACGCAGTGGCCACTGGTGGGGATATCAGGCACTCGGTGTGGAACCGGATGCCTTCACCCTTGCCAAAGGGCTCGGTGGTGGCCATGCCATCGGTGCCCTGCTGGTCAAACAGAACGCGGATGTTTTCGAGCCCGGTGATCACGCCAGCACCTTCGGAGGCAATCCCTTTGCCTGCCAGGCAGGCCTGACGGTCGCCAGGGAGATCGAGCGGCGAAAGCTGCTGGAGAACGTCAGCCAGCGTGGTGAGCAGCTTCAACAAGGCCTCGATGAACTGGTGCGGAAATTCCCCAGACACCTGTCTGGAGTGAGGGGCTGGGGCCTGCTGCTGGGGCTGAGGCTGCAAGAGCAGAGTTCTCTGATGGCACCGGCCGTGGCCAGGGCAGCCCTGGATGATCAACTGCTGCTGGTGGCTGCAGGCGCCAAGGTGGTGCGGTTTGTGCCGCCCCTGGTGATCTCAGCAGCTGAGGTTCGTGAGCTGTTGCATCGGCTCGAAACCACCCTTGAACGTTTGAGCTGAGTGTCAGGGTCGGCGACACCACCACCAGAAGACGACTTCAGTGATCTGCTTCCCCGCTTCGATCAGAGGGGTATGGATCTTGGCCTGGAAAGGATGGCTGACGCCCTCGCCGCCATGGGGAACCCCTGCGGAACCATCCCCGCGATCCAGGTTGCGGGAACGAATGGCAAGGGATCGATTTGCAGCTTTATCGACAGTGGACTCAGGGCTGCTGGGATCCACACGGGGCTGACAACCTCCCCCCATCTGGTGAGCTGGTGCGAACGCATCCGCATCGATGGAGCCTTGATTTCAGCCCCGGAACTGCGGCAACGGCTGATCAAGCTCAAACAGCTGATCGAGATCCATCAACTGACCCCTTTCGAACAGTTGATGGCAGCGGCCTTCGATCACTTTGCCGCCGGCCAGGTGGAGCTGTTGATTCTTGAAGTTGGTCTTGGCGGCCGCCTTGATGCAACCACGGCTCACCCAATCAGACCCGTGATCGCAATGGCCAGGATCGGACGGGACCATTGCGAGCATCTCGGCAACAGTCTCAGGGAGATCACAGCGGAGAAAGCCGCCGTGATCAGCCCTGGAGCAACGGTGATCAGCGCTGCGCAAGACCCAGAGGTCAGGGAGGTGCTGAACACCATGGCTGCGCGGCAGGGGGCCTTGATCCGCTGGGTGAAGCCCCTTAGCGAGGACTGGCAGCTTGGCCTGGCTGGAACGATGCAGCGCAGCAATGCAGCCGTGGCCAGGGCAGCTCTGGAAGCGCTTCAACCCCTGGGCTGGGAGCTGAATCAAGCTCAGATTCGTGCAGGCCTGGCCGCTGCAGAATGGCCGGCTCGGCTAGAGGCGATGCGGTGGCGAGGCCGCAGTGTGCTGATCGATGGGGCCCACAACCCCCAGGCTGCCGGGCAACTCGCCCGGGAACGCCTGAACTGGCCAGATCCTGAGCATGGGCTCCACTGGATTCTTGGCATCCAGGCCCACAAGGATGCTCCGGCGATGCTGCGTGAGCTGCTGAAGCCGGCTGACCAGGCCTGGATCGTGCCCGTGACCGGACACCACAGCTGGAGCTGTTGCCAACTGCAAGCAGCCTGTCCAGAGCTGGCTCAGCAGCTTCGCGAGGCGGAGGCGGTGGATCAGGTCTTGATCACCCTGCTGAACCACAAGGTGTGGCCTTCTCCAGCACCAATCGTGGCAGGGTCCCTGTATCTGCTGGGGGATCTCCTTGCCCGCAGACTTTTCACGGCAGAGTGAAGGTCACTGCAGTGCCACCCATGGAGACCAAGCGCTCTTTTCTGCAAAGCCTGCTGACAATGCTCTTGCTGTGCACAGGTCTGCTGATCGTTTCCCCTGCTGTTGCCCTCAACATCTCAACAGTGGCTGAGGTGCCTGACAATGCGCTCTACCAGGAGAGGATTGACTACACCCACACCAATCAAAACGAAGCAGATTTCCATGGCCAGGATCTCGCCAATACCTCCTTCGCGGGGGCGTTGGCACGGGGGGCCGATTTCAGTGGCGCCAATCTCAATGGCTCGATCCTGACCCAGGGAAGCTTCGCCTCAGCCAATTTCCAGGGAGCGGATCTCTCCGATGCGCTGATGGATCGTGCGGACTTCATCGGCACGGATCTGCGTGATGCCGTGCTGACCCAGATCATCGCTTCTGGCAGCAGCTTCGCTGAAGCCCAGATCGAAGGAGCGGACTTCAGCGATGCCCTGCTCGACCGTGAAGACCAGCGCAAGCTGTGCCGCAGAGCGGAAGGGGTCAACCCGCGCACCGGAGTCTCGACACTTGAGAGTCTCGACTGTTGATTGAAAACCAGCGTTTGATTGAAACCAGCTAGCTGTTGATGAAAAACAGCTGTTGAGCACTCAGAACCAGCCTGTTGATTCAGGATTCAGACCAACCCGCCAACTTGCCGGGGTTCAGCAAGCCGCTGGGGTCATGCCGGCCCTTGGCTGCCACCTGATCCCCATCGACCACGCCGAGGCCGCCACCTTCCACCGTGATCACATGGGGATTGAAAATCACGGCACCCAGCTGCCGGCATTCCGCCATCAATCTCTGCAGAGATTCAGGATCACGCCAGCGCACCAGAGGCAGAGCGGCCAACCGCATCACCCCCTGCTGACTCACCACCTCCAGATGCCAGAGCAGATCGTCTCCCCATGCCTGCTTGAGCGTCTCCATCGCTGTTAATTCCGGCTTGGGCAGAAGCATCTGCAGATAGGTCCAGGCTGGATCCATGGCCCGCATGTGCAGGGTGGTGTGATTCCAGGTGAGTTCCCGCAGACCCTTTCCACTGCTCAGGTTCTCCGGACCTACAAACCTGAATGTTGCGCCGGCCTGCTCAGCAAGTCGCTCCAGGGTGCTGACCCCATCCGCTGCCACCAGAAGCAAGAGCCGATGCTGACCCTCTGAGGCTCCACACCACTTGGGGAGCCGCTCAACGATCGGGCTCTCCAGCAGGGTGCAGAGATGAAGATCAACCGCAGCAGCGGCGCAACGAATCAATAAACCCACGGCATCCCCCCAGGTCTGACAGTCGATGCACACTTCCTGCCAGGCAATCGCTGGTGCCGTCGCCAGTTTCAGGGAGGTGATGATCCCATTGGTGCCGTAGGCATGATTGAGGGCCTCCGCTTCCGAGGCTTGCAGCCGCAGCGTTCTGGGGGGATCTTCAACGGTGACAACGTCCATCCCGAGCAGATGGCCGGGATCCCGGAGAAAACCCCAGCGCACGGATCCGATCCCCCCTGAGCCCCCTGCCAGGAAGCCACCCACGCTGGCAGTGCGCCAGGTGCTGGGCAGCAGGCGTAGCTGTCGACCGGATCGGGCGAGTTGCTGGTCGAGATCCCGCAGCAGACAACCCGATTGCACATCCACCACGCCCGTGGCTGGGTCGATGTTGAGAACCTGATTCAAGGCACCCATCAACATCACAACCCCGCCCCGCAAGGGCACGCACTGGCCGTAATTGCCCGTGCCGGCGCCCCGCAGGGTCAGAGGAATGTGATATCTGCAACAGACCCCTGCAACCACAGACACCGCCTCCAAGCTCAGGGGACGAACCACCAGATCAGCGCGACAGGCCTGCAGCTCCAGGCGAAGCACCGGTGAATAGTCGTAGGCATCCCTGGAGAAGTGCTCCAGCTCGGCAGGCTTCTCAATCAGCTCGAGATCGGCGATCCGACTCAGCTCTGCAAGAGCAGCAGCGGGGAGAGGAGCATTTGTCATCGACCGGAGCCAACATCGGCAATGGGCATGGTCTGAGTCTGGGGCAGATCATCCCTGCATGCAGGCTCAAGCCAACCGCCCTCAACAAGAACTCTGCGGCGTGGTGGAGACGCCAAAGCCTCGGCCCAACTACTTGCATCCAGGAGGATCAGATCCGCTGGGGCACCGGGGAAGAGCGTGCCATTCCAGGCCAGCCCCAGCAGTTGCGCCGCAGCTGTGGTGAAGGGTGCCAACCCGAGTCGCTGCCATGGCGCCAGCTGGGCCAGCGGCAGAGCCATCGCCATCAGGGCAAGGGGATCGAAATTGCCGGCCGGAAACCAGGGGTCCTGGACATTGTCCCCACCAACAGCAACCGTCACACCGGCCCTCTGCAGCTGCCGAATCGGTGCGATCGGACGCTGCACGGGGGTGGCACCGATCTGGCGTCCGAGCAGCCAAGCATTGGTGAGGGGAAGCGCAACAACGCCAACCTGATGGCAGGCAAGCTGTTCCGCCAGCCGACGCAACGGCGTGGCTGGGAGCAGGCTCATGCTGCTGGCATGGCTGCAGGTGATCGGCACCTCGATCCTGTTCTGCTGCAGCACTCTGATGAGCTGCCTCAGGCCTGCGCCCGGGTCGGTAGAAGCCTCATCGATATGAAGATCGATTCCGCAACCAAGTTGATCGGCAAGCCCGAGGATCTGCCCCAGAGCCCTGCAGGTGTCTGAGCCATGACAGGGAGGCCCCAACACAATCCCAAGCAGCCCACCGGAGCGGGCCACCCTTGCGGCCAGCTGCCGGCCGGAAGAGCTGGTCCACTGATCAAGGGGTCGCAGGGCGACCAGCTGCAGCTCCATCCGGCCCCGCCATTGACGCTGCAGTTCAAGCAGGGCCTCCCAGCTGCCATCGGCGGCGGGACCAAGGCTGTCGACATGGCTGCGCACAGCTCTCAATCCGTGGCCCAGACCATGCTGAAGGGCTCGCCCCGCCCGCTTGAGCACCAGATTCCGATCACGACTTCGATGTTCTGCCAGGTTGGCGGCCAAGGCGCCTTCATAGGTGCCAGCAAGATTTTGGGCCTCTCTCCAGCTGAAGGCCTTATCAAGATGGGCATGGGGTTCCACCAAACGGGGCAGCAGCAACTGCCGGGGCTCCGGCCGCTGCAAGCCGATCGGTTCAAGCCGGGTGATCTTGCCCTGATTCCAGTGAACGGAAAGTGGAAGCAGGCCTTCAGCAGTTGCCCCCAGCTCAGGCCTACCGGCCACAGCTGACACCAATCCGCGCGGAACCCAGGCCTCAATACACCCCTGACGGGAAGGGTTCACGGCATGGAACCGGGCTCCTCCCGGGTGCTGATGGTCACAAATTGTCCTGCTCCGGCAAGGGTGATCACTCGATAGCCGGGCAGGCGGAGATTGGGCAGCAGGTCCTGACCACCCAATGCCGTGATGTACACACTGCAAACCCCAAGATTCAGCCTGTTGGTGAACCTGGTTGCCAGAGAAGCCAGAGCGTCTTGCTGAGCAGCAATCAGCTGAGGACAGTTGCGGACCCAGAGCCCCATGATCAGCGGCAAACCCTTTTGATCACAGAACTCTTCAGTGGCCAGGCCAACCAGCTGCTCACCGGCGTAGTCGCTGTAATCCTCCATTGAGGGATTGCTGACAGCCAAGGCGGCACCACAGCCCACGACCACAGCCAAGCCGACCAACCAAGGGCTGGAAGACAACCAACGTCGACCTGGCAAGTGCTTCAGGGGGGTGATGGGATAGATGGATTGATAGATTCTTACCGACGCGGCGGGCGTCGCCAAGTGGTTAAGGCAGCGGCTTGTGGCGCCGCTATTCGGGGGTTCGAATCCCCTCGCTCGCCCTCCATCAATCCACGCCTCTGAGGCGCAGCATCCAACTCAGCCTGTCCAGAGGGCTTCAAGGATCGGCTCCGCCGTTGAACGGATCGGATCCACACAGGGCAATCCCAGCAAATCCTGGGCGTCAGCGATTGCCCTTTCCGCTGCTTCCTTATCCAATCGAGCTGTATTCAGGGCCAGAGCTTTCACCCGCGGCGATGGCCCTGCATCCGCAGGTCTTGCCAAAGCAGCCATGGCTTCGCACAACTGCACCAGCTCAGGCAGGGGTGGCAGCGGGATCTCCGGCAATCGGTCAATGCACTGCTGCCCGGCACGATGAACCATCAGCAAGGCTGTTGGTTGCGCCCCCCTCAGCAGGGGCAGGGAAGCGGTGGATCCCGGATGACAGAAGGAACCCTGCCCCTCCACAAGAAGCATGGCCTCAGCATCGAGATCCCTGGCCGCCGCCAGTACCGCCTGCTCCACGGCACCCGCTGCAAAATCCACTCTCACCGCATCGAGGGGAATCCCCTCACCGCTGATCAGAATGCCTGCCTGGCCTGTACCGACAAAGCGACAGCAACGGCCCTGACGCTTGGCAGCAGCAAGCACTTCCAAGCAGGCACTCATCTTGCCCACGGCCATATCTGTCCCCAGGGTCAGCACCCGCTGACAGGAAAGAGCTGCGGCCCGGGCCCGGGCCACCGTCAACCCCCCGGGTTCAAAACGAAGATCCCAGATCCAGCGATCCGGCCAGCAGGCTTCACGCAGCTCATCGTCATCTTCAAGCCTGCCGTGCAGGCCACTGGCCAGATTCAGACCTGCCTTGAGGGCTGCGAGGGCATCACGCCTCAGATCCTCAGGCACGCTGCCACCGGAAGGAGCCAGGCCAACCACGGCCACCTCAGGGGAGAACTGCAGCGCTGCCTCCAGATCAGCCACCACCGGTACAGAACGGCAGATTCCAGTCACCGCCTCCAGGGAACAGCCGGCATGGACAGGGTCGATCACAGCCACGATCGGACCGCTGCGATGGCGCAACATCGCCAGCCCTGTCTTGCCGGTGAGGTTGTCGAGCCCGCCGTGGAGCAGCAGAACCACCGCCTGATCAGAACCCAGCATCAGACCAGCTCCCGCAGATCGATGCCAAGGCCAGCCGCTGCAGGGGGCAGCAGGCGATCCCCTTCCAATCGCAAGCCGCAGTAGGGATCATCCAGCAGGTTCAGATGGCTATCGAGATCAGGCCAGCGAATCAGGGGAAGCAGCTGAGCCGCTGCGCCATTGAGCAGCTGACTATCGGAATAGCAACCCACCATCAACGAGAGGCCCAGATGCCTTGCCACAAGTGCCATCAACCAGGCCTGGGAGAGTCCGCCGGTCTTGAGCAGCTTCAGATTGACACCGTCGACATGGGGAGCCAGGCGCAACAGATCACTGAGACCCCAGCAGCTCTCATCAGCCACCAGGGGCATCGCGCAATGGGGCTGAAGCGCAGCGAATCCCGCAGTGTCCTGGTCGGCATTAAGCAGCGGTGGAAGGGGCTGCTCAAGCAGAACCACCTCTTGCTTTTCAAGCTCCGGCAGCATCGACAAGGCGGCCTCCAGGCTCCAACCCCCATTGGCATCCACCTGAAGATCCATCCCTGCCTGAGTTGCCTGGGAGCGAGAGCGGAGAGCATCCTTCACCGCCACCAGCAGGGCACGATCGTGATCCAATCCATCAGGACTGCCCAGCTTGAGTTTCACCCGGGTGGCCGGCAACATGGCCCACCAGCGCTCTAATCTCTCCAGCACATGGGCGACACTGCCCAGGCCCAGGGTGACGCTGGTGGCCTGAGCCATAGCCCCATCCAAACCCCAGAGCCTCCAGAGCGGCTGATCAAGGGCCTTGGCGTTCCAGTCCCAGAGGGCCAGATCAATGCCGCAGCGGGTCGGCGGTGAGAGGGGCTCAAGCAAGGAGTCAATCCCCTGACGATTGCAGGGATCCATGGGTTCGAGCTGAGGCAACACCTGCTTGAGTTCCTGCACCACAGCGTCGGTGCTGTAAGCGCGATGACCTGTTTCAAAGCCGCCGGTCTCCCCCCTGCCTGTGCTGCCGTTGCAGCTGAAGCTCACCTCGATGCGCTCAACAGCGGCGGTGGTTCCACGACTGATCGCCAGAGGCACCGCCTTGTGGAGGGCAAAACGTCTCCAGGCCCAAGCCATCACACCCCCTGCTCCGATCTCCAAGCTCCGATCTCCAAGCTGCCACATTTCCATTCGTGGCCACACTGAAAGCAACAAGATCTGCGCCGATCCTCCGGATCGCTCCACCCCTTGGTCGCCACCACTTCCCCAGCTCGCAGCAACAACGCTCACAAGGCTTACCCAACGCAAAGCAGCACTGCTGAGGACAGCCCACAACCCCAGGGCAGCTACTGGATCACCACCTTCGGTTGCCAGATGAACAAAGCCGATTCCGAAAGAATGGCTGGAATTCTCGAATCCATGGGCTATCGAAAAGCCGCGGCCGAACTCGAAGCCGATCTGGTGCTCTACAACACCTGCACGATCCGCGACAACGCCGAACAGAAGGTCTACAGCTACCTGGGTCGTCAGGCGCAGCGAAAACGGGTCCATCCCCATCTGAAGCTGGTGGTGGCTGGCTGCGTCGCCCAACAGGAGGGGGAATCCCTGCTGCGACGGGTCCCGGAACTGGACCTGGTCATGGGCCCCCAACACGCCAATCGACTCGAGACCCTGCTCACCCAGGTGGACTCAGGTCAACAGGTGGTGGCCACCGAGGAGCACCACATCCTCGAAGACCTGACCACGGCGCGGCGGGACAGCAGCATCTGCTCCTGGGTGAATGTGATCTACGGCTGCAACGAACGTTGCACCTACTGCGTTGTGCCCTCCGTCAGAGGCCGGGAACAATCCCGGTTACCTGGAGCCATCCGTCTGGAGATGGCAGAGCTTGCCGCGAGGGGATTTTCTGAGATCACCCTGCTGGGGCAGAACATCGATGCCTATGGACGGGATTTACCAGGGATCACCCCGGAGGGTCGGCGTGAAAACAGCCTCACGGATCTGCTCCATTACGTCCATGACGTGGAGGGGATCAAGCGCATCCGTTTTGCCACAAGCCATCCCCGTTATTTCAGCGAACGCCTGATCGATGCCTGTGCAGACCTTGCCAAAGTCTGCGAACACTTCCACATCCCCTTCCAGAGTGGAGACAATGTTGTGCTCAAGGCCATGGGCAGGGGATACACGGTGGAGCGCTACAAAAGGATCCTTGAGCGCATCCGCGAGCGCATGCCGGATGCGGCGATCAGTGCGGATGTGATCGTCGCCTTCCCTGGTGAAACAGATTCACAATTCCGCCGCACCCTGGCCCTGATCGAGGAGATCGGCTTCGACCAGGTCAACACCGCTGCCTACTCCCCTAGACCGAACACACCAGCGGCCAGCTGGGACAACCAGCTACCGGAAAGCGTCAAGGTTGAACGCCTGCAGGAAATCAATGCCCTGGTGGAGCGCACGGCTCGGCTGCGCAATCACCGCTATCCAGGCAGGGTTGAGCAAGTGCTGGCGGAAGGCCTCAATCCAAAGGATCCAACCCAGCTGATGGGACGCACCCGAACCAATCGCCTCACCTTCTTCGCTGCCGAGGGCCCAACAGGCCAGCAGCATGCAGCAGGTGATCTCGTTGATGTGTTGATCAACACGGCACGGGCCTTCTCCCTGAGCGGCACCCCCATTCGCTGAAATCAGCTGAAAGCATCGAGCAGCACTGATACGTTTGGGCGCCAACAGCCGGCCCTGCCGCTTTCCGATGTCTGAACTCCCAACCTGTATCGGTGTGGTTTTCGGAGGCGATTCAGGCGAGCACGCGGTTTCGATCCGTTCGGCAATCACAGTGATCGGGGCCCTGCGTCAGGGGGCCAATGCCGAACGTTTCCAGGTCAAAACGATCTACATCGATAGGGAGGGGCGCTGGTGGCCTGAGGCCGTGGCGGAGGCCGTGCTGGAGAAAGGCAGCCCCGCTGCCGTCAACGAACTGCCCCAGCCGCTGCCACCCAAAGGCTTCAACGGTCTTCCCGCAGGCAGTGAAGAGATTCAGATCTGGTTTCCGGTTCTGCATGGACCCAACGGTGAAGACGGCACCGTCCAGGGTTTGTTCACCCTGATGCAACAACCCTTTGTGGGTTCAGGGGTCCTGGGATCAGCGCTGAGCATGGACAAGCTGGCCATGAAAGCGGCCTTTGCCGATGCAGGCTTGCCCCAGGTTCCCTTCCTTGGTGTGAATAGCTCCGAACTGATCGATATCCGCTCCCTGGATGCCGTGATTGAGCGGATCGAGGCCAAGCTTGGGTATCCCTGTTTCGTCAAACCCGCCAACCTGGGATCATCCGTTGGCATCAGCAAGGCTGGCGATCGCAACGAGCTGCTGGCCGGCCTCGAAACAGCCGCTTGCCTCGATCCACGCATCGTGATCGAACAGGGCGTCGAGGCGCGGGAACTTGAATGCGCAGTGCTGGGACACCAAAACTTGCGCGCCTCTGTTGTCGGTGAAATTCGCTTTGATGCCGATTGGTATGACTACGACACCAAGTACAGCGAAGGACGCAGCAGAACCCTAATTCCAGCCCCCCTGCCCGACGCGGTGGCAGAACAGGTACGCGAGCAGGCCCTGCAGGCCTGCCTTGCCGTCAATGCCCATGGCATGGCACGGGTGGATTTCTTCTACGACGACAGCAACAATCAACTCTGGGTCAATGAGCTGAATACACTGCCTGGCTTCACATCCCAGAGCATGTATCCGATGCTTTGGGATGCCACCGGTGTAACGCTCGAACAGCTGGTGGCGCTCCTGGTCGATACAGCGGGAGAATGATGGATCAACCGTTTGGATGGCGGCGTGGACAGCCGTCGATGCTTTACCGATGAATCAAGGTCTGCTCTGGTTCCCCCTTCTGCTGGCTTTTGTCTTGCTTACAGCCCTTGGCTGGCTTGAGCGGAGGCGACAGTCTCTGTTCCGCGATTGGGCCAAAGGCGCTGAACTGGCGAAACTTGACAGTTCCGGAGCCGCCAGGCTCAAGGATGGACTGCTGAGCTGGAGCAGCTTTGAAGCCGGAACGTTCCGGGAACAGAGCAGCTTTGAAGTCAACTATCTGGAAATGGTTGAACTGATGGCCCTCACCTCAGGGGATGCCCCCCTGGACCAGGAGTCTCAAGGCCGCTGCAGGCTTCGCGTTGTGGGATCAGGCAAGGAGATGGATGTGCCCTTTGCCGACGCCGATCGTGCCCGCCGCTGGATGGAGGAGCTGATGACCCGAGCCCGTTGCGACCTCTGAATGCCCTCGAAGCAAGCAGTTGATCGCAACAAGTCCGCCAGGGCTCCCGGGGTTGAAAGGCGGCGACAACTGAGGCAGCAACGCCGCAGAGAACACCTGATTCATGGCTGGAGAATCCTCTTCTTCGCTGGGATCTCCGCAGGTCTGGGCTGGCTGTTGCTCAGCAAGGGATGGCTGCTGACCCACAGGGATCAGATCCAGGTCAGAGGCAGTGCCAACCTCAGTCATGACGCTGTGCTCAAGGCCGGTGAGATCAACATTCCCCTGCCCCTGCTGGGACTGAAGCCCAGTCAACTCGAACAGACGCTGCTCCTGAAACTGCCCGTGCAATCCGTGGTTGTGAACAGGCGCCTTCTGCCTCCCGCGCTGCAGGTGAGCCTCACGGATCGGGAGCCGATTGCCTACGCCGTACGTCAGGACTCAAACCTGAGGGAGAAGGGCATGGTGGATGCACTGGGTCACTGGATGCCTCTGAATGTCGCCAACCAGGGAGAACGGCCCAGAAGTGCCATCGAAGTTCAAGGCTGGCGTGCAAGCCATCGCCTGCTGATTTCCCGCGTGCTTGAGCAAAGGGATCAGCTCGGCAGCCCCCTCTTGAAAATTATTGTTGCTCCTGATGGAGAGTTGAGCCTGCAGACCAAAGCGCTTGGACTGATTCAGCTGGGTATGAATCCAGATCAGTTGGATGAACAACTGAAAACGATTACCCATCTGACCAGCACAATTCCGCCTGAATACCGAAATCAGCAAGGCACGAGCATTGATCTCAGCGATCCAGGGAAACCGGAACTGCAGGTACCTCAACCGTCCAAGCGACCTGCCAAGACCAAGTGAACACCCCTTGAAACGTCCAGAAACGGCACGTCTGGGGATAGCCAAGGCAAGAGTTGATCAGGGTTGATTTTGGCCAATTTGGTCAAAAAGTCGGCTAATCAGACCTGCACAGACATAATACTCAGATAAATCAACGGATCTAATGCAACGATGGAGATGGTGAGCATGAATACATCCACCTCCATGGATGCCTCAGGAATCCTTCCGAGCCAAACCGCCAGGATCGAAGTAATCGGTGTTGGCGGCGGCGGCAGTA